>Ga0126373_10002920_pt1 | contig 12665 bp, 6 predicted proteins | sample PanSoiMetPlot_11_FD_92545 | JGI IMG/M metagenome (GOLD analysis project Ga0126373, IMG submission 92545) | Tropical forest soil microbial communities from Panama - MetaG Plot_11 | ecosystem: Environmental > Terrestrial > Soil > Tropical forest > Bulk soil | place: Panama | collected 2016-02-17
AAATCTGCGACGGGAGACGAACCCCAATCTGCACCCAGCAAAAACGCTGATCCAGAGTGCGTATGGAAGCGGGTCCAATCCTCTCCTCGTTGACACAATCCAGCACTCTCATGGAAGCGGAGCAGGACGGCTTTAACGTTATGCGGAGTCGAAGGACCTGCGGTTACTCTTGCTTTTCTTTCTGTCATTCTCGCAGGGAATCTGCTGTTGTCCTCTCCCGCCAACAAGCCCCGCCGGATACTCCAACTTTGAAAAGGCTCTGAAACTCCATTCGACCACTGAGCCGCCTATTTCCCCGGCCGATAACTCCGCTCCGTGTGCCCCTTGAGCTGTTCGGGATAGTAGTAAACCTCGCGCAGGTTCCCGTCCGCATACCGCTGGGCCTCGTCATTAAAGTGCTTTGACTCCGGGTGACCGCTCTCCCCTCCCGCGGTCAGCGCAACCGCGCGCACGCGAGGCCCGAACTCCACCACCGCAACAAACGTGTTCCCGTAGTTGCCGTACCAGCGCTTCGTCCCCGGATACTGCCGCGCGGCCCACGAGGCCAGCGAGCCCCATCCCGAATACGCAAAAGGAATCGGTATGCTCGGCGCGCTATCCGAATAATGCTGCACGATATCGCCATTCAGCCTCTGGTATCGGTTGATCTGGCCCCACGGCGTCTGCCACGTTCCGAAATCCGATTCAAGCTTCGCCGACGCAGCCGCAAGCGCGGCCAGCAACTCCGCGGGAGCCGCGCGCGTAGCCACCCACTCCTCCGCCGGAACATGCGCCTCGCGCGCCGGCCGCCCGATAGTCTTCATCAGCTCAGTGCCCCAGTAAATCGCGAGCGACGTCGCCACCGAATCGGCGCCCCAGCGGTCGTCCCACTTGCGCAGCAGTTCCACCTGCGCGGCCAGCGCCTTCTTCTGCGGAGCGTCAGCCGGCAGCGCGTCGTAGGCTGATGCAAGCGCCGGCACTGCGCGCGCAAACCACGGCAGATACGAGTCGAACGCCGCGTGCTCCAGGCTTTCGAGCGTGAAGTCCCGCCGCGGCTGCCCGCCGGGATCAAGCAGTTCCATCGCGTGATGCCCCCGCGCCGACTCGATCCCCATCTCCACGTATGCCGGATAGTCTGCCTTGCGCAGCGAGCTTGCGCCCGCGCCGTTCCACGGCGAGTCATTCACGTTGAAAAGAAATCCGCTCTTTGGATTCAGAAGGTGCGGCACTTCATCCAGCGTCAGCAGTCCATTCCAGTTCGTCGCCGGGTCGCTTCCGTCCACCGGCTTCGTGTAATCGAACCGGTCGTCGCGCCGCGGAATGAAATTCCCCTGCCAGTAAGCGATGTCGCCATCCGCGTCGGCAAACACAGTGTTGTTGGAAGAGTTAGCAAATAACTCCATCGTCTTCTTGTACTCGGCATAATTGCGTGTCTTGGTCCGCAGATAACTCTGTTCCAAGGCCGCAATCGGCGTGTTCATCAACTGGATCGTCACAAACTTGTCGCCGTCCTTTCGGATGACGGGGCCGTGCACGCTATAGAGAACGGTGAAGCTGCGCGAGGCGAGACCCTGGGGCGTCTTGTAATCCAGCGTAATTTGCTTCACGGTGAATGGAGGCGCCGTTGTGCCGTAGCGATAGCCGAGCCTGTCGCCATCGTGAACGACGGTTTCGATATACTCGTCCACCGCATCGACGCCGCTCGACGTATGCATCCATCCCGCGCGATCGTTGAAGCCCTGGTAGATGAAGAACTGCCCCCATGTCGCCGCCCCGTAAGCATCCAGCCCCTCATCGCTCGACATCTGCAGCTCGCTGCGAAAATAAAGCCCCGTATGCGGATTGATGAGCAGCAGCGCGTGATGATCCCGCGTATTCGAAGGTGCAATGGCGATGCCGTTCGAGGAACTCAGCTCGACAGGCATCCACGGCGGCAGCGGCGCAAGTGCCGATGCCGACGAACCTGCCGCTCCGCCCGCGTGGATCCCTTCTGTCTTATCGAAGCTTTGCAGGCCCTTATAGAAGTCTTCCAGGCCCCTGAGGTTCACGCGCTCGATGTCCCCCCCGACGCTGCCCTCCGTAAACGACAGCGCCATCCAAGGGTCGAAATGCGTCAACACCCTCGAGTGCGTCTCAGGATGGGTCGCGAGGTAGTAATTGATTCCGTCCGCCCACGCATCCATCAGCTTCCTGAGCCATTCCGGGCTCTTCGCGTAATCGCTCTTCAGCTCCACGGGATCGATGAAAAGTCGCTGCCGCAGATCCTGCCAGATCGCTTCTTCGCCCTCGGCCTCGGCTGTTCGCCCAAGCGCTGTCAGGTAGTTCGTCTCCACGCGGTTGAAATCGTCCTCGCACTGCGCGTAGATCATGCCGAACACGGCATCCGCGTCCGTCTTGCCGTGCACGTGCGCAATGCCCCAGTCGTCGCGCACAATCGTCACGCGATCCGCCTCGGCCTTCAGGCGCACCGCATCAGAAGGCGCCTGCGCGGGCAACAGAACAACGGCAATCAACAGCACAGAAACAACGGCAGCGGCGCGGCGCAATAGGACCTCCGGCAAAGCTCGTGGGCTTGGCTCTTTCCGATCTACCAATCTAGCACTAAGGTCCGGCACCCAGGCTCTGCCGCTCGGCCTGACGCATTTACGGTCGCGAAAACAACCTGCGTTTCCGCAGCGGCATCCCACCCATCGCCCCGGATTATCCGCGCGGCAAACCACGGGAGAAATCGATGAAGAGCAAACCAGATTTTCGCGAAAGGAAAACAGACGCCAACGATCGCAACCGCTCGAAGAACTCCAGCACGTCCCAAAAAACATCCCAGGACAATTCCCGGATGAAGGGCAACCAGGCTTCAAAGGACCGCACCCCCGGCTCGTCCACCGGACGCCCCGATGACCGGACCCGCAACCAGGCCGGCGGCTCTTCCAAGGCCGGCTCAGGCAGCGGAGCCCGCAACTCCAGCGCCGGCGAATCCAGCAGCGGCCCCTCGCGCCAGACAACAGGCGCAACCGACGAGGACGGCCAGCTCTGACACATCTCCGCGTACCGGGGACCCAACGCGCCGACGCCGCGCAGTCCCCGTATACGCCCCAGCAATAATCCGCAATCCCTTTCGCACCCAATCCCTGTCCGCCGAATCCGCACCTAGATCACTCTCAACTGATGACTAATAACCGATCACTGATCACTGACCACCGACCACTGACCACTGATCACTGATCACTGACCACTGCCGACTGCTAGTCTCGTAAGCAGTCATGGAATCGAGCGCGGACACGCACACACCAACCGCCGGCGCACCCTCCGCGCACGCCGAATACACCACCCGCCTCGCATCACTCTCCGCGCAGCAATCCCGCGAGCAGCGCCGCGAGCGACTTCTCGGGTACTCCAAGCTCGCCCTCGCCGCCTTCGTCGTCATCGCCGCCGGATTCCTCATCCACCACGTCCGCGGCCTCCTCATGCTTCTTATCCCGATTGCGGCGTTCATCGTTCTCGCCATCCTCCAGGAAAAACTCATCGCCTCTATCCGCGTCCGAACCCGCGCCATCCGCTTCTACGAGCGCGGCCTCGCGCGCCTTGAAGACCGCTGGTCCGGCGGCGGCGAAACCGGCGACCGCTTTCTCGATCCCGCGCATCCCTACGCCCGCGATCTCGATCTATTCGGCGTCGGCTCGCTCTTCGACTATCTCTGCACCGCCCGCACGCGCACCGGGGAAGAATCCCTCGCCCGCTGGCTCCTCGCCGCCGCACCGCCCGCCGAAATCCTCGACCGCCAAGCCGCCGTCCGCGAGCTCGCCCCGCGCCTCGACCTCCGGGAGCAGCTCTACTCATCCGGCGAATCCGTCCGCAACGCCGTCGATCCCGCCGCGCTCGCCGCATGGGGCGAGAGCAACCCCGTCCTCACCTCCGCCGCCACGCGCATCGTCAGTTCAATCCTCGCCATTCTCTGGCTGCTCAGCATTCCCGCCTGGCTGCTGTGGGACGCACCGGCGCCGTTCTTCCTCATCTCGATTGCCAACTTCGCCTGGGCCCACCAAATTCACGCGCGCCTCGAGCGCGCCGCCGCCGGCATCGAAAAGTCCGCCGCCGACCTCCGCCTTCTCGCCGAAGCCCTCTGCCTGCTCGAACGCGAGCAGTTCACCGCCGCCGCGCTCCTGCGCCTGCAATCCTCGATCCGCGTCGGCGCCGTCGCGCCATCCGCCGCGATCCGCACCCTCGCGCGCCTCGCCGAAATCATCGAATCGCGCCACAGCCTCTTCGCGCGCCCGTTCGACCTCGTCACCTTCTGGAGCGCGCAACTCATCTTCCTCGCCGAGCAGTGGCAGCGCAAACGCGGCCCCAGCCTTCGCGCCTGGCTCGCCGCGGTCGGCGAACTCGAAGCGCTCGCCTCGTTATCCGCCTTCGCATTCGACCACCCCAACTACGCATTCCCGGAATTGATCTCCCAAAGGCCCGCCGAATCCGCTCCGCAGTTCACAGCCCAGGCCCTTGCCCATCCGCTCCTGCCGACGACCAACGCAGTCGAAAACGATCTCGTCCTCGACGCTTCCACCCAACTCATGATCCTCAGCGGCCCCAACATGGCCGGCAAAAGCACCTTCATCCGCTGCGTCGGCATCAACGCCGTTCTTGCCCAGTGCGGAGCGCCCGTCCGCGCGCGTAGCCTGCGCATGTCGCCGCTTCAGGTCACGGCCTCCATCTGCATTCTCGATTCGCTCTCGGGAGGCATCTCGCGCTTCTACGCAGAAATCCGCCGCCTCAAAATGATCGCGTCGCTCGCCGCCGGCCCCGTGCCCGTCTTGTTCCTTCTCGACGAGCTGCTCTCTGGAACCAACTCGCACGACCGCTTCACCGGCACGCGCTCCATCCTCCGCAGCCTCGTCGACAGCCGCGCCATCGGCATCGTCAGCACCCACGACCTCGCCCTCACACGCATCCCCGAATCCATGGAGGGCCGCGCCTTCAACGCGCACTTCGAAGACCACCTCGAAGGCGACACTCTCGTCTTCGACTACAAGCTCAAGCCCGGCGTAGTCCAGACTAGCAACGCCCTGAAGCTGATGCGCGCCATCGGCCTCACTGTCCAGGAATGACGCAGGACTCAACCTTAAACCGCTGATCACTGATCACTGACCACTGATCACTGCCTTACATCTCCCACCAATCAAACGCCATCATCCGCGGATAATACAGCCCCGCCCGGATAGCAACATCCTCTCCATGCAGCCCGCGCAGCAGCGCCCCATACATTTCAAGCTGCGGCGCAAACATTCTGCGGAACTCCGGCAGCGCTCGTGCCGCATCCGCTCCATCCTCGTGCGCCGTCTTGAAGTCCACGATCCACCACACCTCCTCGCCATCCTCGTGCGGGCGTGCCCCTGCGCGAAACACGCGGTCCACCTGCACATTCCGCATGCTGCCCGCGATTACCCCCGTCCACCGCGCCTCGCTCTCGGCATCGGCATGCGGCGATAGAATCCACTCCGCCACCGGATCGCTCGAAGCCCGCTCCACAATCTCAATCGCCTTCTGCGCGATCTCCTCCGCCTCTCCGCGCGAAAACCCCGCCGCGCGCACCTCCGCCGCAACGCGCGCCTTCGTGTCTCGAATCCCCGCCCGCGCCGCATCCCAGCCGCTCTCCGCAACCTCTTGCGCCAGCGCCTCAAACAGCCCATGCACCGCCGACCCCAGCGAACGCGACCGCATTCCGCCCTCGTGCCGCGCGTAGGGCAACACGCCGCTCATCCCGATGATCTCCGCCTCCGCCGCGTCTCCGCCGTCAATATCCGGTGCCTTGAAATCAGCAGGCAGCCTCCGCAAGGACACTGGCTTCTGCTCAACCGCGACCGCCTGCGCAGCCGCAGTCGCCGGCACAGCAGGGAAGGGAATCACGTTCTCAGCGCCGGCCGCAATCGATACGACCTCAGTCTCTCCGCGCGTCTCCGATAGCCACGCCTCGAACCGCTCGCGCACGATGCCTTCCAGCGCCGGCCAGGCCGTCTTCAGCAAACTCTCCTGCGGTTCGCACAACACGCGCGTTCCGTTCTCCTCCTTGTACGCAGGCCGCGCGAACAGGTGCAGCTCCTCGCGCGCGCGCGTCGCCGCCACATAAAGGATCCGCCGCATCTCCTGCGACTCGCGACTGTGGTACTCGCCTTCCACCCACTTCTTCGCGGTGCTTAGCTCTTCGCCCTTGGGCTGAAACGGCGCAATCAAAAACTCCGTCGCCTCCTCAGCATCCGTGCCCGGCAACCCGCGCTCCAGCCATGCAAGCATTCCGCCATACGACTGCCTGCTCTTCGCCTGCAGATCCGGCACGATCACAACCTCAAACTCCAGCCCCTTTGACTTGTGAATCGTCATCAACTGCACGCCGAAATCGCCGCTCACTCCCGGGTCCGGCTGCGCCATCAGCTTCTCGAGCGCCGCGTCAAGCTGCGGCCCCAGCAAGTCCGCCTCGCCGCCCGCAAGCCCGTCGAGGCACCGCCACAGCAAATCGAGATTCGTCCGCGCCTGCACATCCACGCACGCCTCACCTCCCAGGCCCGCCCACACGCGCTCGAGCCACGTGCCCAGTGCTGCCGTCGGCCGCGCGCGCCGCATTGCGAGCCCCGCATCGCACCCCTTGATCAGGCGCTCCACGCCCGTGCGTCCATCCGCACTCACGAGATGCGCGCGCTCCTTCATCAACTCAAGAACAGGCCGCTGCTTCAGCGTCTCATCGTCCGCGCTCGTCAGCGTGTGCAGGTCCCCAAGCGACAGTCCGCACCACGGCGCCCGCAGCACGCCGAGCCATGCCACTCGGTCTTCAGCGCAGAGCAGCGCGCGCCCCAGCGCCACCGCATCCAGAATCTCCGGCCGCTCCCCCAGCGTCTCCAGGTCCACCGCGCGAAACGGAATCCCATCGTTCCTCAGCGCCGCCGCAACTGCCGCCAGCGCAGTGCGCGTCCGCCCCAGCACCGCCACGCGATACTTCCTGTTCTTATCCGCCGCCGCGCGCGCCAGCTCCATCGGCTCGATGTGCTCGCGAATCAAATCCACAATCTGCGAGGTCTGCGCCTCGCGCCCCGAGTCCCGCGCCTCCGCTGCCTGCTCCTTCGCATTGTCATCGGCCGCATTGCCCCGCGCGCCCTGCGGCACAAACTCGAGGTGCAATTCGAATCGCGTCCTTGGCTCGCTCACTCTTTCGCGCGCCGCCAGCGCCGCATTGAACGTCACGCCGCTGGCGTCGTTCTCCGCAAACACCGCGTCAAACGTGCTGTTCAGCGTCTCCACCAGCTCCGGCTCAGTGCGAAAGTTCGACTTCAGCGCCACCGGCTCCAACTTGAGCGGCTCTCCTCCCGGCACGTCCAGCCCCAGGTCGCGCACGCGCGGAAACAGTTCCGGGTCCGCTTCACGGAACAGGTAAATCGACTGCATCGGGTCCCCCACCACGAACACCGTGCGCTCCTCCCGATCCGCCCACGCCGCCGCCAGCGCGCCAATCAGCTTGTGCTGCCGCCGGCTCGTGTCCTGGAACTCATCCACCAATAAATGGCGAATCCCGTTCGCAATCGTGAACCCCGCTTCCGTCGGCAGCCCATCCGGCCCCTGCAAAACCCGATGCGCCGCCTGGGCCACCTCCGCGTAGTCCGCCGTTCCTGCCTCGGCAAACACCACCTGCAGTTCGCCCGCCGCGCGATGCAGCAGCGCAAAGCACGCCCGCACAATCCGCCACTCGTCATCGCTGTATCGCACGGGCGGAAGGGAACGGACCGCAGCGATCGCCGCTTCAAGCTCCGCCACATTTCTCAAATCGTCGATTAGTCGCGTGATCCGCTGCTTTTCCAACTTGCGGTCTGCTGGAAACCCGAGTTTGACATCGACCCGTTGGCGAAATGTGCCGCCGCCTGTCAGCAAAAAATCAGCCATGCAGAGATAAGCCTCGCGCGCGGCTTCCAATTCATCGGCATTTGCGAATGGTCCGCAAGGCAGTTCCGCCATCTCCGCGAGCGCGACATGCTTCCCGCATTGCTCGCACGAAAACCGCGCCAGCGCCAGCATCTCGTCGCACGCATCGGGCAACGGAGCCAGGATCGCGGCGATCCGTTCCACTCCTTTCGCAACTGCCCGCGCAAACGGCCGCTCCAGCGCCTCCCGCAACTCGTCCCAATCCTGCGCGCGGTCCAGCACAAAGTCCTGCATCCACCGGTCGCGCTTCTCGAGCATCTCCACAAGCTGCGTTTCAATCTCCTGCCAGTTGTTGTCGCGCCACGCGAGCAGCACTTCGATGTCCTCGCGCAGCGAATCCTCCGCGTTCGCATCATCCAGCCGCTGAAGCGTCCTCTCCGCCGCCTTCCGGTAGAGCGCCTCCGGACGGTCGCTCACATCGAGCCCGCCGCCCAGCGTTGAAACCAGCGGCTGCCGCAGCGCAATCTCCCGGCAGAACGAATCAATCGTTGAAATCCGCAGCTGCCCCGGCAGGTCCAGCAGATTCCACCCCAGCCGCCGCGAGCGCTCCAGCGCGCGATGCGCGAGCGTCTCCATCGCAAACTCATCGTCGCCCTGCGCCGCAGTTTCGCCGGCAGCCTTGTCGATCTCGGACAGGATGCGGTTCCGCATCTCCGCCTGCGCCGCCTTCGTAAACGTGATCGCCACAATCTCCGCGGGATCGTCCACCTCCGCCAGCAGCTGCAAAAACCGCCGCGTCAGCAGGTCCGTCTTGCCCGAGCCCGCCGGCGCCTGCACAAGAATCGACTTCGCCGCATCAAGCGCGCGCTCGCGTTCCGCCTGATCCGGAGGCTGATTCCGAACCCCGCTCCGGGGCCCGTCCGGAGGCGTCATGCGCAATACATTACTCATCACCCGCCTCCGTCTCCGCATCTGCCTCGTCCGCAATCACAAACTCGCGCTCGCTGATCCGGCACAACGCATCCAGCCCGCACCTCTCGCACGTCTTCGCTGGGTCAATCGGGTCCACCATCGCTTCCCCTTCCAGAAAATCCCGCGCCAGCTTCTCAATCTGCTTTTCCCAGTCCTCCAACTCCTTAGCCGTCATGGGATTCTTCGCCAGCGCCGTCCTCCCGCACGACGGAAGCAGAGTCGCCACCGCATCGCCCACGCGCCCCGCAAAGCACATGTTGCCCGCCCGCACCTTCGCGAACACCAGCCCGCCTAAGTCCCCATCGCTCCGGTCCAGCCCGAACCGCGCATAGAGCGGCAGTTGCACGTCCTCCATCCGCGGCAGGTCCCACATGTGCGCCGAAACATCTCCGCTCTTGTAATCCACTACAAGCAACGTCCCGTCGTCGAGCTTGTCCAGCCGGTCGAGCCGCAACCGCAGCGTCAACCCGCCAATGTTTATCTGTTCTATGCTCTCCCTCTTCAACACGGTGAACGGCAGGCGCGTCTTTTCGAACTCGAGCCACGCAGTCACCAGCCGCGTCAGCCTCTGTTGCTCAAGCTCTAGATATCTCGGTCCCATCTGCTCGCGTACTCTCTCGGGCGCTTCGTTCTGCACCACCGTCTGCACGTGTCCCGCCACGAACGTAGTAAGATCGCCGATTGCCTTCAACTCATCCTGCGACCCGATTCCTCCCGCATCCGGATTCCACACCGCTTCCAGCACAGCGTGCAAAAGCTGCCCGCGCTCCATAGCCGTCAGCGCCAACTCCGCCGCATCCCACGCCTTTGCGCCCAGCCGCACCGTCGCAAAACTCTTGAACGGGCACACCGACTGCGCCGTAAGCACGCTCGCGCCGCCCCGCACCGCCGCGCTCGCCCCGCTCACCGGCAGCGGAATCCGCCCCGCATCTTCAACGCGTTCCGTCAAATCCTCCCGCGCCCGAGCGGCCGCCCACTCATCCGGCATGCGCTTCGCCTCGCCCGCAACCTGCGTCACCAGCCGCGACGCGCGCGCGTCCACGCCCTCCGCCTGCCGCGCATAGCTGAACACCACCTCCGGCGCCGATCGAATCACGCGCTCCGTCATCGCCCGCGCCACATCCCAGTCCACCTGCGGAGAACCATGCGGCATGCCCTCGTTGCGCTGCACATCCGCCGGCAGCAGCGGATGCATCTCGCCCCGCGCCGGCCACGCGCCCTCCTGCGCGCCCAGGAACCACACGCAATCCGCATGTAACCCGGCCGACTCCGCCGGCCCCGCAATCACCACCTCCGCGCCTTCCGACTCCGCCGCAAACAGCGTCTCCCCCACCGCGCTCTCGAGCTCTGCGACAAACTCGCTCCACCTCATCCGCTGCCCGTCGAACCCCAGCCCCCCGCACGCTTCCACCACCTGCTGCCATCGCCGCGTCGCCTGGAACTCCGCGCTCGCCGGCGTCCTCGCCCGCTGCCACTCCATCTCGTCGAGCAGCCTCGGAGCCATCTCCGCCCACTCCATCGCACTTGCCGCGCGTTTCGCCGCCGCCTGCAGCTTCCCCTGCGCCGCGCTCATCCGCTGCGCCCACGCCGCCGGCAGATCCCGCGCGCACTCCGCGATAAAAGTCTTCAACGGCCACTCCGGCCTCTGATCGCTTCGATCGCGCACCTTGCGCATCGCCCTCTCGAGCGCCGACGTCTCCTCCTCCGTTGCGCCCGCATAGCCCGTCGAAAACAGCCAGTCCATCTCCTGCTCGCCGAGCGCCCCATCCAGCCACCGCAGCATCAGCCGCGCGCTCCGCGCCACGCCCACACCGCTCAACGGCACGCCCAGCGAAAACTCAAACCGGATCGCCGCACCATCCGCGCCCGCCTCTAGCATCGCGCGCTCCATCTCCCCTCTGCGCTTTGCCACGTCCTGCGCAATCACCAGCAGCATGCCGTCCGGCTTTGCCTTCAATCTCTCTCTGCACCACGCAGCGCAAGCGCGCAGCTCTCCCGCGCTGTCTTCCGCCGCGAAATATTCAATACGCTCCGCAGCCTCGCCGGCATCCGCCAACTTCCACTCGCCCCACGCGTCGAACAGCTCCTTCTGCACCGGTGTCATCCGGTCGAACCCATACAGCAGCAGCGGCGCACGCTTCTCCGCTTCCGTCTTCAGCATCCCGCTCTTGAGGGTGTCGATCGCCTCCAGCGGAACGCGGCTCGCGCTCACGCATCCAAGCTCGCCACACATCTTCTCGAACCTGTCGAGCCACGCGCTGAATGCCGCCCCATCCTGCTGCCACTCGCGGCGCGCCCGCGCATCCAGAAACCGCCGCGCGTACCAGCACACCAGCGCATGCGCATCCATCGCCATCGCCGCCAGCCTGCGCCGCGGCCCAGGCAGCACCGCCGCATCAACGCCGCTCTCGCCCGCGATCCGCGCCCAAACCCGCTGCTCCTGCAGCCCGCTCATCACGAGCCGGTCGTCCCGCCGCCGCGCATCCCATGCCGCGCGGGCAAAGCTCTGCCAGTCCTGTACATTGGGCGCGATCCACGCCTTCAGCCCCTCGGCGCGCCGCGCCCTGTGATACGCCGACAGCAGCGCGCGCGACGCGCGATCGCTGGCCGTTACCACCAGCCCGCCCGCGCGCAGCCACGCCTCCGCTTCAGCTCCCTTTTTTGGGTCCATGCCAGCGTTATACGCCGTTCCGCGCATGCGTGCATCTACACGCCGCCACCCCTCGCAGTTGTAAACTCCCGCGGTTGTACGGTTGTAAACTAAGATGTGATTCGGCAATTCCTCACCTTTACATGCCTGGCCGTCATGCTCGCCTCCGGATGTCATAGCGGCCCCCGTCCCGAGGTCAAAGCCGAGATCACCTCCTACAAGACCTACAAGCTCCGCGGCAAAGTCGTCTCCACTGACCCGTCCTCCGGCAACGTCACGCTCAACCATGAAGCCATCCCCGGATTCATGGAGGCCATGACCATGCCCTACCGGCTCAAGAGCCCCAACATCGCCGCCGACCTGCACCCCGGCGACGTCCTCACCGCCGACCTCTACGTGTCGCAAAGCGACGACGCCGACGTCTTCCTCGACCACATCGTCGTCGTCGGCCAGGGCAAAGCCGACTACGTCCCCGCCTCGCAATACCACGTCCCCGCGCCCGGCGACAAAGTCCCCGACTTCAGGCTCCGCAACCAGGACGGCCGCACCATCTCGCTCAGCCAGTTCCGCGGCAAGAGCCTTCTCGTCACCTTCGTCTACACGCGCTGCCCGCTGCCCAACTACTGCCCGCTCGTCACGCGCAACTTCGCGGATATCAACCGCCAGCTCGCCTCCGACCCGTCGCTCTACAACAAAACGCATCTGCTCACTATCAGCTTCGACCCGCACTCCGACACGCCGGCTCGCCTGCGAGCCTACGGCGCTGCCTACATCGGCAGCGACGCCAAAACCGCCTTCGCTCACTGGGACTTCGCCGTACCCGACGACAAGACACTCAAGCAGATGGCGCTCTACTTCGACCTCGGCATCACTCCCGCGCCCGACTCCACCATCACGCACACCATGTCCACCACGCTCATCGGCGCCGACGGCAAAGTTGTGCAATTCTACCCAGGCAACGACTGGACTGTGACCCAGGTGCTAGCCGACGTCAAACACTCCGCCGGCGCTTGACCATCAACTTGGTCGCTTTTGCTTTTCTTTCTGTCATTCCCGTGTATGAGGACGTTGGCTGCTGTCAAGGCATACCTTGGCGTCTGGGTGAGGGGCGGGGTCAAGGGCGCCGCACTTTGGCGTTCATCTGGACCCTTGACGCCGCCCCTTACCC
>Ga0126373_10002921_pt1 | contig 12664 bp, 11 predicted proteins | sample PanSoiMetPlot_11_FD_92545 | JGI IMG/M metagenome (GOLD analysis project Ga0126373, IMG submission 92545) | Tropical forest soil microbial communities from Panama - MetaG Plot_11 | ecosystem: Environmental > Terrestrial > Soil > Tropical forest > Bulk soil | place: Panama | collected 2016-02-17
CCCCTACTATCGAATGACTTCAAATATCCTCATCGCAGATTGTTAGACGAAAGCGCTTGAACTCTTCGTCAGCGAATGTCCGCTTGTGCCATTAGCGGACATACCGGCTGCTTTGATTCTGGGTAAACGTGCTGCTCCGCGACGACAGGCGGTACGAACGCGAACGTCAAGCCTTGGCCGGACCGAGAGTCGACTTAAGATTTTGCGGGCGGTGCCTGGAACTTAGGAACTCCAACTCAGGAACGCCGTTGCCTTGCTAGCGCCTCCATCCAGGCCGTAAAATGTTTGGCTCGTACGATCAGGATTGAGCGAAAGCTTTCTTGATAAAAAGCATGGGAGAACCCGAAATGGCGCGTACCAAGCAGGCTTCGAAGCGAAATCGGCGAAGCAAGACGGTACCGGTCTTGGGGGTTGCCGGACTATCACTTTCACTGGCGAGTGGAGCGTCCGCATCGACCGGCGGACCGGCGGCGGATGTAGCGCCGCAAGCCACCTCTCCGAATCATGAACTGTTTCTTGGTGACGAGGAAATCTCGGACGTGAGCTTGTCGACGTTCTATGTATTCGACAAGGAAAATGCCGCACAACCGCAGCTCGGCCAAAAAGTTGCATGGGGTTGCGGATGTCGTGGCTGCCGCTGCGGCTGCCGGTGCGGCTTCAGACGCTGCTGGGGCTGTGGCGGCTGCGGCGGCTGTGGAGGCTGCTGCGCGTCCTGGGGCTTCTGTCGCTGGTGCTAGACCAAAAAACGTTGAATCGACGTAGGTCTATGCGGGTCACAGGGCCGGGTCTTGCCAGATCCGGCCCGCCGGTTTTATTTGCGGCACCAAGGATGCTGGCAATTCGCCGATATCATCGCCGTTGCTGCTGAACGGCGCGGCGGCCGGGATCGGCGGTGGCGCGATCACGATTTGAGAATGTAGCCCCTTACGATGGTGGTTCAAACCGGAGGCCAAAGGAATAAGGGCGTGGATGCCCGCCGTTTAACGGCTGATCGCGGGGGCGGCGTTACGCAATTTGTCGACAGCGATGTTTTCCAGTTCGCGCCGAACTTTTCGGTCTATGCGTTACCCAACGACGTCGTTTGCCTCTATTCCGAACATCGGAAGTTCTTCCTCCATGGCCCGCTCTACTCTGCGCTCGCAATCACGATAGGCACCGGAAGACGTTTTGGGCGGATTGTTCGTGAACTTTCACGAAAATTTCCGCCCGATAAGATCGGGGAGGCCGTCAGCCGGCTGATCGAGCGCCGCTACTTGGTACGCAAGACAAGTTCTGCTGCAGATACGGTTGCCGCTTATTGGGCAAGCCTCGGCCTCGCTCCCGACGTCGCCAGGCAAAACCTTCATAAATGCCGCGTGCGCATCCAGGTCATCAACGTGACGGGTGCAAAAGAGCTCACGGCCGCCCTGCGCGGGCTTGGCGTTCGCGTCGTCAAGGGCTCAGCCGATTTGACGGTCACGCTGGTGAATGATTATTCCGAAGCACAGCTCGAAAAATTGAACCGCAAGCATTTATCGAACCAATCCGCTTGGGTGCTCGTTCAACCATCGGGCATCTTCCCGCTGGTTGGTCCACTGTTCGGTCCGGGCCAAAGCGCATGCTGGACCTGTCTTGCCGACCGCATGCAAAGAAACCGCGAAGTCAAGGCGATGCTCGAGCGCAAACAGGCGCGCCGCGTCGTGGTTTCGCCGCTCGTTCACGGCACGGTTGGACACGGCGGCATCGCGTTTGTGGCACTCGAAATCGCCAAAGCAATCGCCACAGGATTCTGCACCGATTTGCGCGACCACATCCTTAGCCTCGATCTTTTGGGATCAGCGATCGCCCGGCATTTCGTCACTGCTCGCCCGCAATGTCCGAGCTGCGGCCAAAAAAAGCTGCGCGATCCGCGCCGTGCGCCGGAGCCGATCAAGCTTGCTGGCGGTGCCAATCTGGTCGAGACGAGCGGTGGATTCCGAGCCGTTCCATCCCGCGCTACTGTTGCACGTTTTCGCAAACACGTGAGCCCGCTCACTGGCGTCGTCTCGCGGCTTGAGCCGATCAACGCGGATTTGCCGTTGAACACGAACTACTTTGCGATGCACAACTTTTCAGCGCCGGCTGAAACGGTCGACCAGCTCAGGGAAGGCTTAAGCGGCGGCAGCTTCGGCAAAGGCAGCACGGCTGAACAGGGCGAAGCCAGTGCGCTAATGGAGGCGATCGAACGCTATTCCGGGATTTTTCAAGGCGACGAAATCAGAATGACAAGGCGTTTCACGGATTTCTCACCGGGTTCTGCAATCGCGCCAAATGAAGTGTTGCTGTTCAGCGATGCCCAGTACCGCAGCCGACTGACGCCGATCATGGGTTATGACGTGACGCCAACCGCGCCGCCATTCGATCCATCGGCCAAGATCGAATGGTCGCCGGTCTGGTCGCTGCGTGACGAATGTTTCAGATACCTGCCTACCAGCCTGTTGTATTTTTTTTATACCGGCGGACCCGCCGCAAGTTACATCCATGCCGATTCCAATGGCTGTGCCGCCGGCAACACGATCGAAGAAGCGATCATTCAGGGTTTCCTGGAACTGGTAGAACGCGATTCCTATGCCATCTGGTGGTACAATCGATTGCAGCGGTCGGAATTGGATCTGAGCCGGTTTGACGATCCTTATGTCCGTGATCTCAAAGCCCAGCTTGCCGAGACCGGACGGCAGCTTTGGGTGCTCGACATCACCAGCGATCTCGGGATTCCGAGTTTTGTGGCGCTGTCGCACGCCGTGCAAGACGGTCATGACTTTGTCGAGTATGGCTCCGGCGCACATTTCGACCCTCGCATTGCGTTGCTGCGCGCGCTGACTGAGGTGAACCAATTTCTTTCCATAGGTTTGATGGGAGCCCGCGGCGGGCCTTCGCTCCAGAACGACGCCGAGCCGTTTTGTCTGTCGGATCACCCTTATTTGACGCCCAATGGACGCGCGCCGGTCCAGTCGGACTGTAACTTTGGCCGTCTCGACAAGCGCGAGCAGGTGCTGGCCTGTATCAATCTTGCCAAGCGGCATGGACTCGATTTCCTCGTTCTCAATCAGACACGTCCTGATATCGAGGTCCCGGTCGTGCGGGTCATCGTTCCGGGATTGCGCCATTTCTATCGCCGCTTCGCGCCCGGTCGGCTTTACGATATTCCGGTCAAGCTCGGCTTGCGCGACCGGCCGCTATCGGAGAACGAGCTCAATCCGCTACACCCGCAAACCTGAAATGAGGGGGTGTCGGCTTTGCGCGCTGCTCGAAGAAAGACCAGCCGGCCGGTTGCACCGGCTACGCTTTCGGCCCGCCTCGGCGCCCATGTCGCACTCAAAGTCGAGCCCAACGGCGAGGTTGTTGCCCATTTTTATGGCCACTCGGTCACCCTAGGAAAGTTCAGCGCGGCTGCAGCACACCGCATCGATGAGTTACGCGCAGGCCTGCCATTGCGAGATTTGGCATCGCCCCGGCGTGCGACCAACCAGGAGATTTCGCGTCTGGTCAGGCGATTGGCCACGTATGGCCTGTTGGAATTTCGACTGGGGCATTCACGGCGCGGCGCGGACCAAGTCATCATCGAGCCACAGGTTCCGGACTACTGGCCACAGACGCCGCGCCTCGCTGCTACCGACACTTTGGCGTTGTCGCGATTCGCCTATATGCGCCGGCGCGGCAGCGACCTGGTGCTGGAATCGCCGCGCTCTCGCGCATTGTTTCGGATTTGCGATGCCAAACTTGCCGCCATGCTCGCCATGCTTGTCACTCCGCAGCCGCTCAAGAAACTACGGCAACAGCGCGATACTGCCGGGATCGAGCTATTCGCTTTGTTGGTTGATTGCCAAATTCTATTCAAAGTCGACGCCGTGCATGGCGGCGGGCTGCGGCCATCTGAAGGCAACGATAGCCTGGTCCTTTGGGATTTCCACGATCTTTTGTTTCACGCTCGCAGCACGGAAGGCCGGCACGCCAATCCATTAGGCGGTGTCTATCCGTATGCGACGAGCATAGCTCCACTGCCTGCGCTGCGACCGCGCTGGGCCGGGATCACGATCGATTTGGGCAACTTGCCGACCACTGATACCGACTCCGTGCGGTCTACCGCCAAGATCCTGCGGGAACGTCGCTCGGTGCGGAGCTTTGATGACCGCACGCCTATTACGCTTACGGAACTGTCCCGGTTTCTTGAGTCCACCGCGCGCGTGCGGTCGCAGTGGACCGCGGCGTTCGCCTCTCCCGGGGAAGGCGGACCGCCAATGACCTATACCGCCAGGCCCTACCCGTCGGGTGGCAGCAGCTACCCGCTTGAGCTTTATCTCTCAGTCGACAAATGCGATGGGCTCGATCGCGGCTTCTACTTCTACGATGCCGGCGAGCACGTTCTGGTGTCGATTGACGTTCGCGCGACTGAGCTTGAAGCGCTGCTAAAATCGGCAGCATTCGCAATGGGCGAGTCCGGTGTTCCGCAAATCCTGATCACGATTGCCGCGCGTTTCGGAAGGGTTTCATGGAAATATAGCTCGATCGCTTACTCCCTCATTCTGAAGGACGTCGGCGCTTTGACGCAAACGTTCTATCTCATGGCGACTGCCATGGGGCTTGGCGGCTGTGCAATTGGTAGCATCAATATCGATCTGTTTGCGCGGATGATCGGCACCGATTTCTTCGTCGAGGGCCCGGTCGGGCAATTTGCGATTGGTCGGGCGGGCCCATCGGCGGCCTCACGCTAGAGCAAATCATCCAGTACGCGTACTGGAATCTCACGACGCCTTGCGATCGAAATATCCGATGGCTTTGTCGCTCTGCCGTCCTATCAGCGCGAATACGGCGCCTTGGGGGTCGGCGCAGCGGGCGACTTTGCCACCGCCTGGTATGTCACTTGGCCCCTCGAGAATCTCGCCGCGCTCCGCTCTAACGCGGTCCAACGCCACACCGATATCGGCGACATTAAAGTAGTAAAGCCAAAAGGCGACGGGTGCAGTCGTCGGCTTGTTGAACATGCCGCCAACTGTCTGCCCCGATGCTGAGAATTGCAGATATGTACCGCTCGAAGTGACATCGGCAACTTGCTTCTGCCAGCCAAAAATTTCGCGGTAGAAAGCAAATGCGCGTTCCCAGTCGGTCGTGAGCAATTCGTGCCAGCCGACATGGCCCAATCCGCCTGATTGAATTGGCGGCTGTCGGCCGGGACCTCGCCATTCAACCAAAATAAATGTCGCCATTTGCGGGTCGGCAACAAGCGAGAAGCGACTAACATCGGCGATATTCGTCGGCGGTACATACACGGTTCCATTGAGTTCTTTAACCCGGTGGACGGCGGCGTCTACGTCGTCGACGCTGACATAACCAACCCACTGTGGCCTTGCGCCCTGTGCTTTGGCGTCCCGCGGCAGATCGATCAGTCCGCCTGTTGCGACGTCACCAATCGTAAACAGCGTGTAGCGCGAACCGGGCATGGGGGCCTCCCGGGTGCCCCAGCCTACGACTTTGCCGTAAAATGCCTTTGCCGCTTCGACATCGGTCGTCATTAACTCGTACCAGGTGAAACGACCGTGAGAACCGCTCATACCTGAAATCCAAGAACGGGAACTGTGTTTGTTCCGGGCCAAAGCCGGCCTGTGTTTATGTCCGCTTTGCGCCCGAAAGCAGACATCAGAATTATTTCGGATTACGTTCGTGCAGCAACTCGGGCAGCTTGGCGATGTTTGGTCCGCCGCGTCTGAATCCCTGTGACCGAAAAGCAACGCTTCTTGAATATCTCATTGCAATAGAGATTAAGGCGATCGCCGCCACAAAATGAAACTCTAGCTCCGGTAGGCAATCTCTACCGGGGCTGGGGGGATTGTTGCCTCACTTAGGCTTCCACGCTGGGTGGCCAGAAAAGAATGGCCATCTAGCCCGGCCTAATACACACGAAAGTGTGGCCCCGGACCGAATTCAGGCAACTTCGCGATATTCATGGACGGCCAAAACACCAAAAGCTCTAACTGCCCGACTTGTGGCAGTCGAATGATTCTCATTAGAGACGTGCCGAGATTAGGTACGCTTCCTCCACTTCGCATCTACAAATGCCAAGAATGCGGAGTGCCGTTGACGGAAACTGCGGCAGAGCCGTTACCCTCAACTGGAAGTGCGTTAGCGCACTGAGGTGAAAAGATGTCCGACAATCATGCGTCAGTTCACGAGTCAGTCCGCAGGCGGCTGGCCGCCGTTGGCAGCATTACGCCGATTGTGGACTGTATTCGAAAGATGCGAGTGGACGGTCTCGCAGATGACGAAATTGCCGGCTTATTCCGTCACGCGGCCGACGAGTTAGACGCAGCCGCGAAGGACGGGCAAGCTGAGCCCGCCACTTAAACGTTCGAGACATCAGCTCGACCGAAGCGGGACGACTTCCTGTGGCAGCGATGCCAGAAACAGCACCATACAAACACAAAGAAGAACGACATCTTTAAACAAGAATTCCCCCATGAGGTTCCACATTATTGGGTCCGTGGATACGCTCCATTTGACGACACCGGGTGTCGAGAAGAAAAACGACCACGTAATCGCAAATGTGCCAATTCCCATCAATGAGCCGAGTGCCGACAGAATCGGGACAAATGCGCCGGCTGCTAGAAGAGCGGCTGTCGTTAGTTCAATAGTTCCGAGCAAATAAGCCTCGCCTCTGATCCCGAAGATAGACAGCCACGACACAAGCGGACTGTTGGAAATGTATATTGCAATGCCGTCTGCGGACTGCGGTGTGAATTTCTGTATGCCGAATGAAATAAAGATAAGAACCATCACCCATCGGAGAATGCCGAGCAGTCGGTACGAACCGTGCCCCTTTTCGGAAACATTAAAGCCTTTGATCATGATGTGCTTATTCCATCGCCTGCCGTACCGCCGGAAATAGGCTGACATGCTTGCTCAACCTGTTGCGGCGCAATCGCTCGGTGACGCGGCCTGATTTAACGTCTGCCATCGCGTATCAGTGATTCCCGAATACCGATCCAGGACTTGCCGGCGAGACCGGAGTTTCGGGCGATTGAGGTAGCGTGTACGGATTCGACGAATTAAAGACCGGCGGCGGCGGTGAGGGAGCGCGATCGAATATCTGTCCGTGGAATCCACTGTCCACACGGCCTTGGAGCCCACCACCGGCATTGACACCGTTACCGCCAGGTTCGGCGGCGAGGATCTGCCTCGCCGGCGCGATTTCGAACATCACAATGGCCAGGAGGAGCATCGCATTGCGCCTCAGAGAGAAATTGTTCATGGGTAGTTCCTTCGTCGTTTGGTTTCCTGCAGCTTTTCGCCCTAGCGGTCGCTAGCGGCGATATTCCCGTTGCTGACGCCCGTCGACGCAGGACTAATTTAATAGCGAGCCTGCACGGCGCTTTTCGACGCTTGCTCCGGTTGTCGCGTGATTGCGACAATCGCTATCTCCCAATGTAGCTATGGTTCTGTCATTCGAGCTCGCGACGATACTCAGTTGGGTGTCTGTCCCGTGATCCGATGAAATGTCACGCTGAACGCACTCGTTGCGCGAAATCCGACGTCTAAGGCAATCTCGGTGATCGACGCGTGCGGATTAGCCAGCAAGGATTTGGCGTGCTCAATACGCCGCTTCGTCCAATGGCGATGAGGCGGCTCTCCGAATGACCGCTTGAAAGATCGCAGGAAATGATACGGGCTCAATCGCACCAACTCGGCCAGTGTGTTGAGGGATACATCCTCTGCGATATGCTCTTCCATGAACTCTAGAACGCGCCGCTGCTGCCAGCCGGCAAGCCCGCCGCGGTTCGCGGGCTTTGACGTGGGAATAGTGCCATGCAGGCGCACCAATTCGTGGGCCAACAGACCGCCGAGCGCTTCTGCATACATACGATCGCTTGGATTGGCGCTGCCGATCTGCGCCTTAAGCTTGAGGACGGTTTGCCAGATGCCGGAGTCCTCGAAAAGAAGCCGAGGGCGAAGGTCGGCCTCGGCAAAGCCGAGGTCGGGATCGATCGGCAGCGCGTGAGGATCTATGTAAAGACACAGCGAGCGTGTCAGCTGTCGCGGTTTCTGCCAGCCAAAAAACTTCCTTCCCGCCGGCACAAGGATCAATTTGTGCGAACAATGGCGCACCGTGGAAGTCGGCAGTCCTTCGACGAGGAGCTCGCCATCGCGTCGTTCGCCCTGTTCAATCGCGATAAGAAGATGGCGGTTTTGTTTGAAAGAATACTCGAAGGCCTCGTGGCTGATGGCCTGTATCGTCTCCATCTCAACGCCGCGCCAATGCGCCGTTTGATGTCTCACGATCTCAGCTGGATAAAAGTCAACCGGCTCAGCACCGGAGCCGGACGCGATCGGAGCGTGCGAAACTGACATTCCGATGCCTCCATAGCGTACCGCGTTGCGGACGAATTGCGCTGCTGCCTCGGCGAAACTCCCGTTGTCGGATTAAAGGCTCATCTGGCCCTTATGCCTTTGCCGTGAAACCAGGGCCCGAACGTATTGGCTGCTGTTTAAATTTCAATTCGCCAAAGTCGCCTTCAAAATTTCTTGAAAGACAATTGATGCAAGCTCGCGGGACGCACCCCCGGCTTGCCGCCGTGCTGTCCGGAAAATGGCTGAGCTTTGGCTAAATGCTGCCGCCGGTCCAAGGGGAATCGGATCGGCGGCAAGCAGCAATTCGACGTCGATGGCAGAAACGATCCTAGTCGTAACTGGGCCATCCTTCGTAAGGCGCAACGCAGCTGTTGTTGTAGCCGGGCCAGTTGGTCTGCGGATGGCTGTAATCGCACAGATAACCGTAGTCCTCGTAGGGCGCGAACAAAAAACGATTCCGGAAGTGATCGTGGTCGCGATCGTGAAAGCGATCGCCGTAGTGGTCTGCTTCGCCACGCGCCGTCCGATAACGGTTGGAATCAACAGGACCGCCAAAGGTCCGCTCAGGCCCGCGAGCCATGCCGGCGCCATTGTTACCGCCTTGGGGCCTGGTCGCCCCAAGGCCGCCACCCAAATTGCCGCCACCCAAACCGCCAAAATTCCCCCCGATGTGGGCTGCACCGCCGCTTGCGAAGCCACCGCCACCACCGCCAGAGCCGCCGCCGTGACCGCCCGCACCACCGCCACCGCCACGGGCAAACCCATCAGTCACCGCAAGTCCTGTGAAGAGAATAGCGACCGCAGTCGCAGCTATTAACTTGTTGCGCGACATTGAATGCTCCTTCCGACGCGCGAGGCGCGTCCGCTACGTTGTGTTGGTTCCGAGCGACGCCGCGAATGCGGTCAATCCAATCGGCACTCCAAGCGGGAGTTATTCGGGCGGCGTTGCTCTCGCTTTCGCAGGCTTGCAGTTGTTTTTTGATATTGCGGAATTGGGCGTGCCGATCTTTGGTGCCGCTCTTGGACGTGGTGAAAAACGTCGTAGCTATCCAAGCGCGGGCGACGAACAAACGAAGGAACAGGACAAATGTCCAATGTGAGAGAGATCGCTCTTTCCGCGGCAATCATCCTCGGCACCGTCTTTTCGGTCCTGACCGCAGCCAACGCTGGCGCTACCAGGGAGCAGGCGGCCAGCAGCGGGACAGGGGTCGCCGCCTATGCCGCGGACGGCGGCATCGTCTCGAGTCACAAGCGCTCGCGAGGTCCGGCGTTGCGCGATAAGGCCGCCTGATGTGCGGCCTTATTCCCTTGCGGCGGCGTTATCGTTTGCTGCGTCGCCAGGTGGCTGTCGCCGCCACAATCGTCGCCAGGTCGCGGTCTCCGCCACAATCTACAGCGTCTCATTTTTGGTGAGCGGCCTGGCCGCCGCTCGCTGCGATCTGCCACAAACCGTTCATGTCGCATTCATGTCGCTGAAGCCATTGTTTTTTGCGGTAAGGGGCGACATGGAGAGAGTCATGGCGAAGAAGAAGAAGGCCAAGAAGAAAACCAAGTCCTCCTGAAGTAACAGGCGCGCGCCTCGTATTGGGGCGGCGCCGGTGAACCTTCAGATTTTGCGGGGTCAGTGATTCCGCCAAGCGGCCGAACGGTGTTCGGCCGCTTTTGCTTTGGCGGAACGGTCTACTGCTGTCGCAATCCGTAAACGTATCTCGTCGGGGTCACGAAAGACGCCGATCGCGGGCGTGCGCGATGAGCCAAGCCATGATCTCCGCGCTTTGCGCGATCGAACCGAGGCGACCTGAGTGTCCGTCATGACCGGCCGTCATTTCGGTCTTGAGCAAAAGGTCATGACTGTCGGTCTTGCTTGCCCGCAGCTTTGCAACCCACTTGGCGGGTTCGGCATAGCTCACCTGGCTGTCGTAGAAGCCCGCGGTTACAAACATCGGCGGATAATTCTTTTGCGCCACATTGTCGTATGGTGAATACGACAGCATGTAGTCGTATTCCTTCCTCACGGCTGGGTTGCCCCATTCGTCGTATTCGAGCGTCGTGAGCGGTACCGAGACATCGGACATCGTGGTAACGACATCCACGAACGGCACTTCCGCGACGATGCCGGCATAAAGATCGGGACGAAGATTGGCGATCGTGCCCATGAGTAGCCCGCCGGCGCTGCCGCCCTGCGCAAAAACGGATCGCGGATCGGCATAGCCCGTTGCAATCAGCGCCTCGGTCACCGCGATGAAATCCGTGAACGTGTTGCGCTTGTTGAGCATGCGTCCTTCGTCGTACCAGCGCTCGCCTTTTTCGTGTCCGCCACGCACATGGGCCATGGCGTAGACGAAACCTCGATCAATCAAGCTGAAAGCAGTTCGCGTGAAAGTGGCGTGCAAGCTCAAACCATAGGCGCCATACCCAAAGATCAACGTCGGATTGCCTCCGGAGCGGCGCATGTCCTTGCGGTAAACGATGGTGATCGGAACACGCTCGCCGTCGGGGGCAGTCGCACTAAGCCGATCAAGTCCATAGCGATGCCGATCGCACCAGCGGTTAGCCGGGTCCTGCTTCCGCAGGATTTGCGCGCCGGTCGTCACGTCCAAGTCATAGACGCATTGCGGTTCTATCGGGCTGCTGAAATGGAAGCGCAATATGTTTGTAGCCGGATCGAGATTGGCCTCGTAGTCGTCCGGGAAAGAGCTCGAGGCGAGGCCGATTGCGGCTGGACGCGGCACCGGAATTTCGCGCAGCTCCGGGAGGCTAAATACGCGGATCGTCGTCCCACTTTCGTCTTCGACGTCGACAGCCACGAATGTCTCGAACGCTTTGAAATAGCTGAGATGATGACCTGGCTCCTCCGGAACGATCTCCCTCCAATGCAGGGCCGTAGGCGTCGCCTGCGGTGCGCTCATCAACCGGAAGTCAGGCGCGTTAAGATTGGTGCGGATGAAGAACTGATCGCCCACGTGATCGGCCTCGTAGATCACGCCGCGCCGCCGCGGTTCAATGACCGTCAACTCTCCCGCCGGATCATTGGCCGGCAGATAGCGGAACTCGCTGGTGCGTTCCTCACTGATGTTAAGCAGAATGAACTTCTGCGATCGCGACAGGCTGAGCGAAACGTCGAATGTCGGATCACTCTCCTCATAGATCAGCACGTCGGCCTTTGGGCTGGTCCCGAGGCGATGCTGCCAGACCTGATAGGAGCGCAAGGTCGTCGGCTCGTTGCGTATGTAGAAAAGCGTATCGCTGTCACCGCCGAACACGACGTCCGAGCTGGCATTGTCGATTCCTTGATCGACGATTTCGCCAGTAGCAATCGTTCGCACGAAGATGCGGAAATCACGACCGCCCGTGAAATCGACAGCGAATGCGACGTGCGTGTTATCGGGACTGACTCGCCACGAGCCGAGTTGGTACTGCTGTGGATGACCGGCGGCGAGCGCGCCAACATCGAGTACAGTTTCTTCTTGTGCTCCAGAAGCATCTTTCCGGCGCACGATGTACGGATACTGAGCGCCCTGGGTGAAGCGGCGCTCATAGATATAACCGTTGTGCGCTGTGGGGACGCTTGCGTCTTCTTGCGCCTCGCGCGCTTTCAATTCTACGGCAAGCTCATCGACCAGCGGCTTGATCGGCTCTAGACGCGCGTCGGCATAGGCATTTTCCGCATTGAGATAGGCAACGACCCGCGGGTCCTTGCGGTCGCGCAGCCAGTCGTAGTTATCGATTCGCGCATCGCCAAATGCTCTGAACGTCTTCGGGACAACCGGCGCAACCGGGCAAGGGCACACCGCCCTTTCGATCGCGTTGGCCGAACGAAATCGGAGCCGGCTCGCGAGGGGAATTGCTCCCGCAGCCGCAAGGCCAAACGCGAAAAACCTTCGAGTCGAAAGCCCAGGCATGAACGATTCGGCACCCTCGGCGCGTTCCAATAGGGGTCGAATGCGGCGTTTGGCTGGCGTTGCTTGGGCACAAGCATGGTTCAGCTTTGCTGGTCCACGGGTAATTGCTCAATTTAACGTCAGCGGTGCCGAAGTTCCTGCCCGATCCGCTGTTTATGCCCGCTTGGGTCAGAGGCCGACATGGCCGGCGCAAACCCGCCGATCTTCGGAATGTCCGCTTTGCGCCAGAAAGCGGACATCGATCGAACGCGCCGGGAAGTCCGCCCAGTGCTAAAAACCGACCTCACGCATCGCCGAATATCAGATCCAGTCCTTCCACTTGAACCAAATCAACGGAATAAGGGTCGTAACAACAATCAAAGCGAGAGCATATGGATAGCCCCACACCCAATTCAGTTCCGGCA
>Ga0126373_10002924_pt1 | contig 12653 bp, 11 predicted proteins | sample PanSoiMetPlot_11_FD_92545 | JGI IMG/M metagenome (GOLD analysis project Ga0126373, IMG submission 92545) | Tropical forest soil microbial communities from Panama - MetaG Plot_11 | ecosystem: Environmental > Terrestrial > Soil > Tropical forest > Bulk soil | place: Panama | collected 2016-02-17
CCATGACCATGCCTTAACAGCAGCCGCTGTTGCCGCGGGCAGCCGTGCGGTATCTGCGGCGGTGTGGCTGGCCAGCCGCGAGCACTTCGATTCGTTCGCCGACATGCCGGCCAGCTACGCGGCGGCGTTTGGCCCTGTCGTCGGCCGGGTCGAGCGCGCGATCCTCAACCAAGGCGACGTAGGCCGCGTGCACCTGTACCGCTGGGGTGATGGCGGCGCGCACTTCCACGGGTGGTTCCTGCCCCGCCCGCTCGGCATGACCGAAGCCCACGGCATGTAAGGGCGCGCCCGGGGCGAGATGCGCGCGGGGCGCCGTGGGTTTACTGTCTCAAGTGACGGTCATTTCGCCTTCGGAGCGCCGCGATGCATAGCTGGATCATCTGGTTGATCTTTGCGGCTGTGCTCGGCACGGTCGAGATCGCGACCACGACACTGGCCTTCGGCCTGCTCGGCGCCGCGGCACTGATCGCCGCTGGCGCTGGCTTCCTTGGCGGCGACGCGGCAGTGCAGTTCGGCGCGTTCATTCTCGCCTCGGGGCTCGGGCTCGGCATCGCCCGTCCCTTCGCCTTGCGCCACATCAGGCAGCCACCGGTTCTCCGGACCGGTACGGCCGCGCTCATCGGCCGGCCGGCGGTCGTGCTCGAGGAAGTAGGCCCGCATAGCGGCCGGGTGCGCATCGGCGGCGAGGAGTGGTCGGCGCGTTCCTATGACGAGACCCAGATCATCCCTGCCGGAAAGACCGTGGACGTCATGCATATCGAGGGCGCGACAGCTCTCGTGTACCCCCGGGAGTAACCATGACTGATGTTGCCGCAATCGTCGCCGCGGTGATTGTGATCCTCATCGCGATAGTGACGCTCAAGTCGGTGCGCATCGTGCCGCAGGCGCGGGCGCGCAACGTGGAGCGGCTCGGCCGGTATCGCAAGACGCTGGAACCGGGCATGAACGTGATCATCCCGTTCATTGACCGGGTCAAGCCCCTGATCGACTTGCGCGAGCAAGTGGTCTCGTTCCTCGGACAGCCGGTGATCACCGAGGACAATCTGGTTGTGAAGATCGACACCGTGCTGTTCTTCCAGGTCACTGATCCGCGCGCGGCGGACTACGAGATCGTCAACTACATCCAGGCGATCGAGCAGCTCACGGCCACGATGCTGCGCAGCGTGATCGGGTCGATGGATCTGGAGCTCACGCTGACGTCGCGCGACAAGATCAATACCATGCTCCGGGGTGTTCTCGACGACGCGTCGGGCAAGTGGGGGATCCGCGTGACGCGCGTAGAGATCAAGGCAATCGACCCGCCCAAGAGCGTGATCGACGCGATGGAGAAGCAGATGCGCGCCGAGCGGGAGAAGCGAGCGGCGATCCTCACCGCCGAAGGAACTCGGCAGGCGCAGATCCTCACCGCCGACGGCGACAAGCAGGGCATGGTGCTGCGGGCCGAGGGCGAGAAGCAGAGCGCCGTCCTGAAGGCCGAGGGCCAGGCGCAGGCGATAACGTCGGTGTTCCAGTCGATCCACCGCAACAACCCGGACGCGAAACTGCTCGCGTATCAGTACCTGCAGACGCTGCCGCAGATTGCCAATGGGCCTGGCAACACTATGTGGATGATTCCGAGCGAGGTGACGAGCGCCCTTAAGACGCTGAGCACCGCGTTCGACAGCAGTCGCGCCGGTGCCGAGACGCTCGGTCCACTGTCAGCCGAGCCCGAGGTCATCAGCGCTGGCGACCCGGGTCCGGCGCTGACAAACGAGTCCGCACTCGAAGGCGAGGCCATCCCTGGGCCGTCCGCGACGGCGCTGGCGGCGGCGATGGCCGCCCTCCCTGAGCCACCGCCACCTGAACTGAACTTGCCGGCTGCGCTGCAAGAAACCGATGCAGGCGCTAACGGGGCAGCGGGTTCCGCCTAGAGCTTGATTGCCAGGCCGAGCGTCAAGAGCGCACCATAGGCGAGTTCGAGCCGCCCGGTCTGGCCGAGAGCGACGATGAGGCTGCGTCCGGTCGCACCATCGCGCACGTGCCGGACCGGCGTGAGCGCGAACGGTAGCGCGGCCAGCGCCAGGAGGCTGAGCGGCCTGGCCGGCGCCAGGAGCACGGCGACGCAGAACGGCACGAGGATGCAGCCGGCATACAGTGCCCTGGTCCGCCCGTCACCAAGGACGACGGCCAGTGTCCGCTTGCCGGTCTGGCTGTCGGTCGGGATGTCGCGGAGGTTGTTGATGACGAGCAGCGCGCACGCGAGCAAGCCGATCGCGGCCGACGCGGCGAACGGCAGCCACGTCAGCGTCTGCATCTGGACGTAGGCCGTGCCGGCGACGGCGGCGATGCCAAAGAACACGAATACCGACAGCTCGCCGAGCGCCCGGTAGCCGTAAGGGCGGCTGCCGCCGGTGTAGAACCAGGCGGCCGCGACGGCGGCCGCGCCGAGCAGCAGCAGCCACCAGGACGTCACGGCGGCGAGCACGAAGCCGGCCGCGCATGCGACGGCGAAGCAGCCGACCGCGGCGGCCAGCACCTGCCGGGGTCTGGCTAGGCCCGAGGCGACGAGCCGAACCGGGCCAACGCGGACTTCGTCGGTGCCTCTAATGCCGTCGCTGTAGTCGTTGGCGTAATTGACGCCGATCTGGAGGGCGAGCGCGACCACGAGCGCCAGCGCGGCTCGCCAGAGCGAGAACTTGCCGTAGCCGAAGGCGACGCCCGAGCCGACGACGACCGGTACGACGGCAGCGGGCAGGGTTCGCGGCCGTGCACCGGCCGCCCAGGTCCGCAGATCGGCCACTTCGCTGTCTGGCCCTTCAGGTGAGGCGGAGGGATGACACAGACTAGCCTGCGGACCAGGGTCAGTCTTTCGGTAGGACCCGCTCGGCGGCGGCGTAGATAGCGCCTGCCTCTTCCCAGTCGAGCCTGCCTGACTTGTTGGACTTCTTCCGGGTGCGGAAATACTTGCCAACTCGGCGGCCAGCGAACACGTCAACACCGCGCAGGTTGGTCACCACCCAGGGCACTGTCGGCCCGTAGATGACCATCACGGGCTGGACGCTGATCTCCTCGCCGAGGTCTTCGCTCAGCAGGCGGGCTGCCTGCGCCGCCTCCCAACGGGCATGGGCGAGCCTGTCTTTCTGGCTGTACGGACCGTGATACATCAGCGGAGCTGACGCCGTGCCGCCGGCGAGGGTCCGGACCGGCAGCCGCCTGTCCCAGCGCTCGGAGTCGACGGCGTAGACACCGCCAGGGCCGATCACGAGGTGATCGATCACCGAGTCGCTGCCTGGAATCACGCGGGTGTGTATGGCCATGTACCCGAACGGCCGAAGTAGGTACAGCCGCCGCCTGGTCCTCCGCTGCGCCGACGTAACCCGGGCCGCGGCCGGGATCAGCGCGAGCGTCTTGGACTGGTACACGGTGTCAACGATCGCCACGATGGCAGCAGCCGTCAGACCGACTCGCCAGCCTTTCCAGAGTGTGAACGCGAGCGCGACGATGACGCAGACGACTGCGCGCCGGATCCAGATCGGCACCCTGGGATCAGCCGCGAGCCCGGCCATGATCGCACGCGAGGGGAGCGGGATATCCGGCCCTTCGTCGGCCGGGTCCGCAGGTCCTCTCGTTGTCGGCTCAGGCCCGGTCTCCCGGTCCATATGGCACAGCGTAACCGAGCCGCTACCGCGTTAGCGATCGAGGCGCGCTTCGGTGATTCCGAGGGACCACACTGAACAGGCCGCGCGCGGGTCTACGGTCGGTACCGTGACCCAGATCCATGACCTCACGGTGCTCCAGCAAGCGACGGCAATCCGGTCCGGCGACGTGTCGTCCGCCGAGATCACGGATCACTACCTGGACCGCATCGGCCGGCTCAACGAGGATGTTGGCGCCTTCTATACGGTGACGCACGACCTAGCTCGCGACCAGGCAGCCGCGGCCGACAAGGCCGTCGCGGAAAGCCGCAGGGACGGCAGGGACGTGCCGCCGCTGACTGGCGTCCCGGTGCCGATCAAGGACCTCTACCAGCTCGCAGGCGTCAGGCTCACCCTTGGCAGCGCCGTTCTGCGCGACAACGTCGCGCTCGAGGACGACTACGTTGTCGAGCACCTGCGGTCGGCCGGCGCCGTTTTCACCGGTAAAACCGCGACGTCAGAGTTCGGCCTGCCCTGCTACACCGAGACGAAGATCGGTCCCCCCGCCCGGACCCCGTGGGACCTGAACCGGTCGGCCGGGGGCTCCAGCGGCGGCGCGGCGGCGGCTGTCGCGTCGGGCCTCGCACCGGCCGCCCAGGGCAGCGATGGCGCAGGCTCGATCCGGATTCCGGCCAGCGTGTGCGGGTTGTTCGCGATCAAGCCGACTCGCGGCCGGGTCTCGCAGGGCCCGCTGGTGCCGGACCTGTACGGCTTGGCCACTCCAGGTCCGATCGCCCGTACCGTGGCCGACGGCGCCTTGCTCCTGGACGCGATGTCCGGCAACCATCCCGGCGACATGTACACGCTGCCGCCGCTGCCCGCAGGCGAGTCGTTTCTCAGCTACGCCGGCCGCGAGCCCGGCAAGCTGCGAATCGCCAGGACGCTTACGACCATCGTCGATGGCGCGGACGTGCACCCTGACTGCGTCGCGGCCTACGAGGCGGCCAGCGCCTTGCTGTCGTCGCTCGGGCACGAGGTCGAGGACGTGGAGCTGCCGTTCCCGCCCGACGCCGTACCGTCGTTCCTCGCGCTGTTCTTCGCCGCCGCCACGCTGGCGCCCGTCCCGCCGGAGCAGGAAGTCGAGCTGCTGCCGCTGACCCGGTATCTGCGCGGCAAGGGCATGGAGCTGTCGGCCGCTGATCTGCTCTTTCACCAGGCGATACTGCAGGCAATCGTCCGGCAGGCGCTGCAAGCGCTCAATAGCTACGATGCGATCCTGAGCCCCACTCTCACGCTGCCGCCGCGGCCTGTGGGCTGGTTCGACGAGGTCGAGCCAGCCGAGAACTTCACCCGGGAGATCCGGTTTACGCCCTGGGCTGCGATTCAGAACCTGACGGGCCAGCCGGCTGTGAGCGTCCCGTTGCACTGGACGGACGAAAGCTTGCCGATCGGGATCATGCTGGCCGGACGCATGGGCGACGAAGCGACTCTTATCTCCCTGTCCGCGCAGCTTGAAGCCGCCCGCCCGTGGGCGCATCGGCGGCCGCCGATCTGGTGACCTGACTTACCAGCCATACATCCAGCGGGAAGTCGGCGTTTCAGCGTGCCGCGGGCCGGGGATCAGTGCCCGGGTCACCTAGGGATGCGGGGGCATGGGATGACCTTGAGCGAAGGCGACGGCCGCCCGGCTCGGGTCCGGCGCGCGCTGCTGATAGCGAACGCGGCGACAGCGCTTGCCGTCTCGGCTGCCCTGCTCGCGCTGCTTGGCCTTGGCGCTGGCAGCCTGCCTGCGCTCGGTCCGTTGCTCGTGCCCGGACATGGCGCGTGGGCCTGGCAGTTCCTGCTGATACCGCTGGGCCCGCTTGGGTTGCTGCCGTGACCGCCGAATTCAGGCGCCTTGGCAAACGCGGGTCATACCGGCTAGGACAGCTGCGCGCGCAGGGCGTCGGCGAGGCCACGCGGCCCGTTCCGTTCCAGCCGCACTTCATCCGCCGAGACCACCGCTGGCCGGCGGCAGTCTGGCTGATCGCGCTGCTAGCGGGAAGCGTACTGATCGCCGGCGCGGCAGCTTTGGGGTGGTGGTTCGCACCGTTCATCGTTGGCGTGCTCGCCGGCGGCGCGAACTGGCTCGGCGCCTGGCGTGCGCGGATCGCCGCGCCTGCCGTGGTCGTCATGGCCGCTATCGGCTGGGGTGTACCGCTGGTGCTGGCGGAACTCCACGGTCAGCCGTATGCGGCGATGGCACGGGTTATCGCCGCCATAGTCGGGTTGCCGGCCTCCGCCGTGAACGGGTTCGCAGTAACTCTGCTCGTGGCGGCGGCGCAGGCCGTGGTCGGTTACTGGCTTGGCCGGGCGCTGACGCCCGGGGTATGCGGGTCTCGGGTCGGCCGGCCGGATTAGGTCTGGCCTCCTCGGTCAATCATGGAGTTGTGACAGACCCTGAGCTCCTGCGGCGCGCCCGGAATGCGGGCGTTTGGACCGAGTACAACAACTGGCGCGGGCAGCGCGTCGAGGTGCCGGAGGAAACTCTTACGTCGGTCTTGCACATACTTGAGCAAGTACCCGAACCCGACGTCATCAGTGTGCCCGGGGCGTCTACAGCAGGACAGCCTGGTCGGCTCGGCGTTCCCATGGAGCGGCAGTGGGGCTTTGCCGTGCAGCTCTACTCGCTCCGGTCAAAGGAGTCGTGGGGCCATGGCGACCTGCACGACCTGGCGAGGCTCGCCCGGTGGAGCGCCGCCGACCTGGGCGCCGGCTTCGTCGTGATCAATCCGCTCCATGCTGCCGAGCCGCTGCCGCCGGTCAGCCCGTCGCCGTACCTGCCGATGACCAGGCTGTTCACCAGCCCGCTGTACCTGCGGGTTGAGGACGTGCCGGAATATGGAGCGCTCCCGGCGGAGGACAAGCGCACGATTCATGAGATCGCCACGCCGCTGCGGGCCGCGAATGCCACGGCCGACCTGATCGACAGGGACGCCGTCTGGCGCGGCAAGCGTGCGGCGCTCGAGCTGATCGCCAGGGTTCCGCTCACCGAATCCCGGCAGCATGCCTACGCAGCTTTCCGCGCCGAGCGCGGTCGTGCACTTGAGCAGTGGTGCACCTGGTGCGCGCTGGCCGAGGCGCACGGGCCCGACTGGCGCGACTGGCCGTCTGAGCTGGCCGATCCCGGTGGCGCCGAGAAGGTGGTGGCCGGTGATGAGAAGCTGACCCAGGCAGCGGAGTTTCACGCCTGGCTGCAGTGGCAGGCCGACGAGCAACTCGCTGCCGCGCAGGAAGTGGCGAAGGCTGCCGGCATGACCTACGGCATCATTCACGACTTGGCTATCGGTACGCACCCTGGCGGCGCCGACGCGTGGGCGAACCAGCACCTGCTAGCACCGCAGTTCAGCGTCGGTGCACCGCCGGACGGATTTAACCAGTTGGGCCAGGACTGGTCGCAACCACCGTGGAATCCGCGGGCGCTGGCGGCAGCGGGCTACCGGCCCTTGGCGGAGTTGTTCGCGGCAGCGTTGCGGCGCGCAGGCGGGCTGCGGGTCGACCACGTGATGGGGCTCATGCGGTTGTGGTGGGTGCCGCAAGGCCAGCTACCCGATCGCGGTACGTACGTTAGCTACGACCACCGCGCGTCGGTGGGTGCGCTCGTCGGCGCCGCCGCCCGTGCGGACGCAGTCACCGTCGGCGAAGATCTCGGAACTGTCGCTCCCTGGATTCGCGAGTATCTCGCTGAGCAGGGCATCCTCGGCACGATGATGCTGTGGTTCGCTGACGACGACGACGGGACGCCGTTGCGACCAGCAGACTGGCGCCGCGATTGCTTGGCGACCGTTGGCACGCACGATGTCCCGCCGGTCTTCGGCTTTGTCACCGGCGACCAAGTGACAGTTCGGGCCAGGCTGGGCCTCCTGAAAACCCCAGAGGAACAGGAACGGGCTGAGTCGGAGGCGATGCTGGCGCGATGGCAGGCGGCCCTCATCGCCGAAGAGCTGCTGTCGCCTGAGCACCAGCCCAGCCCGGCCGAGTTCACAGTTGCCCTGTACGGCTACCTCCGTAAGACACCCGCAGTCCTCATCGGGGTATCACTGGCTGATGCCGTGGGCGACAGGCGCACGCAGAACATCCCCGGCACCCGCGATGAGTACCCGAACTGGCGCATCCCGCTATGCGATGACACCGGTCGGCCGGTCCTGCTAGAGAATCTGCCGGCGGTCGAGTTGCTGAGCGCTGTCTGTCAGGCGGTCAGCCCGGCGGTAGCAAGACAGCGCAACGGTTAGCTTGCCGCCGCGTCACGCTCCTGACAGCGCAGGGCCCGGGCGACGTCGTCGCGCCGCTCAAGCAACAGCCGGCGTAGCGCCGGGATGGGGTCGGCCGCGGCGATGTAGGCGTCGGTCGCGTCGATGGTGTCCTGGCTGACGGCGTCGGGGTAACCGACCTCCGCAAAGAACAGCGCCATGTCCGAGACGCCGTCCCGCCACATATCGGCGAGCGCGTCGTAAAACTTGGTCGCGTACGGAGCCAGCAGTTCGTCCTGGTCGGGATCGCGGAATCCGCGCAGCACTGCCCGGAACGTCGCGTTCGGCAGCTCACCGCCAGTGATCTTGGCCCAGGCCGCTGCCTTGGCCTCCGCCGTCGGGATCGCCGCCAGGCAGCTTTCTGCGTGCCGCTCGCCCGCGTCTGTACGGTCGCGGTCCAGCTCGGCCTCGATCTCGGCCGGCCCGGCCGCGCCCCGGCTCACCAGCCGGTACAGAAGCTCCCAGCGCAGGTCGGTGTCCACCGCGAGCCCGTTGATCGACTCGGTGCCAGCCAGGAGCGCGGCGAGTAGCTCCAGGTTCGCTGGCGACGTCGCGATGCCGGCCAGCGCCTTGGCCCACGCCAACTGATGATCGGAGCCGGGCGACGCCGAGACTAGCCAGCCGCGCAGTGCGTCCTCAAGCTCTGCGACCGCGGCGGACCGGTGCGCCGGATCGCTGTACCGGCGGACAGCGAGGCTGGTCATTCGCAGCAGGCGCCCCAGAACTGTGAGCTCGGTGATGGACGGCGCTCCCGAGGTGACCAGGTCAAGGAAATCGCGCGTCCGCATTTCGGCGTCCCTCGCCATGTCCCAGGCGGAGGACCAGCACAGCGTGGCCGCCAGCGGGCTGGCCAGATCGCTGATCGATGTGATGACCGTCTGGAGCGACCGGTCGTCTAGGCGCACCTTGGCGTACGTGAGATCGTCGTCATTCACCAGGACTAGCGGGGGACGGAGCTCGCCCACCAGATCGGCCACCGCGGTGGATGGCCCGGCGATATCCAGCTCGATCTGGCGTCGGCGCGTCAGTTTGGACCCGTCCTGCCCTGGGCCCGCGTGGTCATAGAGGCCGATCGCGATGTGGTGCGGCCGGAGTTCTGAGTGCTCGGCTGGCGCTTCCTGAACAACAGCGAAGGAGGTGAACCGGCCCTCGCCGTCAACTTCGAACGACGGACGGAGCGTGTTGACCCCGGCCGTCTCCAGCCATGACTTCGACCAGGCGGCGAGGTCGCGGCCGGATGCGTGCTCCAGCGAGCTCAGCAGGTCGGATAGCGTCGCGTTGCCCCACGCGTGCTTCCTGAAGTAGTCACGGACTCCCGCCAGGAAGTTGTCCCGGCCCACGTAGGCGACAAGCTGCTTCAGGACAGCTGCGCCCTTCGCGTACGTGATGCCGTCGAAGTTGACCTCCACCGCGTCGATGTCGGGGATGTCGGCCGCGATCGGGTGCGTCGAGGGCAGCTGGTCTTGCCGGTAGGCCCAAGTCTTGTAATCCTGCGCGAAGCTGGTCCAGGCGTTCCGCCAGCGAGTGGCCTCGACCCCGGACACCATCTCCGCCCACGTCGCGAACGACTCGTTCAGCCATAGGTCGTCCCACCAACGCATGGTGACCAGGTCGCCGAACCACATATGGGCCATTTCGTGGAGGATCGTCAGGGCTCGCGACTCCCGCTCGCTGTCGGTGACCCGCGAGCGGAAGATGTAGGCCTCCAGGAACGTCACGGCGCCGGCGTTCTCCATCGCGCCCGCCTTGAACTCGGGCACGAACAGCTGGTCGTACTTTCCGAACGGATACCGGATCCCGAAGTTCGCGTGGAAGTAGTCAAAACCTTGCCGGGTGATCTCGAAAATCTCGTCAGGGTCCAGGTACTCGGCCAGCGAGCGGCGGCAGTACAGGCCGAGCCGGATCCCGTCGTGCTCTTGCGTGACCTCGAAGTAGGGACCGGCCGCGATGGCCGTGATGTAGGTCGACATGACCGGCGTCGGCGGGAAGTGCCAGCGGGCTGTCCCCGGAGCAGCCGGCTCCGCCGCTACGTCGGGGGCCATGTTGGAGATGACGGTCCAGCCCGACTGGCCGATGACCGTGAACTCGAAGGTTGCCTTGAGATCGGGCTGGTCGAAGCAGGCATAGATCCGGTGCGCGTCGTACGTCTCGAGGTCGCTGTACAGGTACACGCCGGAGTCCGCGGGATCGGCGAACCGATGCAGCCCCTCGCCGCTGCGCGAGTACGCACAGGATGCCACCACGTGGAGCTCGTTCTCAGGCTGGAGGTTGGTGAGGGTGATCCGGTCTCCGTCGAAGGCGGCGAGGTCCACGAGGTGATCGTTCAGCGTGATCTGAGTCACAGCAGGGGCGGAGAGCTCGATGAACGTATCTGCACCCGGCCGCGCGCAGCCGAAGCGGACCGTGGTCGCCGAGTCGAAGGTCGTCTCCGACCCGGTGAGGTTGAGCTCGACCTGGTAGGAGGCGACACTCAGGAGTTCCGCCCGATCCCGCGCCTCCTTGCGCGTGAGATTGCTCGACACGGCCCGTTCCCTTCGTCTGGTTTGTTTAGCGGGCACTGGCATGCTCGTGTCCGCGCCCGGAATGTGCAATCCAGTTTCTCGGTTGGCGATAGCAAACCCCCGCCGACAAAGGAGCATGCATGCCCGCGCAGGAGCCTACCCAGCTGGACTTCTGGTTCGATCCGCTATGCCCGTGGGCGTGGATCGCCAGCCGCTGGGTGCTCGAAGTCGAGAAGGTCCGTCCAGTGCAGGCGCGCTGGCACGTCATGAGCCTGGCAGTGCTGAACGAAGGGAAGGACCTGCCTGATCGCTACAAGGCCGTCATGCGCGAGGCCTGGGCGCCGGTGCGGGTGTGCATCGCCGCCGAGCAGAAGTTCGGGCCAGAGGTGCTCCTGCCGCTATACACGGCGCTCGGAACGCGGTTCCACCTCGAGAAGGCGGACAGGAGCCGGGAAACCATCGAGGCCGGGCTCATTGAGGCGGGCCTCCCGGTCGAGTTGGCCGATGCGATGGACGACCCGTCCTACGACGAGGCGCTGCGAGCATCGCATTCCGACGGCATGGACCGGGTTGGTTATGAGGTCGGGACGCCGGTGATCTCGGTGGATGGCACGTCATTCTTCGGACCGGTCGTCTCGCCGATCCCGCGGGGCGAGGACGCCGGCCGGCTCTGGGACGGCGTCCTGCTGGTCGCGGGGACCGACGGGTTCTTCGAGATCAAGCGCAGCCGGACGAGGGACCCGATCTTCGACTAACGTCCGTCTATGCGCAGGAACTACATTGGTGGCGCCTGGACGCCGTCAGCGAGTGACAGGTCCGTAGACGTCCTCAACCCGGCGACCGAGGAAATCATCGACCAGGTGCCGGCTGGGCATGCGGCCGATGTCGATCAGGCCGTGAGCGCGGCCAGGGAGGCCTTCGGCGCCTGGTCGGTAACGTCGGCCGCTGACCGGGCAAGCTTTTTGGAGGCGGCCGCCGACCTGCTCGAGGAGCGCTCGGCCTCGGTAGCGGCCGCGATCACAGCCGACATGGGCTCGCCGATCACGTTCGCGCGTCGCGTCCAGGTTGGGACTCCGCTGGCCGTGCTGCGCAGCTATGTCGAGCTACTCGCGACCTACGACTTCGGGGGCGCGCGCGTCGGCAACTCGCTGATCGTTCGCGAGCCGGTCGGCGTCGTGGGAGCCGTTACGCCGTGGAACTACCCGCTCCATCAGATCGTCGCGAAGGTAGCGGCAGCGCTGGCTGCCGGTTGCACCGTGGTGCTGAAGCCGAGCGAGGTCGCGCCCGCTGCTGGTTATGAGCTCGCGGACATCCTGCAAACCATCGGCCTGCCAGCTGGCGTCTTTAACCTGGTCTGCGGCACCGGCCCGGTGACGGGAGAGGCAATCGCGGCTCATCCGGGGATCGACGCCGTGTCTTTCACCGGATCGGGTGCGGCGGGACGACGAGTGGCCGAGGTCGCCGCGGCGACGGTCAAGCGCGTGACGCTCGAGCTCGGCGGCAAGTCGGCAAACGTGATCCTGCCGAGCGCCCAGCTAGACACCGCCGTGAAGGTCGGGGTCGCGAAGGCGCTGACCAACGCCGGTCAAACCTGCAACGCCCTGACCAGGATGCTGGTCCATCGGGCGTCCTACGGCGAGGCGGTCGCACTCGCGGCCCAGTATGCCGAGCGGTATGAGCCCGCCGACCCGCAGCTCGACGGCACGCGACTAGGCCCGCTCGCGTCGGCGGCGCAGCGCGACCGGGTGCTGTCGTATCTGGAGAAGGGCCTGGCCGAGGGCGCTCGTCTGGCGGCCGGCGGGCCGCAGCCTCCGGACGGGCTACCGGTGGGTTATTACGTACGGCCGACGGTCTTCGCTGATGTCACGCCGCAGATGGTCATCGCGACCGAGGAAATCTTCGGACCCGTGCTGTGCGTCCTGCCGTACGAGACCGAGCAGGACGCCGTGGACATAGCGAACGGCGCGCCTTATGGTCTGGCGGCTGCTGTCTGGTCGGCTGATCAGGATGAGGCCGTCTCGGTGGCGCGCCAGCTGCGTGCGGGCCAGGTCGAGATCAACGGCGGGGCGTTCAACACCGTTGCTCCATTCGGCGGGTTCGGCAAGTCCGGGTACGGGCGCGAACTCGGCGTGCACGGACTCGAGGAGTTCCTGGAGATCAAGTCGCTGCAGTTCTAGCCGACCGGGCCGGGCCCGCCGGGCCGGTCGCGAGCGGCGTGCCAGACTTGGCGCTGTGCGCGTATATCTGGG
>Ga0126373_10002925_pt1 | contig 12652 bp, 9 predicted proteins | sample PanSoiMetPlot_11_FD_92545 | JGI IMG/M metagenome (GOLD analysis project Ga0126373, IMG submission 92545) | Tropical forest soil microbial communities from Panama - MetaG Plot_11 | ecosystem: Environmental > Terrestrial > Soil > Tropical forest > Bulk soil | place: Panama | collected 2016-02-17
GCGGCATCCCCGGCTGGCAGGCTGCCAGGTCGGCGATCGCGGACCGCAAGTCCGTGGTCCGCGGCGTGGCTGCGCGTAAGCCATTCAGGCGGTCATGACGGCCGTACCGGTCCGGGCCATGCTCGAAGCGCGCAGCGTGGCATTGGTAGGCGCGTCAGCGCGGCCAGGCAGCTTCGGCCGCCGGATGCTCGACGAGATGAACAAGAGCACGGCCCGGCCGCGCGTATACCCAGTCAACCCGAAGTACACCGAGCTGGACGGCGCGCGGTGCTTCGCAACGCTGACTGACCTCCCGGAGGCGCCTGAGCTCGCGCTGCTCGCCGTGCCCGACGGCGCTCTCGAACAGCAGCTGGCCACGGCTGCGGTGGTCGGCTGCCGCAGCGCCGTCATCTTCGGGAACGCACATGAAAATCCCGCGCTAGGTTCTGACGGGTCGGCCTCGCCGGATCAGCCGCCACTGCGAGACCGGCTCGCCGCGATCGCCCGCGCCGCCGACATGGCGCTGTGCGGCGCCGGCTGCATGGGCTTCGTCAACGTCAGCCATGGCCTGCGCGCCGTTGGCTACATCGAACCAGATCCGCTGCCCGCCGGGCCGGTCGCGCTGGTGACGCATTCGGGTTCGGTGTTCTCCGCGCTGCTGCGAGCGCGGCGGGGGATCGGCTTCACGGTCGCGGTGTCCTCCGGGCAAGAACTGGTGACGGCAGCGCCGGCGTACCTGGAATACGCGCTAGATCTGCCGGCTACCCGCGTCGTCGGGCTCGTGCTCGAGGCGATCCGCGATGGTGCCGGGCTGCGACGTGTACTGACGGCCGCCGCTGACCGCGACATCCCGGTGGTGCTGCTGAGCGTGGGTGCCTCGGCAGCCGGCCGTGAGATGGTCGCTGCGCATTCCGGTGCGCTGGCCGGCGCCGACGGTAGCTGGGAAGCACTCGCTCGGGCCTATGGGGTGCTGCGGGTCAGCGACCTGGCTGAGTTCACCGACACGCTGGAGCTTTTTGCGGTCGGGCGCCGAGCCCGGCTCGGCTCGCGTAGTTCGTGCACGGGAATCGCGACCGTCCACGACTCCGGGCTGGAGCGTGCGCACGTCGTCGACCTGGCCGACGAGGTCGGCGTGCCATTCGCGGACATCAGCCCGGTCACGCTGGAGCGGCTCGCGGCGTTGCTCGATCCGGGGCTCGTTCCCGCCAATCCGCTGGATGTATGGGGGACCGGCGCCGATACGAGAGACCTGGTCGGCAGCTCGATACTCGCGCTCGCCGGCGATCCCGCGGTGCAGGCTGTTGCGCTCGCCGTTGACCTCGTGCATGAGCTGGACGGCGACCAGTCTTACCCGCTGGCGGTGCTGGATGTCGCGGAGCAGACTGACAAGCCGCTGGTGGTGCTCAGCAACCTTGCCAGCGCTATTGACCTGGACGTCGCGAACCAGCTGCGCGTCGCTGGCATTCCGGTTCTCGAAGGCACCCGTTCTGGGTTGCTGGCGCTCGGGCATCTCCTCGGCTACGCGAGCCGTCTGGCTGCGGCCGGATCTGGCCGGCCCGTGCCGCCGACGACAGTTGTCCGGCCAGGTCGGCGCCATCGTGGGATCGCGCTCCTGACCTCGGGCTTGGCGGCTGGCGCCCCGCTGCTCGAGCTGCTCGCCGAGTACGGAATCAGCGTCGCAGCAACCCGGCCAGCTGCCGAAGTCGACGCGGTGCAGGCCGCCGCGGACGAGCTGGGTTACCCGGTCGTGCTCAAGACCGGTGAGCCGCAAATCCTGCATAAGTCTGATGCAGGCGGCGTCTTGCTCGGAATCGGCGACGCTGGTCAGCTCTCCGCGGCTTATGACGACATGGCGAGCCGCCTCGGGCCGCGAGTCCTGGTGTGCCAGTCGGTGCCGCGCGGCGTCGAACTTGCCCTCGGGATAGTCGCGGATCCCGAACTCGGCCCGCTGGTCGTTGTCGGCGCCGGTGGCGTGCTGGTGGAGTTGCTGGCCGATCGTCGTGTCGCGCTGCCGCCAGTGTCCGCCGAGCAGGCGGCCGGTCTGCTGGCCGGACTTCGCATCCATGCCCTTCTCAAAGGCGCGCGTGGTGCGCCGCCTGCTGACCTCGGCGCTGTGATCAGTGCGATCTGCGGTCTGTCGGACCTGGCCATCGAGCTTGGCGACCAGCTCGAGGCGCTCGACGTCAACCCGCTGATCTGCGGACCTGATGGTGCGATCGCCGTGGACGCGCTGGCCATTCCTTGTCAGCCGAGTTAGTACGCCGACTAGCCGATTTGTGATCTGGCGGGTCTTGTAGTCGCGATACCAGCAGGTGTAGACGTGATCTGACGGAATGTTCAGTCAGGATGTAACGGACCGCCGGCCAGGACGCTAGTTAATGGCCTATTCGGAATAGAGGTGACCTGACCATGCACCCACGTGAAGGCTGGACAGAGGATCGTCGAGGTCTCGTGACCCGGCGCGGATTCCTGAAGCAGACCGCGGGCGCCGGGTTATTGCTCGGAAGCGCCGGCTCTCTCCTCGAAGCGTGTGGCGGCGCGAGTTCCGGCACCTCCGGCGTTCTCACGAGCAACGGGATACCGCTCCCGCGGCCCAATCACCCCGTGACCTGGCCGATCTATAAAGACAATCCAGCGATCAAGAGCGGCCTGCCACCCGAACAGAACGCCACGCTGCGGATCTTTAACTGGGTGGCGTACCTGAACCCGCAGTGCATGACGGACTTCGGCAAGAAGTACAACTGCAAGGTCGAGCTGACCACGTTCCAGAACATGGACGACGCCTTGGCCAAGCTACGCAGTGGCCAGCTGAACTTCGACATCTTCTTCCCCACCATCGACGTGATGGGGGAACTCGTATACGGCAAGCTAATCCAGCCGCTGAACCACAGCTACCTTCCGAACATCGCGCAGGCCTGGCCTGACTTCACCGATCCGTTCTACGACGGCAAGTGGCACTACACCGTGCCGTACACGATCTACACCACAGGCATCGCATGGCGTAAGGACCACGTTCCCGAGAATCCCTACGCAATGGCGAATCCGTGGGCGATGCCCTGGCAGGCCAAGTACAAGCACCGGGTCGCGATACTCGACGACGCGCGAGAGTCGATCAGCCTCGGGCTGATGAAGAACGGGATCTTCGACCTGAACACCACTGACCCGACTCAGATCAGTGCGGCGGGAAAGGTACTGCACGACCTAGCCAAGCTGACCGACGTGCACGTTGACAACAACGACTACACCGAGATCCCGAGCGGCCAGACGTGGATCCACCACGCGTGGTCGGGTGACATCGCGACCGCGGCTTCGTACATGCCCAAGGGCGTGAACGTTGATGTCGTCGGCTACTGGTTCCCGCCTGACGGGAAGGGCCCGGTTGGGAATGACCTGATCACGGTGCTCCGTGACGCGCCGAATCCGGTGCTCGCCCACATGTTCCAGAACTACATGCTGGACATCAACAACGTGCTAACGAATATCAGCTTCAACGGCTACATGCAGCCCATCAACGGCATCACCCCGCAGCGCCTGGTCAAGGAGCAACTGCTGCCGCCGAGCCTCATGTCCACCACAGTGCTTCCGTCGTACTTCAGGCGCGGCGTTATGGAACTCCAGATTCCTACGGCCACCAACGCACTGTGGGAGCAGGCGTGGCTGCAGGCCAAGAGCGCCTAGGCGACTTTTCATGACGGTGCCCTCGGGTGTTTCCGCGTCGCGGCGGCCACCTCGCCAGCAGCGGCAGCCGCGCCGGCTGATTTGGGTCGCGCTTGCAGCCCCCGGCATCATCTGGCTAGCTGTTCTGTTCATCGTGCCGTTCTACGCGATATTTGCCATCGCGGCCGGGAGGCTGGACGTCTTCGGGACACCCGTTGCGGTCTGGAACCCGCTCGACTGGACCGCCACGAACTTCGCCGCGGCCTGGCACGATGTCGCTGGTGCGGGCGCCTTCGTCGGCCCGATAATCCTGAGAACACTGATATATGTGGCCCTGGCCTCAGCGCTGTGCCTGCTGATCGCCTATCCAGCCGCGTACTTCGTGGCGCGATTCGCGGGCAGGTGGAAGGGGCTAATCCTGATCCTGCTGATCGCGCCGTTCTGGATCAGCTACATGATGCGCATGCTTGCCTGGATCGATCTGCTTCAGACCGACGGATACGTGAATAAAGTCCTGAGCTTCCTGCATCTGAGTAGCCAGCCGATCGACTGGCTGGGCGGACTGGGATTAACGGTTGTGCTGGGCCTGGTCTACGGCTACATCCCCTATCTGATCCTGGTGCTGTACGCCGGCCTCGACCGCATCGACCCGATACTGATCGAAGCCGGCCGTGATCTTGGGCTGAACAGGGTCCGCACTTTCATCCGCGTTACCCTGCCGCTGTCCCGCCAAGCCGTCCTGACTGGGCTGCTGATCACAGTGCTCCCGATGCTCGGTGACTACTTCACGAATCAGTTGCTGTCCGGGACTACCGGGACCACCATGCTCGGCAACGTTATCGACGATCAGCTGACTTCGGCTGGTGGAGTCCTAGAGGGACAGGGTGCGGTGTTCTCGTTGCTGTTCCTGCTCGTGCTGGTGCCGCCGCTGATCTATTACGTGGTATCGACCAATCGCTCGTCGCGGAGGGCGATGTGACCCCGACCACCACACAAACTCGAGCCGCACATACGACCAGCGGCACAACAAGGGGCGCCATACTCAACCGACTGCGACCGCTCCGCAATCCCTGGCGGCGCCCCTGGTTCCTCGCCGGACTCACCTGGGTCTACCTGATCTGGTCGCTGGTCCCAGTTGCACTCGCGGTCCTGTTCTCCTTCAACAACGGGAAATCTCAGAGTGTCTGGCAGGGCTTTTCCTGGCGCTGGTATTTCGCCGACCCGGTGAACTCCGTACTCCACGATCCCGACCTACACGCCGCCGTCGTTCAGACGATCCGGTTGTCTGTCTTCGTGACCCTGATCACCATCCCGATCGGCGTCGCTTTCGCGCTCGGAATCAACCGGTGGAGGGGCGTAACATCGGCGAGCTTCAACTTCGTCATGATCCTTTCTTTCGTGATCCCTGAGCTGATTTTCGGCGTCGCTCTGTTCTTCGTGTTCACGCGGCTCTTCACGACGGTGGGCCTTGGCACGCTCGCGGAGATCCTGGCACTGGTCACTTGGAACGTCAGCTGGCCGGCACTCATCGTGCAGGCCAGGCTGGCGACGATAGGCAGGCAATACGAAGAAGCAGCGGCCGACCTCGGTGTCACCCCGTTGCAGATCATCTACCGGGTCACGATGCCGCTGCTGATGCCGGCGATCTTCGCCAGCACGGTGCTGGTCTTCTCCAGCGTTGTCGATGACTTCGTCCTCGTGGACTTGCTGAACTCAAACTCCAGCAACACACCGATGTCGGTGTACATCTACTCGCAACAGCGAGGCGGCAACGGCGGGCCCGCCCTCAATGCACTCGGCACCATCATGCTGGTCATGTCATTCGTCGCCGCCATCCTCGGCTACCTCGGCTACCGATGGCTAACTCGAGGCGAGCGGGAAGGGAACGTGGCGGCCTTGGCCGCCATCACTGGCGAAGGCTGACCGAGACCACCTGGCACCTGGTCACGACAGTGTCGTCTGCACTGCTTCTGCGAAAGCAGCGAAGTTCTGAGTGAACCTGTCTATATCGGCATCGTCGTGCTGCACTGACATCAGCCATTGCTCGATCTTGCCCCACGGCGGCAGGAAGACCCCGCCGTTGTGCTGGAAGAGCCAGTGGGCATGGCTGAAGGAATCTCTCACACCGAGGAAGTCGCGGAAGTTCCGGACCGGCGCTGATGAGAAGACCACGCAGCCCTTCGCGCCGACGGACACGACCCGCGCGTTCAGGCCGTTTCGCGCTATCTCGCGTTCGAGACCTGCCACGGCCAGCAGTCTGAGTTTCTCCAGCCGCGCGTAGGCCTCCGGCGTGGCGACCTCGGTGAGCATCGCCTTGCACGCAGCCATGGCCAGCGGGTTGCCGTTGAAGGTGCCGACCATCTCGTAGTCGCCGTTGGCCACGTGCGCCATCACCTCGGCGGTCCCGCCAATGGCGGCAACGGCGATGCCGCCGCCGATCGCCTTGGCCAGGCACACGATGTCGGGCGTCACACCGGTCATGCCGGTAACACCGCCGGCACCAGCCGTCAGCCCGGTCTTGACCTCGTCGAAGGTCAGCAGCGCCCCATGGGCGTGCAGCAGTTCCTTCAGGCCGGCCAGATAGCCGGGATCTGGCTTGATGATGCCCGCGTTCATCATGATCGGCTCAAGAATCATGCCGGCGATCTCACCGGGGTTCTCCATCAGCCTCGTCCGCACCGCGTCTAGGTCGTTGAAGCCGACGACGAGAGTTAGGTCAGTGATCGCCTGCGGGATGCCGGTGCCCGATGACACGCCGTTCGGCCGGTCGGCTGAGCCACGATCGTCACCGGGATCGTCCGGGCACACTGACACCTGCACCGAGTCGTGGTGGCCGTGGTAGCAGCCCTCCACCTTGATGATCTTGTCGCGACCAGTGATCGCCCGCATGAGGTGCACGGCGTCCATGGTCGCCTCGGTGCCAGAGTTGGCGAACCGCCACTGCGGTAAACCGAAGCGGCGGGCCAGGTCCGCGGCGACCACTAGCGCGTTCTCGGTCGGCTGCGCGAAGTGCGTGCCGCGTTCCACCTGGCCGCGAACCGCCGCAACGATGGCAGGGTGACCATGGCCAGCCAGCGATACGCCGTATCCACCATGGAGGTCGACGTACTCGTTCCCGTCGACGTCGTAGAGCTTGGAACCCTTGCCGTGACTGAGCCACACAGGCTGCGGGCGGGTGATCTGCCAGCTTGACACGACGCCTCCGGCCAGGGAGGCGCCCGCCAGTGCCGCGAGCCGGGCTGATTCAGGCTGGCGCCGGACGAAGATCTCTTCTTGCTCCCTGATGATCTCCGCCAGCGCATGCTGGCCTTGAGTGCGGGTCGATGCCGAGGTCGGCTGGCCGAAAGAGTGGTGATCAGCGTGCCAGCCAGATGTCTGGGGGCGCCGGGCGGAACCAAGTGCAGTCGTCGTTGCTGGATCAGGATCGGTCGAACTGGCCGGTGTGCTGGCCATGAGTATCGCGCTCCCAACGCGGTTGACTGAATGTTCAGTTTAATCGCGAGAGCGGGAGCATGACAAGAGCGAAACTGAGTGACCGTTCAAATCAGGTTCATGAGACCGGTGGCTATCGGATTGGGAGCAGCGCCGGCGTAGGCACGCTCAGCACTAAGGCCTGGCGCGTATCGGCAAACGGGTTGTCGCGCGGCTTGCGTGCCGATGGCCGGGCGTTTCTGACCGCGAATCGGGCCGTTGGCTGAGCTCGGTGTGGTTCCGAGACTGCGGTCACGCGCTCAGACTGACACTAGGTTCCGACAAAGCGCTTATCTCGGGCGTTGCGAACCCGGTTCCGCGCTCACTCCGGCCCGCAAGCTCAGTTCGCTGGAACGTTGGCGTGATTAGTACGAAATCTTCGTAGTGATCACGCAAGCGATTCAAAAGTTGATCTTGGGGTATGCCGCATTGGTCGTGAACGGTATATTCCGGGCGCGATCTTGCGCCGGTTGGCAGCCCACGCTAGGAACGCGGCACCGAGTGCGGTGCGGCGCCCCAAACGCGCGCACGTGATGCGTTAGTCAGTCGGGTCGGCGTGGAGCTCCGTGGTCGAGGGCAGCACAGGGATCTTAGGGCGAGTCCGCGGCACTGGAACGGGCAGCGGCATGCTGCGGTCGCCGCCATGCGCGGACACGGCCCGAAGGTGATAGGCCTCAAGCTCGGCCAGGAAGTCGGGCTCCCGGTATGGCCGTCCGTCGACCACAGGGCCTTCCTCGCCGTTGATGATGGCGACGACGTCCTGACCGCTGATGGTCCGGTGCGACTCGAGTGCATGCCCGACGGCGAGCACGCTGGCCCGGTGCTCGGTGAGCAACGCGCCGGTGCGTTCAGCGAGCTGGGCCAGATGAGCTTCGGCACGCTTGCCGAGCGCGGTCTCGAGTACGTTCCGGTCGTTCCCGTCGGCGACCGGGTGCGCATCCTGCGGTGCTCTGGTCGCCGCGTAGGAGCCGTACTGACCGCCCATGCCCCACAGACCTTCCATGGCCAGCGCGATCCTGGTGGCACTCTGCAGGTCGCCGGAAACTCCCGAGCTCGAGTCGCCGTCAAAGAACATCTGCTCGCCGACCAGGGAGGCCAGGCTCACCATGATGTCCGCGTCGTACTCGCTGCGCCATGAGGTGAACTGCTCTTCAATCGGGATCGGCTTGACGAAGCCGAGGTAGTCGGCGCCCTTCTGGATGGTCGCGGTGTCGATGACGTTCCGCTTCTGAACCAGGTGGCTGATCACCGCGTGGCAGGCCTCGTGCAGAGCAACCGCGTGCCGCTCGCGCTCGATGTACTCGACGCCCTCGGATGGCCCGACGCTCTTGGACAGCTTCGCTTTGAGGACATCAGGCCATGTGATGGTCGTCCGGCCGTCCCGGAGCGCGACGATAAGCGACTCGTTCACCAGGTCCTTGATTGTTGCTCCGGTCGCGTATGGCGTGATGGTCGCGAGGTGATCTATCTCGTCGTCCGTGACGTTGTGGTTCACCTTGGCGAAGTAACCCTCGTACGTGCGCTTCCTGCCTTCTTTCGAGGGATAGCCCACCCGGTACATTCGATCGATCCGGCCGGGGCGGAGCAGCGCCTCGTCCAGCGCGTTTGGCATGTTCGTGGCCATCACGATGAGGATCCGGTATTTGGGCGGCGGCTTAGGCTTCATGCCAAGCGTGCGCCGCACTACCCGGTTCATGAAACCGCGGGGCTTCTTCAAGCCCGACATTTCGGTGAGCAGCGCCTGAAGCGTGCCCATGCCGCCGCCGCCCATGCCCATGCCGGCCGGGATCATCTGGCGGAAGGCGCCTGGTCGCCTCGGCGCAGGGTCCGCGGCCGCCGCATCCGCCGCCGTTGCAGCCTCAAGCAGGACGGCTTGACTGTCGCGAGTCAGGTAGCTGAAGCCACGGCATGAAGCGAACGGGTTGTCCGGCGATACCTGAGACCGCTGCCCGCCGCCTTGGCCGCCGACACTGCCACCCCTGTTGCCAAGCGAGTCGGCCTCGTCGAAGAAGACGATCACCCCGCCGTACCGAACAGAAAGCTTGCGAAGCCGGCGGAACAGGCCCTTCACCTTCAGGATGCCAACGCCGAAGAACATGTTGATGAACGCGCCCGGATCGACGAACACATACGGTTTCCCGGTCTCGCCGGCCACGGCCTCGGCCATCAGCGTCTTGCCGGTCCCCGGCGGACCCCAGAGCAGGATGCCGCCGGGCACGTAACCGCCATGCTCCTCGATCGACTCCGGATCCTCGAGGTAGACGATGTTCTCCTGCACGCGGGCCAGGACATGATCTTGGCCCCACACATCGGCGAACCTAGTGGTTACGTCCCCCGGGTAATAGACGTCGACGCCACCGCGCGACATAAACCAGAAGATGGCGGCGAACTGCCCGATGCCGAGCAGCAGGATGAACATGAAGTACAAGATCGTCGGCGCCGCGTGCAGGACAGATGCTGGTGCCTTGAACACGCCCTGGACTGGTGTGGTGTGGTAGATCAGCCCGAGCAGCAGGGCCACGATCGCGATCACGATCAGCCACCTGATCGTGCGCGCGATCCGGAACCGTGTGTAGTCGCTCATCTGGTGCGAGATCTGATCGCCACGACCGAACACACCGGTGGACAACCTGTAGTAGCGGTGTGAGTGCTCGGCGATCAGGTAACTCAACTGCCGCAGCACTTCCAGGGCGAGCAGTAGGACGAGCCACCGTCCGGTGCCGGATTGCACCTGGAGCTGCTGGCGGGCCGCTTCGGAGAACCCGAGGATGGGGTCCGTCGACATCGAGTACCAGACGATGATGAACCAGAGCGCCACGAACAGCACGCTGAACTTCACGCGGTCCCAGAACGCCTGCGGCTTGCGGGTCTGTCGCTCCGTCCCGATCAGGCCGTATTGCTGGCGCCACTCTCGCCTGGACCGCCGGTCGGCCTTACGCGTCGAGCTGGGCATCAGGAACCTCGCACGGTGAATGATTGGACGACGGTCTTGATCTGCGCGACGTTCGAACTGAAGCACTTCTCATCGCACTGAACCAGCAGCAGGTACAGCTTCGTCGTCGAGCTATTGGTCAGCACGGTCTGGTCAAAGACGAGAGGCTTGCCACGCGCGACGAAGCCGTACAGCTCATTGATGCCGCGTACGCCGTCCTTGGTCGTGATCGTGCTGCTTCCGAACAGCGTGAAGCCATTGAGGTTAATCCCCGATGCAGCTGCCTGCCGCCTCGCTCCCGCCGTGACCGGGAAGACCAGGTCCCGCATCTGGTTGAAGGACAGCGCGTTACGCAAATCCGTCGCCAAGTCATGCACGCTCGCGTACACCACCGGCGTGGGCGAGCCGATCAGCAAGAAGTTCGCAGACGGGTCCGACGCGGCGTCATAGGCGCGCGTCCAAGCGAGGCTGCCGCTCCCGGTCCCGACCAGAGTGGTGCCTAGAGACAGCTGGAACGTTGACATTGTCTGCGGGCCCACCTGCGGCCAGGCGGACGGCACCTTGAAGTACGCCTGATCGGCGCTGTCGCTCGCATAGGTATAAGAGGGCGCTGCGCATGCGCTCAGCCCAGCCAGCACGGTGCCCGCCGCCACCAGCGCAACGGCCGACCGGCGGAATTGCCGGATCACTGGCGCCTCCTGAGCGAGTAGCCCTCAGCCCTGGGCCGACCGCAAGCCTTACCAAGGAGTATGCGTTGATGCCCAGCAGCGGAGTCAACCCCGCTGCGCACTTCTGTGGCTGCTGAAGCGGAAGTGACGCAGCATCGCCACTACTCGCCAGCCGATCAGGAACAATGCGAGGAACGCCGAGGCCACCACGATGAACGCAGTCTCCGTTCCCTGCCCGGCCAGCACCCTGATCAGCATGCCAGCGCCGGCCGCACCGGCCCATGCGCCGACACCCGTCGGCACAATCGCGAGTGGCCGGCGCCAGAACCTGGTCGCCATCAAACCGACGGCCAGGCCAGCAAGGAACGGCCAGGCGGTATGCCAGATGCCGCCCAGGGAGTCTCCGTCGTGGTGGGTATGCCGGCCGATGACGACGAAGATCAGTACGCAGCAGGCATCGAGCACGCCCGCTACGACGACAGTGCTCATGATTGGTCGGCGCACCAGGTCACGGTAGCCGACGTTGCCACGAACATTTCAAGAGGGAACGGGGTCCGTCGCCGCGCGGCGCCACGCCGGGCCGCGGTAGACGGGGCCAGGACGCCGTGTCGTCTAGGCTCAGCGTGATGCCCACGCTACTCATTGTTCATCACACCCCGTCACCGGCACTCCAGGCCATGTTTGAGGCGGTCGCCGAGGGTGCGCGGACAGACGAGGTCGATGGCGTGGACGTTGAGGTTCGGCCCGCCCTGACGGCTAGCGAGGTGGACGTGCTCGCGGCCGACGGCTACCTACTCGGGACGCCGGCCAACATCGGCTACATGTCGGGTGCACTCAAGCACTTCTTTGACGGCGTCTACTACCCGTGCCTCGAAGCCACCAAGCGACGGCCCTACGGCCTGTATGTGCATGGCGCGAGCGACACGAGCGGGGCTGTCCGGGCGGTCGAGTCGATCACGACCGGGCTGGGCTGGCGCCAGGTCCGGCCACCCGTCACGGTCGTCGGGGCGCCAGCAAAGACAGATCTCGCGGCGTGCTGGGAGTTGGGCGCGCTACTAGCTGCTGAGGTGGCTGCGTGATCGTCATAGTCACGCTGAATCCAGCTCTTCGGGTCTGCTACGACGCCGACGGACTGGAACTCGGCGCCATGAACCGCGTCGGCCGGGTCCGGCACGAAGTGAGCGGGCGCGGGCTTGCCGTGGCCCGACTACTGCAGACGTTCGGGCACGAGGTCGTCGTGGCCGGACTGGCCGGCGGATCCGCAGGCGAGCTGATCAGGAGCGAACTGGCCAGGTTCGGCGTGGCGAGCCAGTTCACTCGTATCGCTGCCGAGTCTCGCCGCACGACCCGGATCTCGAACACGGCGACAGGTCAGGTCACGAGCCTTGAAGAAGCTGCGCCGTACATCACGACGGAGGAGCTTGGCCGGTTGGCCGCCGATTACCGCGCGCTATTGGACGGCGCCGAGGCCGTGGTCCTGTGCGGCAGCCTGCCAGCCGGGCTGCCGGCGGAGATGTACGGCTCGCTGACGAGTTACGCGGCTCATGCAGGTGTGCCGGTCATCCTGAACGCTGGCGGCACCGAGTTGCAGAAAGCCGCGGCGCGACGACCGACGCTGGTGATCCCGGACGAGGCGGCGCCCGGTGATTCGATCGCTCCGGGTGACATGGTGCCGTCGGCCGACGAGAACGCCGAGGGACTGATGGCGGCTGGAGCGAGCGCAGTCGTCCTGGCGGCTGACCATGGAGTGCGGGCGGTTACTGCCGAGGGGGAGTGGCACGCCACGTCCGGATCGGCGAGCCCATTCGACGATGCTGCGCTCGCGCAACTGGAACTGGCCGCGGCCGGCCGTCGCGACGCGCTTGTCGCCGGCTTCGTGCCAGGCATTGCCCTCGGCTGGTCCTGGCCGGACATGCTGCGGCACGCCGTAGCGCTGATCGAGTCC
>Ga0126373_10002926_pt1 | contig 12643 bp, 13 predicted proteins | sample PanSoiMetPlot_11_FD_92545 | JGI IMG/M metagenome (GOLD analysis project Ga0126373, IMG submission 92545) | Tropical forest soil microbial communities from Panama - MetaG Plot_11 | ecosystem: Environmental > Terrestrial > Soil > Tropical forest > Bulk soil | place: Panama | collected 2016-02-17
AGCAGGGAGACGGCGAAGGGAAGATGACGGCTCTCCCGCTCCACGAAGCCGCGGTAGGGCACCGGGGCCAGGTCGTCGGCGTAACACACCAGCACCGCTTCTGCGCCTGTGGCGATCATCGCGGCGCCTTCCAGCAGCGTCATGCCAAGGGTATCGGGACCCGCGGCCATGGCGGTGGCGGCGGAGCGGTCGCCGCGAGCGATGGAGTAGAGGCCCGCGGCGCTGTTGTGCACCGAGAGGCTGAAATCGGTGGGCGAGAGGGTCTCCTCCCGGACGAGGGCGGTGAGCAGCTCCAGGGTGCGTTGTAGGGCGCCGTGACGCGAACCGAACACGAAGCGCACCGCTTCCCGGCCTTCGGCGCAGGGCCAAGCGGTGGACAGGGCCATGCGGCCGGAACGGTCCAGGCGGCGGCGCAAGAGCGGCGGCAGGTAGCTCACATCCGGCTGGGCGGCGGGCTCCGCGGCTTCGCCATCGGCGATCCAGTCTTTCCACGCGGAGGGCTCATGGATCCCGGGCGCCCAAGCGCGCCAGCGGGCCACGCCGAAATATCCCGTCTGCTGCGGTGCTTCCAACATAAATTCGGTTTGTTTAATCCGACCCCATGAACCTAAGCCCCTTGCCGCCCTTGGGCCAGGCAAATCATGCGACAGATTGCGCTGCCTCTCCAGCCCCCCGGCTTAAGGGGCGGTTTCCCAGGCCGCCGGCGGGGAGAGGTAGGCGGGGCCGAGGCGTAGGAACGGCAGGGCGACGGCGGCGCCCAGGGCCGCGCCGGAATAGAGATCCAAGGCCACGTGCTGTTTCACCGCCAGGGTGGAGTAGAGGATGCCGAGGCACCAAAGCAGGTTCAGCCCGCGGCCCCAAGTGCCCGCCCGCAGTCCCAGCAGCATACGGTCCAGCCACAGGAACGTCAGCACGGCGAAGGCCACATGCAACGACGGACAGGCGTTACCCGCCGCGTCCACCTTCTTGAGGAAGGCCACGGATGGGTGGGCGCTCCAGTCGACGTCCGGCGGCGGCACCGCGGTGGGCCAGAAGAAGAACAGCGCGAAGCCGATGAGGCTCAGCAGCGTGACGGCGGCGAGATAGCGCGGCAGTTCCCGCCAGGCGAGCAATGCGGGGACGAGGGAGATGTAGATCCACAGGCTCGCGTACAGGACCATGCTCCAGGGAGCGAAACCGATGAGCCGATCGAGGCCCACGAGCGGCATGGTGCGTACCGGGAACGCGGGATGCCGCAATAGCGTGAAGTACGCCACCATGAAGAGGGTGATGCAGAGGGTGGTGCCCGAGGTCTTCAACAGCCAACCGGACCGGAACCGGGCTGCGGCCTCGTGCAGCCAACGGTATCGGTGGGCGGGTGCGGCCATGGGCGGATTGTAAGCGATTTGCGGTTACCTCCGGTTCGCGCGGGACCTTACGCTAGAATTGGGGCCAGTTTTAAGGGGACCACGTGATCATCAAACCCAAGGTCTGGGGCTTCATCTGCACCACGGCGCATCCGCAAGGCTGCGAGCTGAACGTGCGCGAGCAGATCGCCTATACCCGCGCACAAGGCGTAAGCGAAGACGGGCCGAAGCGGGTGTTGGTGATCGGCGCTTCCACCGGCTACGGCCTTGCCGCGCGCATCACCGCCGCCTTCGGTTTTGGCGCCGCGACCCTCGGTTTGTTCTTCGAGAAGCCCGGCCGCGGCGCCAAGACCGGCACCGCCGGCTGGTACAACTCCGCCGCCTTCCACCGCGCCGCCGCGGAAGCAGGCCTCGTGAGCCTGTCCATCAACGGCGACGCGTTCTCCGACGAGGCCAAGCGCCGCGCCGCGGAGCTGATCCGCGGCGGCTTGGGCGGCCCGGTGGACCTGGTGATCTATTCCCTGGCTTCGCCGGCGCGCCGCTTGCCGGGCACCGAGACCGTGGCGCATACGGCCCTGAAGCCCATCGGGGAGCGCTTCCGCGGCAAGACCATCGACACCGATCAGGACCGGATGATGGAAGTGGACCTACCGCCCGCCACCGAGGACGAGATCCGGGAAACCGTGGCGGTTATGGGCGGCGAGGACTGGGCGTTGTGGATCGAGGCGCTCGCTCGGGAGGGGCTGCTGGCGCCCGGCGCCCGCAGCCTGGCGTTCAGCTACATAGGTCCCGAGGTCACCTGGCCCATCTACTGGCACGGCACCATCGGCCGGGCCAAGTCGCACCTCGAAGCCACGGCGAGGAGCTTGCGGGAAAAGCATCCCGGGCTGGACGCGCGGGTCGCGGTGCTGAAGTCCATCGTCACCCAAGCCTCCGCGGCCATCCCGGTGATTCCGCTGTACGTGTCGCTGGTGTTCAAGGTGATGAAGCAGCGGGGCTTGCACGAGGGAGCCATCGAACAGATGAACCGCCTGTTCCGGGACGCGCTTTACCCCGGCGACGGCCGTGCGCCGCCGCTGGACGCGGAAGGGCGCCTCCGCCTGGACGATCGCGAACTGCGCGCCGAGGTACAGCAGGCCTGCAAGGACCTGTGGCCGTCCGTGAACGACGCGACGCTGCTGAAGCTCACGGACTACGCTGGTTACAAGCAGAACTTCCTGCAGCAGTTCGGCTTCAGCCGGAGCGACGTGGATTACGAGGCGGACGTGGCTCCGGCCGTCAGCTTCGATTACCTCCAGCTGTGAAGCGGGCGCGCTGCTTCGCCGTGGCCCTGCTCGCCCTCGCGGCGTTGCCGGCCGTCCACGCCGATGCGCCGGGAGAGGTGTCGGAGCAGTCCAATTGGGAATTGGGCGTCGGCGTGGGTTCGGTGCGGTATCCCGTCTACGTGGGCGCCGTCGAGACCCAGAGCCTGACCGTGCCTTTCCCCTACGTGGTTTATCACAACCCCCACCTCAGCGTGGACAAGAACCAGGTGCGCGGCATCGTCATCGCCGGCAGCCATTGGTCGGTGGACGTGGATTTCAGCGGTTCGCCCTACGTGGAGTCGGATCGCACCCGGGAGCGCTTAGGGATGCCCGATTTGCAATGGCTGGGTCAGATGGGCCCGGCGTTGCGCTATCTCGCCTGGCAGGACGGCAGCGGGCTCACGCAACTGGACGTGGTGCTGCCGTTCCGGGTCGCCGTGAGCGCCCAGGGGCTGACGCTTACGCACCGTGGCTGGGAGTTCGAACCGCGCCTCGAGCTCGACCACAACCTCTCGGATGCGCCGGAGCATTTCGAATGGAACGCAAACCTCGACTTCGCCTATGGCGACCGGAAGTACGACCAGTATTACTACGGTGTGCTGCACCAATACGCCGCGGCCGGGCGGCCGGCTTATGACGCGCCCGGAGGCTATGGGGGATACCGCTCCCAGGTGGGTTTCTCCTGGTATCACGGCAGCTTCATCTACGGCGCGTTCATCGAATACTTAAGCCTGCGCGGCGCCGTGTTCCAGGCGAGCCCGCTGGTGGCCCGCAGCGGCGGCCTGTCCATGGGGGTCGCCATCACTTGGGTCATACAGCGCCGTAGTCCCTGAAGGGGTTAGAGCTTGCGCTGGTAGCCCGCGTCCTTCAGACGTTGCAGATAACGCGTCCAGTTCCCGGCGTGGTTCTTTCCGAGCTCATGCAGCACCGGCCAGGTGTAGAGGCCGGTGTCGTGGCCGTCGTCGAACTTGAGGCGCACGGCGTAGCTCCCCACCGGCTCCACGGCCGTTACCTTCACCTTTTCCTTGCCCACTTGCAGGATCTCGGTGCCGTGGCCGCGCACCTCCGCCGAGGGGGAGAACACCCGCAGGTACTCGAAGGGGAGTTCGTAACGGCTGCCGTCGTCGAAGCTGACGGCGAGCACGCCGGCGGACTTGCGCAAGCGGATCTCGGTGGGGCGGGGCACGGCGGTCATGCGCCGATTTTATCAGCCGGAGCTTTTCTTTTTCTTCGCCCGTGGGTGAGCGGCGTCGTAGGTCTTGGCGAGATGCTGGAAATCCAGGTGGGTGTAGATCTGGGTGGTGCTGATGTTGGCGTGGCCCAGGAGCTCCTGCACCGCCCTTAAGTCGCCGCTCGATTCCAGCACGTGGCTGGCGAAGGAATGGCGGAAGAGGTGCGGGTACACGCCCTGCTGCACCCCCTGCACCTTGCCCCAGTGACTCACCCGCGCCTGCACGGTGCGCGGCGAGAGCGGCCCTCCGCGCACGCTCACGAACAGCATCGCGTCTTCGGGCTTCGCCAGTTGGCCGCGGACTTTGAGCCATTCCTTGACGGCCTTCTGGGCCTCCCGGCCTACGGGCACGATGCGGGTCTTGCGGCCCTTGCCGGTGACGGTCACGAGCCCTTGGCCCAAGTCGATGTCGGCGAGGCCGATGGAGATGAGTTCGGCGAGGCGCAGGCCCGAGGAATAGAGTAGCTCCATGAGCGCCCGGTCCCGCACGGTCTCGGCGTCGTCGCCCGGGATCTGCAGGAGGCGCGCCATCTGGTCCGCGTCCAGCGTGTCCGGTAGGCGCTTGGGCGCCTTGGGGGCGCGCACCCCCTCCACCGGGTTCTTCTTGGCCACGCCTTCCTCCTGCAGGAACTCGTAGAAGGAGCGGATCGACGCCAGCAGGCGTTGCAGGCTCTTGGGCGAGAGGCCCTGGCGGTGGCGCTGGGAGACGAAGGCGCGCACGTGGTGCACGTCCAGCTTGTTCCAGTCGCTGATCGTCTGCTTCTCGCAGAAAGCCTTCAGGGTGGTGAGGTCGCGGGCGTAATTCTCCCGCGTGTGGGGAGAGAGGTTACGTTGGACTTGATGGTCGGTGAAACGCTTAAGCCAGTCGGCGAGCGCTTCGCTCATTGCGGCATGAGCGGGCGCAGGGCGGCGGTGACGAGTTCGCTGATGCGCGTGAGGAAGGCCGTGCCGAGCGTCGGGCTGAAGCGTTCCGCGTCGTGGCTGCCCACCGCCAGGAGGCCCAGGTTGCCCTTGTCCCCCAGCGGCACCAGTGCCGAAGAGGCGATGCGCTCCCCCTGGTCGCCGAACATGAACTCGAGCTGCGGCGGACGCAGGCGCCCCACGTGGGGCTTGCCGGTCTTGAGGAAGTCGCTGAACTGCTCCAGTCCCGCGTCTTCGGGCTGTAGCCAGCGGGCTGGGCCCGCGTCCGCCTGCTGCGGTTTCGCGTGCAGCAGGAACAGGCTTACCTCGTCGGCGCCGAAGCGCTCGCGCAGTTCCTCCTGCAGGGCGTAGAGCCGCTCTGGCAGGTTCGCGCCTTCCAGCAGCGCCAGGGCCAGGCGGTGGATGCGCTCGATGAGCGTGTCGTTGGCGCGCGCCACCTCGATCAGGTCCACCAGTTTGCGTTCGAGCTGCCGGTGCTGCTGGCGCAGCACTTCCACCTGCCGCTCGATGAGCGACACGGCGCTGCCCGTGGGGTGGGGCACTTTCAATTTGCTGAGGAGTTCGGCGTGGGCCTCGAAGAACTCGGGATGGCCGAGCAGGTAATCCACGACGCTGTCGCTGGAAAGCGACGCCTCGTGGCTCAACCCCGCCTTGTGCTCGATGCTCATAGCTCCACGTGCCCCTCGTAGACGGTGACCGCGGGTCCCGTCATCCACACCGCTTCTCCCTCGCCTTTCCAGCTTACCACCAGCCGCCCGCCGCGGAGCTGCACCTCCGTTTCCTCGTCCAGCCAGCCCAGGAGCCGCCCCCAGACCACGGCGGCGCAGGCGCCGGTGCCGCAGGCCAGGGTCTCGCCGGTGCCGCGCTCCCAGACTCTCAGGCGCATGGATTTGCGGCCCTGCCAGGAGGCGAAGCCCACGTTAACGCGCTTGGGGAAGCGCGGGTGGTGCTCGATGCGGGGGCCGAGCTCCGCCACCGGCGCCGAGTCCACGTCCGCTACGTCCAGGATGGCATGGGGATTGCCCATGGAGACCGCCCCGATCTCCACGCTGCGGCCGTCCACGTCCAATTCGTACTGCATGGCGCGGGCGGCGGCGGTGAACGGAATGTCTTTGGGCTCGAGGCGCGGCACGCCCATGTTGGCGCGCACCAAGCCGTCTTTCCGGAGTTCCGCCTGCACCGGCCCGGCGACGGTGCCGAGGCGCACCTCGCCGTTTGCGACCACGCCGCGGTTCGCGAGATAGCGCGCCACGCAGCGGACTCCGTTGCCGCACTGCTCCACCTCGCCGCCGTCGGCGTTGAAGATGCGGTAGTTGGCGTGGAACCGCTTGGCCTTAGGCGCTTCGAGCAGCAGCAACTGGTCGAAACCGACGCCGGTGCGTCGGTCTGCCAGCTCCCGCACCCGCGCCTCGGAGAGCGCGACGCGGCCATCCAGGGCGTCCAGCACCATGAAGTCGTTTCCCAGGCCATGCATCTTGGCGAATTTGAATTTCACGCGGCGTTTCTTCAGTTCATGTAAAGGAGGTAGTCCTTGAAGATGCAACGGTCCATGACCACGAGCATGCCCGCTGTCCGGGCGCGCTCCGCCGCGGGTTCGTTCACCACGCCCTCCTGCAGCCATAGGGCGGGGAATTTCCGGGCGATGCACTGGTCCACCACCGCGTCCACGTGCTCCGGGGCGCGGAACACGTCCACGATATCCACCGGTGCCGGCACCTGCAGCAGGTCCGGATAGACCTTCTCGCCAAGGAGTTCCGAATGGCCCGGATTCACCGGGAGGATCCGGTAGCCGAACCGCTGCATGCCGCGGGCGACCCCATGACTCGGCCGGTCCGCTTTCGGGGACAACCCCACCACCGCGATGGTCTTGGCGGTTTGCAACAGTTTCTGGACCGCCTCGCCCGGAGGATTCTGGAATTGCATGACGCCATTATAAGGCGCGCATTCACGGGACGGCGCCAGGGATGGCTTAAGGAGACGATTAACTCTTGGCGATGCGCCGCGGCTTCGGTTTGGCGGGCTTGTAGCGCTTCACCTTGCGTCCCAGCGCCACCGCCAGGCCGTCGCTGTAGGCGCGCATGGCGCTCTCCGGGTCGTCCAGCTGGCCGAGCAGCCTGCCCAGTTCCTCGTAAGCCTCGGGCCGCCCGCCCAGCAGGATGCTGGCCTCGAAATAGCCCAGGGCCTTGCCCCAGAGCCTGGCCACCACACACAGCCGCCCGGCGGTGAGCAACAGTGCTGCGCTTTCGCCGTGCTCCCCCAGCCAGTCCTCGACGCGCGCCAATTGCTTTTTCGGTTCGCCGCCCACGGCGAGGCCGTAAAGCGCCACCATCTCCTCGTCCCAAGCGGACTTGAGGGCGCCGCGCAGCACCTCCTCCGCCTTCGCCGGCGCGCCCAGGCGGATCAGCGCGCGCGCGTATGCGCGCACCGCCTCCACGTCCTCCCGCAGCCGCCGCGGCAGCGCTTCCCACAGGATTTCGGCGGCGCTGTCCCGTTGCTTGGCGTCGAGCTTGTCCAGCAGCGCCACGGCGGCGCGCAGCTCCAGACGGTCCAGTTCCCGACGCGGCAGCACATCCTTGTCGCGCAGCCGTTGCACCAGGGCGCGCAGCGCCTCCCAGTCGTCGAGCTTGCGGTAGAGGTTGGCGAGCAGCTTGAGCCCGAAGGCGTGCCCGGGGTCCACTTCTTCCAGGCGCTTGAGCGTCGCCAGCGCCTGTTCCAGCTGCCGGTGGGAGATCTGCAGTTCCGCCTGGGTGAGTAGCACCGCCACCTGGGCGCTGGGCACCTGCTCCGATGCCTGGCGCAGATAGCGGTCGCGCCGCTCGTGCTCACCCTGCAGCTGCGCCGCGCGGGCGGCGGCGATGTAGGTGATGAGCGGCATCTCGCTGTCAGCGGCGTGGCGCATCAGGTTCTTTTCGCTCTCGGCCCAGCGGCCTTCGGCGAAGTCGATGAGTCCGCGGGTGGTGGCACGGCGGGCGCGGAGCTCCCGCTTGCGGATAAGGGCTTCCCGCAGCCGTCGCGGGAAGGTCCAGAGGTTCACCACCAGGGTGGTGAGAAGGTACAAGCCGAAGAACGTGACCAGCACCAGCACCGCGAGCGTGCCCAGTGACATCTCCAGGCTGGTGCGGCCCCAGGCCAGCAGCGCGTAGCCGTTGTTCACGTGCAGGACGCCGGCGACGATCACCGCGGCCAGCAGCGTCAGCAGGAGGTAAAACGCGTATTTCACGGCGCGGCGTTCCGTGGGCTCTCGAGTTCACGCAGCCGCGCCAGGGAAGCGGAGAGGTCCGGCAGCTTCGGGGCGATGTCCTGCTGCTGCATGGCGTCCAGTTCCTGCACCGCGCCCTTGACGCCGCCGTTCTGCAGGTCGAAGTACGTCGTCAACCAGGCGCCGGCGGAGCGCACGCTGTCGTGGAAGGCCTGGCCCTCCCGGTTCAGCAGGGCGCTGCGGGCGGCTTCCAGCTTGAGTTCCAGGTTGCGGCGCAACAGGAACTCCTCCTTAGGGGAGAGCAGGGGTTCCACCGGCACGTCGTGGCGGCGCAGCGTGAACATGTCCCCAGCCAGGCGGCCCAGCGCGGCCTTGAATTTTTCCCACAAGCCCTGTGGCGCCGGAGCGCCTGTGTCGTTGAGGTTGCCGCCGGGCGCGTAGTGCTCCGGCGTGGTGCGGTTCAGCGGCAGGCTGTCCACGTTCGCGGCGAAGCCCGCGAGCTTCACCGCCATGCCCTCCACGTCGGCTTGCGGCACGGCGCGCAGCGCATTGCTCTCGCGGGCGATCTCCTGGCGCACGGCGATGAGCCGCGGGTCGGAAACGAGCTTGAGGCGCTGGTCCGCCTCCGCCAGCGCCTTCAGGGCCAGCGCCGGGTCGCGGCGGATTTCCACTTCCTCGTTGGCGCCCACCAACAGCGAGGCAGCTTCGGCCTTGAGCCAGGCGTCACGGCCCTCTTCGGAATGCTTGCGCAGATCGGCATAGGCGGCATCGAGTTCGTCGAGGCGCACGCCCTCGACTTTCAAGGCCTGCTGCAGGGACGCGTCCTGGTCCGCCACCGCGCTCTTCAGCGCGGCGCTGTCCTGCAGCGCCGTGAGCCGCTGTTCCGCGGCGGCCTGGGCTTCCTGGGCCTGCTGCAGGCGGTACCAATCGAACCCGGCGAACAGGAGCGCTGCCAGGGCCAGCAGGAAGCCGAGCGCGCTGAGCGACGCGGCGGAGGCCTGGCCCGCGCGGGGCGAATTGCTCCGTGCATCAGGCGCGGCGTTCATTCTCCCTCCGGTGTTTGCGCTGCTCGCGCCCCTGGGCGGTCCACCAGCTGCACATGGTGTTCACCAGGGCGCGGTCGGTGGCGTCCCCGGCGATGAGCGGCCGGCGGCGTACGCCGAGCGCGGTGGCGAGCTTCACCATGCGCGCGCTCGGCACCAGGAGCTGGGCCGCCTTGAAGTAGGGGGTGAGCGCCGGGCTCAGCATGCGCTCCAGGTTGAGCAGGGCATCGCGGCCCGTGACGGCGATGGCGTCCACCTTGCCCTGTCGGAACCACTGGGTGAGCTCCGTCTGGTCGAGGCGCGGCACGTTGCGCCGGTAGACTTCCGCGTACTCGACGTCGGCACCGCGCTCCTCTAGCGTCTCGGCCAGCAGTTCCCGGCCCCCCAAACCCCGGACGATCAGGATGCGTTTGCCCGCCACTTTGTTCAAGGACTTGAGGCGCAGCAGCGCTTCGCTGTTGGCGCCGTCCCGGGGCAGCATGTCGGGCTTACGGCCCTGGGCCACGAGTGCGCGCGCCGTGCCCGGACCGATGGCGGCCACCTTGAGCTTCGGCGGTATCGCCGCGAGGTCCATGAAACGCGCGGCGTATTCCACGGCGTTCGGACTGATGAAGATGGCGTAGTGGTAACTATCCAGCGGATGCAGCACCCGTTCCAGTTCCGGCGAGGGCTCCACCGGCAGGATCTCGATGGTGGGAAAGTGCAGCACCTGCGCACCCTTGGCCTCGAAGCGCTTCTTCAGCGCCTCGCCCTGACCCATCGGCCGGGTGATGAGGACCCCTGCGTCCCTAAGCGGCCGTGCGGCCATGCTCATGCCTTCCGCTGTACATCCTTCAACACCTCTCCCGCGCCCTGCGCGAGCAGCTCTTCCGCCAGTTGGATCCCCAGGTTTTCGGGTTGGTCGGCGCGGTCCTGAACCGCGCCTTCCACCAGCCGCCGGCCATCCGGCGAGGCGACGCAACCCTTGAGGGAAAGCATACCGCCTTCGAGCGTCGCGTGGCCTGCCAGGGGCAGGTTGCAACTGCCCGAAAGTCCCCGGGACAGGGCCCGCTCCGCCAGCATCCGCGTCCAGGTGGCGGCGTGGTTGAGGCTCGCCAAGAGCTCGCGGGTGGCCGCGTCGCCAGCCCTACATTCGATGCCGATGATGCCTTGGGTGATGGCCGGGAGGCAGACCGAGGGCTCCAGCACCCGGGTGATGGCCTGCTCCAGGCCGAGCCGCTTCAGGCCCGCCACCGCCAGCACCACGGCGTCATATTCCCCCCGCTCGAGTTTGTTTAAACGGGTGTCAACATTGCCGCGCAGCGGCGCGATCACGAGGTCAGGGCGCCGGTGCAGGAGCTGGCTCTGGCGCCGCAAGCTCGAACTGCCGAGCTTCGCCCCCGCGGGCAAGGCGTCCAGGCTCACGTGGCGCCGGGAGAGGAAAGCGTCGCGCGCGTCCTCCCGTTCCAGCACCGCGCCGATGACGAAGCGGGGATCGAGTTCCACCGGCACGTCTTTCATGGAGTGCACCGCAAGTTCGGCGCGGCCGTCGGCCAGCGCCGCTTCCAGCTCCTTGATGAACAGTCCCTTGCCGCCGGCGGCGGCGAGCGAGAGGCCCAGGTTGCGGTCGCCCTCGGTGCTGAGCGGCAGGAGTTCCACCGGGCGGACGGGGTCGAGGGCCTTGAGGCGCGACGCCACGTGCTCGGCCTGCCACAGGGCGAGCGCACTCTTGCGGGTGGCGATGCGTAGCGGGGTGGAAGTCATGCAAGCAGGCGTGTGCGTCGGGCGCCCATTTTATCAGGAGAGGCCGCGGCTTAACGTCCCTCGCGCAGGCGTTCGCGCACGTCCGCCACCAGGCGGCGGCTCACTTCCACAGGCCCAAGACGGCCGCGCAGATATACCTGGTAATGGCCCGTTTCGTCCTTTTCCAGGCGCTCCACCTGGCCGAGGGCCACCAGGGCATTGCGGTGCACCCTGAGGAAGCGCCCAGCGAATTCCTGCTCCAGGTCCTTGAGAGATTCGTCGATGAGCAGTTCCCCACCGATGTGGCAGACGGTGACGTATTTCTGGTCGGCAATGAAACACAACACCTGGTCCACCGGCACCACGTGCAGCTTGTCACGCACCCGCGCGGCGATGTGGCGCCGGGCGGAGGCGGGCGGTTCAGCGGCGAGGCGGGTGAGATGCACCCGGTTCAACTGGCCGGCGGAGGCGAGCGCGGCGGCAAGCTTCTCGCCGCGCACCGGTTTCATGAGGTAGGCGATGGCGTGGGTGTCGAAGGCATCCACGGCGAACTCGTTGTAGGCGGTGGTGAAGATCACCGCCGGCGGCCGCTCCAGGGCGGTGAGATGACGCGCAGTCTCGAGTCCCTCCATCACCGGCATGCGTATGTCCAAGAGCACCACGTCCGCCGGGGCGTGCTCCCAAAGTTCAAGGGCCTCGCGCCCGTTGCCCGCCTCGCCGGAGACTTCCACATCTGGGATGCCAGCCAGCAGGCTCCTCAGGCGCTCGCGCGCGGGCGCCTCGTCGTCCACGATCATGACCTTCACGGCGCCGCCTCGTAGGGGAAATCCAGGCGCACGCAATACTGCTCCGCCGCGGGACCGTGCTCCAGCCTGGCACGTCCGGGCCAGGCGAGCTCCAGTCGCTGGCGCACGTTTTCCACCGCCATCTGCCGGCCGCGGCGGGCAGGCGCCGGATCCGGTGGCACGGGGTTGCGGATCTCGATGCTCACCATGCCGTCGCGGCAGGCGCCCTCCACGCGCACCGTGCCGCCTTCGGCGAGTGGCTCGATGCCGTGGTAGATGGCGTTCTCGATGAGAGGCTGGAGGGTCAGGCGCGGCAGGCGGGCGTCCTCCGGCACGCCGTCCAGCCGCCAGTCGAGCTTGAGGCGGGGACCCAGGCGCAGCGCCTCGATGCCCGCATATTGTTTCGCCACCGCCACTTCCTCCGCCAAGGGCACGCTGGCCGAGGCGTCCGCCAGGCTGGCGCGGAACAGGTCGGACAGGTCCTCCACGGCCCGCTCCGCCAGTTCCGGCCTGCCGCGGATCAGGGCGGCGATGGTGTTCATGCTGTTGAACAGGAAATGCGGCCGGATGCGCGCCTGCAGAGCCTCGAAGCGCGCGCTGGCCTCGCGGCGCACGTTGCTGCGCCATTGGTGGAGCACGTAGAAATAACGCAGCACCAGCGCGCCGACGATGGCGCATACCATGAGGTTGCGCAGGACGAAGCCCGCGTGGCTCGCTGGCAGGAGCTCCTGGCCGATGCCGGTGTTGGCGGACAACTGGAACGCGATTTCGCTCATCAGCAGCGTCACGCCGAGCAGCAGGCTATAAGAGAGTGCCACCGCCCGGCGCAGCGTCATGCGCATCAGGTACGGGCGCGCGAGACAGAGGATGCCGCTCGAAGTGAGCGCGATCCATTGCAGGAACAGCGACATGCGCGCGAGATCGAGCCACAGCGGCACGCCTTCGCCGGGCAGGTGCTTAGCGATGGCCAGCACGAAGGCGGTGAGCTCCGCGATCAGCACCACTACCAGCACTACTGGGCCGGAGCAGAGCGGCGGGATGAAGAATTCGTCGGGGTTTTGCGCCCCCGCGCCGGGTTCAGCCATGGAAAAA
>Ga0126373_10002928_pt1 | contig 12642 bp, 6 predicted proteins | sample PanSoiMetPlot_11_FD_92545 | JGI IMG/M metagenome (GOLD analysis project Ga0126373, IMG submission 92545) | Tropical forest soil microbial communities from Panama - MetaG Plot_11 | ecosystem: Environmental > Terrestrial > Soil > Tropical forest > Bulk soil | place: Panama | collected 2016-02-17
CGTCGCCGCCAAGGATGCGGACACCTACGCCAAGCTCTGGAGCGCGTTCGGCAAGGTGCTCAAGGAAGGCCTCTACGAGGATCGCGAGCGGCGCGACCAGCTGCTGGTGTTGGCGCGCTTCACCACGACGGCCGGGGAAGTGCGCTCGCTCAAGCAATATGTCGCCGACCTCAAGCCGAACCAGACCGAAATCTACTATTTGACCGGCGACAGCGCCGAGCGTCTCAAATCCAGCCCCGCGCTCGAGGCTGCGCGAGCGCGCGGGGTCGAGGTGCTGCTGCTGACCGATCCGATCGATGCGCTGTGGACCTCGATGACGCTCGACCTCGAGGGCAAGCCGTTCAAGTCGCTCAGCCAAGGCGAGGTCGACTTCAACCTCATCCCGCTGCTGGAGCAGACCGCGAAGCCCGACGCCCAACCGGATGCGACCGACGCCACGGCAATCATCGCCGCGGTCAAGGCCGCGCTCGGCGAGCGCGTCGCGGATGTGCGCGCCTCGCAGCGCCTGACCGACAGCCCCGTATGCCTCATCGCCGCCGGCCACGGCCCCGACCGCGAGCTCGAGCGACTGCTCGCGCGCCACAACCGCAGCGCCGGCGCCAAGCCGATCCTCGAGCTCAACATGCGTCACCCCCTGGTGACGGGGCTCGGGCGCGCCAAAGCGGCAGCGCGCGACGACGAGGTTGCCGAGCTCGCCGCGCTGCTATTCGATCAGGCTAAAATCCTCGACGGCGAAGCGCCGGACGACCCGGCCGCCTTCGCGGCGCGGCTGAATCGGCTGGTCGTGCGCGGGCTCTGACCGCGCACGCGCTTCTCAAGCCACGCGATTGACCTCGAGCAACCCCGGCCGCTCCTTGTTGGCCGCCGCAATAGCCTGCTCGGAGCCGAGCACGACGACGCGGCCGTGCGCCGCGACCTCGGCCACGGCATCGGCGAAGTTGCGAACGTCGGCGGCCGTGGTCGACAGGATCTCCTCGCGCATCCGCTGGCGCGCCGCATCGGTCTCGCCGATCAGGTAGCGCACCATCGAGGCAAAACCCTTGGCGTCGGGGAGCTGATAGAAGTCGAGCTGGCCAATTGTGCCGATGATGTTGCGCGTGAGCTCGGTCTCCCCGAGATCTGCGCCGCGCAGGAAGTCCGCGGTGCGATCATAGATGTCGAGCGTCGCCAGCAGGTTCGGGTCGCGGTAGGAGGCGAAGCTGAAGCCGCCCGAATAGCGGTCGAACGAGCAGAAGCCGCCATAGGCGCCGCCTTGCACGCGGACCCTGTCCCAGAGCCAGACGGTGTTGAGATAGCGGCGGGTGACCAGATGCGATCCGCTCGGCTTGAGGCCCGCCGCATAGAGGTTGGCGCCCTTGGCTACGAAGTTCACTTGCGTCGGCACGACGAGGCCTTCGGCGCGCGGGGTCTGCCCGATGCTCCACGGCGCCGGCGTCGCAAGCGTGTGCGGCAGCGCGCTCAGGAAATCGGCGAGCCGCGGCCGCAGCGCCGCCCAATGGGCGGCCTCGGTGGTGACATTGCACAGCATGCCGCTGCGATTGACGAGCGTCGCACGGATGCGCTCGAGCGCGGCGAGCACCCCGTCCCAGCCCGTCTCGACGTCGCGGGCGAGCTTGCGCAGGAAGAACAGATAGCTTACCCCGCCCATATGCTCGTCGGCCCAGCTCGACTCGTAGAGGCCCGCGCGCAGCCGCGTGTCGACATAGCTCGACCCCGAAGGCACCAGCTGCGATTCGAGCGAAGCCTTCTCCTCCAGAACGAGCTGCTGGAAGCGCGCGCGGTCGTCGAGCCGCGCCTGCGCCAGGACGTCGCGCAGGATTGCGAGCAGCTCGGTCGTCTGTCCCGGCAGCGCCTTGCTACGCAGGCACAGCCATGCGGTCGCGGCGGTGCCGCCCGCGATGGTCGACGTCCAGTGCTGCGGCCAGATGCCGCCTGTCGAGCTGCCGATTCGCTGCGTGAGACGCACGAAGTCATCCTTGCCCGCGCCGGTCTCGAGCAGCGCCCGGCTGAACAGGCTCACATAGGGAAGCAGCTCCGCCGGCAGCGTATGCAGGTCGAAGGCGAGATCGAGGTAGATGATGCCGTTGGTCGCGAGCTCATGATAGAGCACGCGCGCGTCGCTGACGCTCGTCACCTCGCACGGGATGAGCTTGTTCTGGCGCGGCAGGTCCGCGAGCGTGAGTGTTGGGATGGTGGCGAGCGCCTCCGGCGGGTCCGGCTGTTGCTGCAGGCGCTTGAGCGTGGCGGTGTCCTCGACCACGACGGCGAGATTTTCTGGGCTCAGGCGCGCGCGCACCGCGTCAAGCCGCTCGCGCTCGGTTTGCGCCTCGCGCTCGGCCTGCTCGCGGTCCGGCTCCAGCAGCAGGCGGCTGCGGTGGCGATTGTCGATCAGGTGACGCTGCAGCAGTCCTTCGAAGAAGCGCGCGCCGGCCTTGGCCTTGACGGCGGCCAGCGGCCCTTCGAAGGCGAGCTCACCGATTGGATCGCGGCCGTGCAACCAGGGCCGCAAGGCGCGTAGCATGAAGGCGATGCCGCGCGGGAAGCTGCCGGTATTGTTCTCGCGCAGCGTAAACTCCACCGTGTTGAGCGCCGCCTCGACGGTAAGCGGATCGATGCCGTCCTTGGCGAGGCTACCCAGCGTATCGTCGATCAGGCGCTCGATCTTGTCGGCGGCAGCGGCATCGATGCCCTTGAGGCCGATTGAGAACATCGGCTGCCGCAAGTCGGTCTCCAGACCACCGCCGGTGAGCGCGTGGCCGAGCCCGGAATCGATCAAGGCCTTGTAGAGCGGCGCGGCTGGCGTGCCGACCAGGATCTCGTGCAGGATGGTCATCGCGAGCGCCGCCTCGACATCGGATGCCTCGTCGAGCATCCAGTTCACCGTCAGCATGGTCTCCTGGGCGGGCTCGCCGCCGTTGGCCTCGCCAGCCGCGTAAGTGCGCTCGAGGCGCTTGGGCGCGGTGAAACGCGGCTGCAGCGGAACGCCGGCATCGACCGCGATGCGGCTGAACTCATCGAGGTGGGCGCCGACGCGGCGCAGCCGCTCGTCCGGATCGTCGTCGCCATAGAAGAACAGCTTGGCGTTCGAGGGATGGTAGTGCCGCTGGTGGAAGGCCTTGAGCTGCTCGTAGGTCAAATCCGGGATGTGCTTGGGGTCGCCGCCGGAATCGAGGCCATAGGTGATGTCGGGATAAAGCGATTGCTGCGAGAGCTCGCGCAGCACCGTGTCGGGCGAGGAGTAGTTCCCCTTCATCTCGTTGAACACCACGCCCTTGTAGGCAAGCGGCGCATCTGGCGCGTCGAGCTCGTAGTGCCAGCCCTCCTGCTCGAATATGTGCCGCGTCAGCCGCGGAAAGAATACGGCATCGAGGTAGACCTCGATCAAGTTGTAGAAGTCCTGGACGTTCTGGCTCGCGACCGGATAGACGGTCTTGTCCGGATAGGTCATGGCGTTGAGGAAGGTGCTGAGCGAGCTCTTCATCAGCTCGACGAAGGGCTCCTTGACCGGATATTTGCGCGAGCCGCACAGCACCGAATGCTCGAGAATGTGGGCGACGCCGGTCGAATCCGAGGGCGGGGTCGCGAAGCTGATGCCGAACACCTTGTTCTCGTCGCTGTTGACGAGGGAGAGCAATTCGGCGCCGGTCGCGGCGTGGCGATAGTGGCGCGCGGTCGAGTTGATCTCGGCGAGCACCTGCTCGCGGAGGAGCTCAAAGCCATGGCGCGCGGCGGCCTGCGTCATCAGGAAACCCTCTTTTGGGAAATCAGGGCGGTGGCCCGGTAAACACAATAGCTAAGCGGACTTTGAAAGCCCCGCAAGCCCGCCCGGCGACGCGAGGCGCTACGGCTTGTAGCCCGCCTGGAGCGCAGCGCAACGTCGGGACCGGCGACCCGCGTTACGCTACGATCAATGACAACCAAATGACATCAGTGACTTAGCACGTCAACCCTCGCCAAAATTTTGGCATAGCTTTGCAAGGCTTTGCAGGGGCGAATGTCAAACCTTTCCGGCGTCGCATCCAGGCGCGCGAGGGCCGGGCGACTGGTGCGCGTCACGACGATCCGCACTGGCCCCGCCCGCTGCGGCCTTGACGCGCTGGCGCGCGCCGCGTCGGGCGTGACGGGTCAGCGTCCGATCGTTCCCGCCTCGCGGCGATCCCGCCTAGCCGATGAACAATGCCGAAAGGTACGAGCTGACGGTTTTCACCCTTTGCTACGCAAGCTCGTCTACCAGCTCTGGCCCTACGAATTGAGTGCGCACTTCCTCTCCGAGGTCATGTGGACAGGTTTCGTATAATCAACAACATCAGGCACTTCCGCCACCGGCTCAGCTCGGAACTTGATTCGGCACGACGAGCGCAGATGCAGAAGCAGCTTGTCGAAGAAGAAGACAAACTTACCGCCCATGCGGCGCTGCTCGATGACATCGAGCGCGAAATAGACAAAGCCATTATACTGATTGCGCGACAAACGGTGCTCGTTGCCGCGATGGAGCGCGACGGGCGTGACGGCGTCCAGCAAGCCAGGACATTGCTGAATTGTCTGATAGACAGCCAGAATTTGCATGAACGGTATCGTCAGAAGGTCCTGATTGCGATCGAAAAAGACAAGTCTTGAGGGCCGTGCCGACTGCGGACATTCTCGACTCGCTCGGTGGCGGATCATCTTTAGACGACCTAGACCAAGCGTGCCCATCCTGGCGATGGCGCGATTGCTGACTTTCGGCTCCGTTTGCTAGGTATTTTCTCGAGCCACTCGCGCGGCTCAGATCGGGCGCGGCGCCGCCACCAGACGGCGATGAGCGTCGACGCGTTCGATGCGCCTGGCGGGCTTCCAGGCGGTCGGTGCCATCACCTCCGCGGCTATGCCCGGTGCCCACAAAAATCATTTCGTTTTTGCGAATCGCCGCCTAGGGTGCGGCACTATCGGCAGCGGCTCCTAGCGCCGGTAGCACAGAGAAGGCCACAATGCTCCAAAATGTCAGTGATCACATCGCAAATAACTTGGCGCGGGCGGCTGAGGCTGAGCGGCACGCAGCAGAAGCAGCCCACGAAGCGTTGCGCATTGACAATGAGCGAATGGCTAAGACATGGCGGCGCCTCGCGAACACCTATGAATTCGTCGAGAGGCTAGAACGGTGCCTGCTTGAGAACGACAAACGCAATGGTGCACCGTCATCGAATAATCTCCACCCCGCGCCTTTGGAGCCCGACACTCCACCGATGCTCGACCTTCGGCACGTCGTGGATACGATTGGAAGGTGTAACCTGCTGCCCGCGCTCGCTGCTGTTTGCCACGCCAAAGCCGAGGAAGTCGGAATCTGCGAGCCCGAGCTCGGCCTGGAATGGTTGTTGCTTGCAAGTGATCTTGAGGCGTTCGCCAGGGCGCGCAGCAGACGCAGATAAACCGGGCGGTCGAGATTACCTCGTAATCTGCGATGGGATTTCAGTTCCGAAATCCCCAACTGCGGCCTTATCGCCCTTTGCCAGAGATCGCTTGTCGCTTGTGTCAGTCATCGCCGGCGAGCAGGCCGCTGAACTTCGATGGCCCTGATTGCCCGCCGATGCCGGCGGCGAGCCGCGAGCGCGACCGGCGTCATGCCGAACAGCCCGGCGACAGCGATCATCTCGTCAGCGGCGGCGGCCGCGATCCTCACGAGAGGATTGGCGCACGCATTCCCGTCCGCCGATTTGACCATGAGGCCTTGCGTGACCGCGTCGCGCGAGCGCATCTGCGCGAACACCTCCGAGGCCGCGCGCGAACGATCGTAGGCATCGCAATAGACGGCGAGCGGCGCGACATCGAGGGTCGTCAGCAAGCCGATGCGGTGAAGCTCGTCTACGGAGCGGGCGGACGAAAGTGGCGGCGCGAAGGGGCTACGCCGCCACCGGGGCCGCTATCGCGGTCCGACTAGCCACGCCGGCTAGTATTTCATGCCCCAGTTGAACAGATAATTGAGACCGACCTTCAGCATCTGCACATTGCGCGTGCCGGTGTTGAAGGTGTCTCCGGGGAGGACCGCCGACGTGGCCGGAATGGTGACGGTCTGGCCATGCAGCCCGAGATAGTCATACTCGACCTTCGCGGTTAGGTTGTTGGCGAACGCCCATTCGAGGCCCGCTCCGACCACCCATCCGCCGGTGTCGTTGTTGTTCTTGAGGGTGGTTGTCGTGAGGCCAGTCGTCACGTCCGTGACCATGAATCCGCTATCGCCGACCCAGCCGCCGCCGGCCTTGCCGTAGGCCAGCAGGCGGTCGGTCACCGTGACACCGAGTCGGGCTGCCACCGTCGCGATCCACCTGTCGTTGGAGTCGATGCGGAACGTCTGTCCGAGCGCCGGAATGAAGACGGCGGTGCCCATCTTGTTGTTGCCCGACACCCCGTCGATATCTCCCTCGACGCCGACGACGAATTTGCCGATCTGGTAGTTGAAGCCGGCCTCGCGGCCGCCGATGAAGGAGCCGTTGCCGTTACCGTTGCCGAAGTTCATGTGGAACATGCTGTCGGTCACGGTCTCGTGCGGCCATGCGCCGCCGATGTTGGCGCCGATATAGAGGCCGGTCCAGGTGAAGGACGAAGGTAGAGGCGCGGGAGGTAGCGGCGGCGCCTTCGTCTTCATGGGCATGTCGGCTGCGTGCGCCGCCATCGTGGCGGCCACCAGTACCGACAGGGATGTTGCCGTATAGTAAAACAGCTTAGGCATGCTAGCCCCCCTATTTGCGTCAGCGACCCTTTGCGCGTCGGTGACGCGCGTCAATGACGAGGTCCAGTTTGCACCGTAGGTCCGATTCGCCTCGACAGTTTGTCGAGAGCGTGTTGATGACTTGATGATTGCGTGTTGTTATTGCGTCGCGAGGAACGAGGCGGCTTCAACTGTGAGACGACCGCGACGAAATGAAAACCGACAAATGAAAGATGCAAGTTATACCCGCGCGCTAACGCCTTGGTTTCCGCTCGCTTCTCGCGGTGTTGGCGTTGCGTCCGGTCAATGGACTACGGACGAGTCCCGAGGTGCTTCAAGGGATGCCGTAAGGCGAAATGTCTGGTGCTGCGCCAAGCAGACGATGCCGCCATAATCAGCTTGATGATTGCTGGCGAATTGCTGACGTTCCGGTATTCATCGACAGCAGTTGACGCCTCACGCTCACAGTTTGCTTTCGCCCGCACAGCACCAGCACCACGACACCTTGATCAACTCTGCCTATACCGTCTAGAATCGCGTGATGGCCGGCGGCTATCCATCGTTCTTGAAAATCGAAAGGTCATTTCGTGTCGGATTTTCGCACTTATCATTTGAAAGCGCGCATTCCCGCCGTGCCCATGCAGCCTGTCGTCGATCCTGCGGATTGGAGCCCGGCGTCGCTTGGCCCGGTGCCCGACTGGTCCTATCGCATCACCGCGCGGGATCGCGACGAGCTGCTTGCCGCGGTCGAACACTTCCGCAAGCTTGCGCTGCCCTTGCCCGCGGTCGATCGGACGAGCTTTCCGCTGCCGAGGCTCAAGGACGTGCTCGCCGACATCCGCTCGGAGCTCATGGATGGGCGCGGCATCGTGATGGTGCAGGGCTTTCCGATCGATCAGCTCGACCGGGCGGGCGTCGCGCTTGCCTATTTGGGCTTTGGCGCGTACCTCGGCGAGAAGATGGTGCAGAACAGGCACGGTCACGTGCTCGGGCACGTGAAGGACGTGGGCGAGAACTACGGCACCACCGGACGAAGCTACAACACCAACGCTCAGGTCCGCTTTCATTCCGATGCGTGCGACTATGTCGGGCTCCTTTGCTTGCATCCCGCGAAGCAGGGCGGCGACAGCCGGGTGGCGAGCTCGGTCACGCTCTACAACAAGATGCTGGAACGGCGGCCGGACCTGGTCGCGGTGCTGACCCGGGATTTCTACCGATCGCATAATGGCGAGATGACGCCAGGAACGTGTCCCTGGTACAAACAGCCGATCTTCTGCTTCACCGATGGATATTTCAGCGCGATCGGCGCCGGATCGACGATCGACAAGGTGCTGCGGCTTCCAGGCGTGCCGCCGCTGACGCCCGCGCAGCAGGAGGCGATTGCGCTCTACCGCAGCATCGTCGAGAAATTCGCCGTCGACATCGAGTTCAAGGCCGGCGACATCCAGTTTCTCGCCAATCAGGTGACGCTGCACAGCCGGCGCGCCTTCGAGGACTGGCCCGAGCCGCACCGCCGCCGCCACCTGTTGCGCCTTTGGCTGCGCGACCCGGCCGGCCGGCCGCTTCCCAAGGAGCAGCGGGGCTCGAGGCGCGACCGCGGAGTCCAGATCGAGGGACTGAAGATGACTGCGCTGCTCGATGTGGAAGTCGCGGCGACGACGTGAATAGTTGTGGACCATTGCTTGCCGGCCTCGCGCTCCTCTGCGCCGGCAGCTGCGCTGACGCGCAGACCAATGGCGCGATCGAAAGCTTCTACAAGGGCAGCCAGATCAAGCTGATCTCGGAGGCGGGCCCGAGCAGCGGATATACCTTGTGGGCACGACTCATCGGCCAGCATCTCGCCCGCCACCTGCCCGGCCAGCCGAGCATCGTGGTGCAGAGCATGGTCGGCGCCGGGGGCCTCGTCGCCTCGAACTACATGTACTTGCGGGCGAGCCGCGACGGCCGCGAGATCGCCGCGCTGTCGCGCGAGGGGGTGGGTCTGTCGCTGATGGGCGCACCTGGCGTCCGCTACGACTCGCTCAAGTTCAACTGGCTGGGCAGCCCTACGCGCGAGACCAACGTCTGCTTCGTGGACAAGGATGCGCCGGTGCGGAGCATGGAGGATTTGCGCAGCAACGAGCTCGTGCTCGGCACCGATGGTGCCGGCAGCGGCATGCACATCTATCCGACGGCGCTCAATGCGCTGGTCAATACCAGGTTCCGGATCATCGACGGCTACACCGAGACTGGCACCGTGCTCCTGGCGATCGATCGCGGCGAGGTCCAGGGCGCGTGTCTCAGCGCCGCGAGCATCTTTCAGGCGCGCGGCGAGGCGCTCCGCTCGGGCCGCCTGCGTCTGATTCTGCAGGGCGGCCTTGCTCCCGACCCGCGCTTTCCGGACGTGCCCTTTGTGCTCGATCTCGCCTCCACCGACGAGCAGCGGCAGGCCCTGCGCTTCGTCTATGCGGGAGAGACGTTCGGACGTCCCTATGTGGCGCCGCCCGGCGTGCCGGCGGAGCGGCTAGCTGCACTGCGCGAGGCGTTTTCAGCTACCTTCGCCGATGCGGAGTTCCTTACCGACGCAGCGCGGCAGGGTCTCGACGTGCGGCCCATTTCGGGCCTCGAGATGACGGCCATGATCGAGCAGATGGCGCAAACCCCAAAGCCGATCATCGAGCGGGTGGCTGCCCTCATGCAGCGATTCGGCGGCAAATGAGCTCTTCTGCTTTGGTGTGAAATTCACTCGGAGCGGGCTCGGCTCACGAGTGATCTTCCTCACTCGGTCACCCGCGCTCCGCTTTCAACTTTGTTTAAGCGGAGCACATTGTATCACCTCAACGGAATCGGGTCGGTCGGCATTCCCTGCAAGAGCCATGATACCTGTGGGAAGCGGGGCGCCATACTGCCAGCACCTCATACCTCCTCTCTACAGGCGCTCATCGCGTCGTCTTAACGACATCTACGTTACATGCCGTTGTCATCTTCATTTCAAGTAAAACCACGTCATTATTAGTGAAACCCTTACGTGCGGTTATCTCAACGACATCTACGCTACATATCTGTGTCATATTCAGCTGTCGGCAAAACCGTTATTTGATGTTGTCTCAACGACACACGCACTACATCTCCCTGTCATCTTCATTATCGATAAAACTCCCGCGTATTGCGAGCTCCGATCTTAGTCCATGAGTCCGTGCCTCGGACCCAATGCGCATCGCAGAGCCTCGGATCGACGATCACGCAAAATCTGTCGTGCAACTCTGAATCCTGGCCAGGGGGCCATCCGCAACACTTCGGGAGAAAGCCACGATGAAGAAGCAAAAGTTCCAACATTTGCTCAAGGCAGCCATTCTCGTCTCAGTGGTTCAAATCGCCGCGCAGGCACACGCCGAGCACCCGGAGCGCGGCAAAGCGGTGCCGTTGGCGACCGGCCAGTTCATCACGCCGACAGCGATGCGCGGCGCGGTGCAACAGTTTCTGAATCCCGGCTTGCCCGCCTACCCCAATTTTGTTGCCGGCGAGGCGGTGCGCTCGCAACTCAGCCCGGACGGGACGACGCTGGCGGTCATCTGCGCCGGCCAGAACTCGCTCGACAAGCCGGACGGCAGTCTCGATACGGCCAACTCGACCCAATACGTCTTCCTCTACAATGTGGCGGGCGCGAACAAGACCAAGCCCAAGCTCGTGCAGGTGATACCGCAGACCAATGCCCATGTCGGCCTCGTCTTCTCGCCCGACGGGAAGTCGCTCTACGCCGCGGGAGGCGCCGACGATGCCGTGTACGCATACACGCTGACGGGCGCCACTTGGTCGTTCGCTGCGAAGATTTCCCTGGGCCATGGCAATCAGGGCGTCGGTCTCGGGGTCCGGCCCAATGCCAGCGGCTTGGGCATTTCCGCCGACGGCAGAACGCTCGTCGTCGCCAACAACTACAACGACTCGATCAGCGTCATCGACACTGCAACACGCACGCTCCGCTATGAGCACGATCTGCGCCCGTTCTTTGCCGATAACGAGGGCACCGGCGGCGTCGGCGGCGGCTCCTACCCGTTTGCGGTCGTCGTCAAGGGTAACAATACGGCCTATGTGTCATCCGATCGCGATCGTGAGGTCATCGCCGTCGACATCTCCTCCTCCCCGAGTGCGGCGCATCTGGTCAAGCGCATAAAGCTCGACGGTAACGCCCTGGGAATGACGCTCGACCGGCCGGGCAACAAGCTCTACGTGGCGCAAGACAACGCGGACCAGATCGCGGTCATCGACACTTCGACCAACACGGTCACGGCCAAGATCGATGCGCGGGCTCCGGCCGGGGTTCTGGCCGGACGGGATGAAGATGATGAAGAGGAATCCGATCGCGACCAGCCGCATTACACGGGTGCCGCGACCTTTGCGGTGACGCTCTCACCGGATGGCACATCGCTGTACGCGGTCAATGCCGGCGCGAACTCGATCGCGGTGATTCCGCTCACCGGCAGTCACGCCAACAGGGTCACCGGGCTCATCCCGACAGCCTATGAGCCGCATGACGTCACGTTGAGCGCCGACGGGACTTGGATGTACATCGTCAACGGGAAGAGTGCCACCGGTCCGAATCCCCTTCACTTGTATGGAAATACGGCTCGGCTCACCAGCATCACCTATCCGGGGGGGAACGCCGCGGCCGCCGCCGCCGCGGCGGGGTCCAATCAATATCAGTTCCAATTGGAACGCGCCTCGCTCGTGAGCGCGCCAGTCCCGAACTCGGCCGAATTGCCGGTACTGACGGTGAAGGTTGCTCAGAACAACCGCTACAGCGCCGAGCCGGTCGAGGACGACGCGGAGGTCATGCGCTTTCTGCGCCGGCATATCAACCATGTCATCTATATCGTCAAAGAAAATCGCACGTTTGACCAGATTCTAGGCGACCTGAACAACGGCTCGAATGGCGATCCAAACCTGGCCGTATTCGGCGCGGGCATCACGCCAAGCTTGCACAGCCTGGCGAGGAATTTCGTCACGCTGGACAACTTCATGGATCCAGGCGACGGCAGCATGGACGGATGGTCTTGGGCGTTGCAAGGTCGTGTCACCAACACGGAAACGATCACGCAACAGATCAACTACGCATTCGTCAACCGCGGTCTGTCCTACGAGTCCGAAGGAGCGAACCGCAACGTGCCGGTGAACTGGGGCACCGTCGCTCAGCGCGATGCCGCCGCCGGACCGGCCGGAACCACCAACTACAGCAATGCGTCGGCGGGCCTGCCCGGCGGTACCGCCAACCTGTTGGCCGGCACCGGCAACCACGCTTCCTCCGACGCGCCATTCGGTATCCAGAACGGCTACATCTTCGATGCCGTGCTGAGGGCCGGGGGGACCGTTCGCAACTACGGGTTCCTGGTCAACAACATAGGCAGCATCGGTACGATCGCCATGCCGGTTTCCGATCCACACGGGGCCGGAATCATTCAGGTCGCGCCGCTCGCACCCTCGCTTGCCCCGCTGACCGACGTCTACTTCCGTGGCTACGACCAGAACTATCCGGATCTGTGGCGCTATAACGAGTGGAAGCGGGAATTCGACGCATACGTCGGCAACCACAACCTCCCGAGCCTGTCGCTGGTTCGGCTCAGCCACGACCATACGGGATCCTTCGGCACGGCGTTGGCCGGAGTCAACACGCCGGAGACGCAGCAGGCCGACGACGACCTCGCGGTCGGCCGTTTGGTCGAGGCCGTCGCGCACAGCCCGTATGCACGCGACACCGTGATCATCATCACGGAAGATGACGCGCAGGACGGTCCGGACCACGTCGATTCGCACCGTGCCACCGCGTATGTGGTCGGTGCGTATGTGAAGAAGGGTGCGGTCGTAAGCACGCACTACTCCCAGGTCAACGCGCTGCGGACCATTGAAGACATTCTGGGTACGCAGCACATCAACTTGAACACGGCCTTCCAGCGGCCGATGGCGAAAGCGTTCGACATCGACGCCTC
>Ga0126373_10002929_pt1 | contig 12640 bp, 8 predicted proteins | sample PanSoiMetPlot_11_FD_92545 | JGI IMG/M metagenome (GOLD analysis project Ga0126373, IMG submission 92545) | Tropical forest soil microbial communities from Panama - MetaG Plot_11 | ecosystem: Environmental > Terrestrial > Soil > Tropical forest > Bulk soil | place: Panama | collected 2016-02-17
GTCGGAATGGCCATCTGGTTTTATTCAAGATGGACGCTATTGATTCTATCAGCCGCTTACGTCTCACACGGCGTGGTCGTAAAGTCGTGGAGCCTCTTGCGTGCATGGAGGAAAGGCGGCACCGATCATCCGAGGCTCGAGTTTGATGAGCCGCGCCGCTCTCACTAGCCGGCAGTTGCGTTGACATTAGATCCCGGGCTGTCTTATTCTACGTACAGAATGACTATAGGAGGTGGCAGTGGCCGGGAGAAAGACAGATTTATTGCAGGGGACGCTCGATATGCTGGTCCTGAAGGCGCTCGCCCTCGGACCACTGCACGGGCTGGGCGTTTCACATCGGATAGAGCAGATAACCAGGGGCACGTTTCAAGTAAAGCCGGGCTCACTTTTCCCTGCGCTCCATCGAATGGAAGAAGCTGGATGGCTCGCCTCGGCCTGGGGTGAATCTGAAAACAACCGGCGGGCCAAGTATTACAGGCTTACCAAAGCCGGACAACGGCAGCTCGAGACCGAAACCGAAGACTGGCAGCGAATCTCGATGGCCATCGCTAGCGCTCTCCAGTCGGCCTAGAATTCTTGCCCCCCTCTACTTTTTCGAAGGTCGCCTGCCTGAAAGGATTCATCGATTGCCTGGCCTGCTGACCAGGGAGCTTGAACTCCAGCAATACATCTTCATACAGAGTAGCGTATTCGATCTGTTTGTCTTCAAGTGACACCCAGATGTCGCCCCAATAATGGCTCCTGCCCTGAAAATTCATATTCCCTACAGATAGACTCAGCTTGTTAAAGAATGCGCGATATTGGAACAATGCGCAGATCCTGCCATTTCGTTTAGAGATCCCCGTCCACACAAGCTCTATTTGATGATTCTGAAAAGTCCCTCCGCCCGCAAGCGGAACGTCCTCTGGATGAGACTGCGTCCGGTATACTGAATTCAGCTCGAGCTTGTCGAAGTAATTCCATGCGAAATCCTCGAAGCCAATCGTATCCCACACCAGGTTCTTTGCTTTTACTTCGACCGGGGGAAAGCCGGGAAAGGATTCGCTAGTGAACATGCTGCTCGATTCGGAAGCATTGTATGTAAATCCCTCCATGTACTTCTGAAGCTCTCCCTCGGGGAACGCGTCTTCAAAACCCTTTGCCGCGGCTATTCGAACGTTGTTCCATCGAGCCTTGCCCTCCGGCAGCCCTCGCGTGTACTCGCCGGTCACTCGCTCCTTCCTGGTAAGATTTCCAAGGGTGTCCAGATAGTAGTAGTCGCACGTAAATAGATACCTGTGAGGGCGATTCTCTTGCAGCCGCAAGGACCTGGGGAGGTGAGACAGGTAGTCGTCAGCCGCAGCGCCGCGGCCTCTGTGATCCTGCCCACTCGCGCACATCGCCACCATTAATTGAATAGTCACGGCCATAAATGACCTTATCTTCATGGTCCCTCCGGATCGAGAGTGCTTGATGAGAACGTATTCTTTCGTGAGGTGTCAGTACCCTGTACGAGTCCTCATCTGATCAGGTTCCGGTATGTGAGCAGGAATGGCTGGGCGTTATCTCGATTGGCCTACTTAATGTTTTTCAACCGCGTTCTGTTGGGTTTGCGGCGCACGAGAATCAGTAAAGGGAGCGCCGCTCTCCTGAGAGTGAATGCTGGAACGATAAAGCCACCGCGATGATTGTCTTGTTCCGTGACCACGCGCTTACGAGCCGGGACTCAAGGCGATCCAGGCCTGATGCGCGCCTGTGCGGAACCTCTGCTATTCAAACCTCAGCGCTTCGTTAGGATCGACCTTAGTCGCCCGCCGCGCAGGGATAAAGGCTGCCGCCAGCGCGACACCCAGCAATGTCAATGACACGACGCCGAAAGTCGCCGGATCTATCGGCTTAACACCATAGAGCAACCCGCTCAGCAGACGTGTTAAACCGATCGCGGTAGTGCAACCGGCTGCAATGCCGATCACCGCCAAAACTGCTGCGTGCCGGACCATCAGCAGCAACACTTCCCACCGGCTAGCCCCGAGCGCTATCCTAACGCCAACCTCATGCGTTCGCTCGGCTACCCGGTAGGACATCAGCCCGTATACGCCTGTTGCCCCAAGGACCAGGGCCATCGTCGCAAACGTCCCAAATAACCATGCGATCGAATTAGGCGCCGTTATCGATGCTGAGATCACCTCCTTCATCCACCGGGCATCGCTGACCGGCACCTCGGCATTAAGGTCCGCGACGAGACTCCGCACTTCGCCGCTGAGATTCAAACGATCGGAGCTTGTCCGGATTACGAGCGTCATGGAAGAAGGAAATTCGCGGTGGCCGGTCACCGCTTGCGTGTAAGGCATGTAAATCTCGCCATCCACCCAGCCAGGCCGGTTTTGGGCCAGCCCGTATTGTTTGACGTCCGCAACGACGCCGATGATCGTCCTCCATTGCTGCTCCCAAACCGCCTTTACATGCTTTCCGACGGCATCTTCGCCCGGCCAGAACGCCCTCGCGGTCGAGGCGGTCACCAGGACGACTGGAGCCGTATCGGCCCGATCGTCATCGTTAAAGCCGCGCCCCTCGAGGATAGGAATTCCCATCAGGCTGGTATACAGGGGCGTGATGGCTCCAGACCACAGTAGAGGAGTTGGCCCCTCGGTATCACCGGTGTGATCCTGGATCGATGCTGGCACAACCGGGAACTCGCCGGAAAACGGCATTGTATTGACTGCGGCAGCGCTTTCGACCGCCGGAAGCGTTCTGACCCGCCTGATCAGTTCTTCATAGAAAGACAGGCACGCCGCACGGTCCTTGCCGAACGAACCATTGGGAGTAATCTGCAGAGTCACAAGCCGGTTCGAATTGAATCCTGGATCGGTTCTCGCCAAAAGCCACAGGCTCTTTACCAGCAGGCCCGCACCTACCACCAGCACCACCGCGAGTCCTATCTCTCCGGCGACGAGCGCGTTATAAAGCCGGCCCGCGCTGCGAGGCTGCATGCGCCGCGAGCCAGTACCAAGAGAGCTCAAAAGATCTACTCGCCAGCAATTGATGGCGGGCGCAAGTCCAAATAACATGCCCGTCGCAATCGCCAGACCGGCAGTGAAAAGCAGCACCCGTCCATCAATGACGGCGTCGCCGATCCTTGGCGTGTCCGCCGGAAGAAAGGCCTTGAGGGTAGCAAGTCCGAGTCTAGCCAGCAACAGTCCAAGCGCTCCGCCGCCCAGTCCGAGCAGGACGCTTTCGGTCAGCAGTTGCCGGCCGATTCGCGAGCGGCCCGCGCCAAGCGCGCCCCGAATGGCCAGTTCCTTGCGCCGGCCGACCGACCGCGCCAGAAGCAGGCTCGCAACGTTGGCGCAGGCGATCAACAGGACGAGACCCACCGCGCCCAACAGTATCAGCAACTTCGCACGCATATCGCCAACCAAATCTTCCTGCAGAGGGATGACAGTGACGTCTTTATTCCACGCCGCAGGCATATGGTAGGGAAAAGCAGAAATGACGCCAGGCATCAGCTGAGTCAACTCCTGCCTGGCCTGAGCAAGAGTCGCCTCCGGGCGCAACCGGCCGAATACCGGCATCTCAGGACCCCAATAATCGCTCGAAGCGCGAGGATCAAGGCTTAGCGGCATCCATAAGCTTGATCTGCCGGACGCGAAATTGAAATCGGGCGGCATTACCCCGATAACTTCACGGCTGGTGTCTTCAATCGTGATCCGTCTTCCCACGATATCAGGCGCTCCGCCAAATTGACTTTGCCAGAGCGAGTGACTCAAGACGACGACACGATCATTCCCGGGCGTGTCCTCGCCCTCCCGAAAAGTACGGCCCACTTCCGGATGCACGCCCAGGAGTTCAAAAAAGGTCGCCGATACCAGCGTCCCCGTTAGCCGGACCGGCGACAGGCCCGGACGAAGGAGATTGAAATCTCCACCAGCGCCTGCGGTGACCCGCATTGTTTGGCTGTGGTCTCGGAGAAAAACATAAGCGCCCTTAGGATAGTACTCAGTCAGCCTGACCAGCCGGTCAGGCTCAGGGTACGGCAAAGGCCGGAACAGGATGCCATTTACAAGGCTGAATATCGCAGTATTCGCGCCCACACCGAGGGCCAGTGTAACCATTGCGACCGCCGCAATGCCCGGCTTCTTGATAATGATCCGAAATCCGTAGCGGAGATCCTGGGCCAGGTTCTCGAGGTAATTGACTCGCCGCATCTCGCGGCATTCCTCTTTGATTCTTTCGGGGAGTCCAAGGTCTCGAAGGGCCATCCGGTAGGCCTCCTGGTTCGCGGCCCCCTTCTGGAGATGTTCCTGCACTTGCTGTTCCAGGTGGAACTGCAATTCATCGTCGAGTTCGGCGTCAACTTGCGACCTGAACATTAATGACCTGAGCCGCATGGTGAGCTTCTTGATGGATCTCATGGCAACACCTCAACTTCAGGCCATTTCGAGAACCAGGTCGATGGCACCCGAAAGCCGCCCCCAGTTGGCCAGTTCCCTGTCAAACTGCCGGCGGCCTTCACGAGTAAGCGAGTAAAACTTTGCTCTGCGTCCGGTCTCGGTTTCGGCCCAATGCGCCTTGATCCATCCTTGCTGCTCCAGTCGATGGAGCGCCGGATACAGCGAGCCCTGCTGTACCTGGAGGACATCGCGAGAGACCTGCTGTATCCGTTTAGCAATTGCCCAGCCGTGCATCGGCTCGATCGATATCGTCTTGAGTATCAGCAAGTCCAGGGTGCCCTGGACCAGGTCATTCGGCTTCCCCATGATCCTCCTCCCGCCTCCATACCAAGATGATCTACAGTAGCATTTGAATTGTAGATAGTCAAGGTATCAACGCCAAGGCGGTGCTTTCCGCGCTTTGCCTCGGCTGGGAAAGGCCCTCCCTGGATCTCGGCGCCTCGTGAGGCTCCACACAGGTGCGCTGATGCTGTTACAAGGGTCTAACTAAACACGTTTAAGTATTGACACTTACGCTCGGTCTCCTATAATCTATGCATTACCACGCTCCCATAACACCCCATTCAGCGGGATGAGGCCGCTGAATTCGAATCCCCCCGGGTTTCGTTCCCCATTTACCCCCTCCCGACAGCTTCTGGCTGACTCTGCCGTTGCTCACGCCCCTGGCCGGCTTTAGGACACTCCCGAAAAAGAAAGCGGTTCAGTTGAATATTGGAGGAAGCACGATGAGTTCCAAAGGCGCGCCGCTATCCTTCGCGAGTGCACTGCGGCCGAGAAAACTAGCCTTGCTGTTCAGGCGGGCGCGTCGTGGAAGCGGCACCAAGCGGCTGGTTCACCTTGGGGCGCTTGGCGCTATCGCGATTTCACTCTGGGGTCCGGCGGCCATTGCGCAGTGCCCAAGCCCGGGCGGCGTATGCGCTACACCCGGCAAGGATGGCGCCGGAGGCACCCTTACCGGAGTCGTGAATGCCTATTATCCCGGAACAACCAGTGCCGCCGCTGCCGCGACTTCTATAACGGTAGGTCCGGCCCGCTCCGTCGGCGCTCAGACCAACATTGCTTCAGGTGACCTCTTGCTCGTTATCCAGATGCAGGGGGCGGATATCAACAGCAACAACAACGCCAACTATGGCGATGGAACCGGAGTCGGCAGCGGGTACTTAACCACGAACCTGAGCGCGGGATTATATGAATTTGTGAAAGCCACCAGCGCGGTGACCGCGGCGGCAGGCGGGACTATAAATATAACAGGCGGCGGCACGGGTACCGGACTCATCAATGCCTACGTTAATGCTGCTGCGACGGGAACAACCGGAGAGCGCAGTTTCCAGGTCGTAAGAGTACCCCAGTACACAACGGCGACGCTGAGCTCGACATTGACTGCGGGCGCCTGGGACGGCAGCGGCGGCGGGATATTGGCGCTGGATGTGAGCACGACACTGACCCTCGGCGGAACGGTCAGCGTCGACGGGCTCGGCTTCAGGGGAGGCGCCGGGCAGCAACTCACTGGAGGCGGCGCCAACAACAATACCGATTACCGCAACACTACCGCCAACAACTATCACGGAAACAAAGGCGAAGGCATCGCCGGCACTCCAAGATTTGTAATCAACAACGGTGCTGTTCTGGACAACACAGCAGAAGGCTATCCGAATGGCAGCCGGGCTCGTGGCGCTCCCGGCACAGCCGGGGGAGGCGGAACCGACCCTGACGCAGCTGCTAACGACCAGAACTCTGGCGGTGGTGGAGGCGGAAATGGCGGGGCCGGCGGCGTCGGCGGACTCTCGTGGTTTTCCCTCCTGGTTAGGGGAGGGCTCGGCGGCGCGGCCTTTGCTCAAAGCTCTGCCTGTCGCATCGTTATGGGCGGCGGTGGTGGTTCTGGCACCAGAAACAACGATGACGGCGTTACGCTGGCTAGCAGTGGAAGCGCAGGTGGAGGCATTGTCATCATCAGAACGCGATTCGTGCAAGGCACGGGAACTATAACGGCCAACGGCGCCAACGCTTTTAACAATACGGACAAAGACGGCGGCGGCGGCGGTGGCGCCGGAGGTACCATAATTGTCTCGTCGCTGAACAGCTCGTTGACCACCCTGACCGTCTCGGCTCACGGCGGGCGCGGCGGTAATGCCTGGGATACGCAACCACTCGGAGACACTGGCGCCGACACCACCGACAATCAGCATGGGCCCGGCGGAGGGGGAGGCGGTGGCGTAGTGTTTCTTTCGAGCACTGCGGCCAGCATCGATGTAACTGGCGGCGCCCACGGAACTACGACTCAATCGGCAACCACATTTGGATCGACCTCAGGTTCGGCCGGCACCAGTTCGACAACCATGACTCCAGACCAGATTCCCGGAGTATTCTCGGGAGCACAATGCAGCGTAACCGCAGTCGGACTCGCAAAGATCAAGGCCGAAGGCAGAGGCGGCAAAGTCCGGCTCCGCTGGACGACCGGTCATGAGGTTGATAACCTCGGGTTCCACCTGTACAGAGAGCAGAACGGACAGCGAATTCGAATCACTCCATCTATCATCGCCGGCTCGTCCCTGACATCGCGTCCTGGAATCATACTGAACGCCGGATGGTCCTATCAGTGGACGGATACGCCGCCAGAAAACGCAGGGTACATCCAATATTGGCTTGAAGACATAGACCTCGCTGGCAAGGGAACCTGGCACGGCCCTATCGCAGTCGAGCAGGTGTCCGAGGACGTGGCCATCACTGCCGGCAGCAAGCATTCCTTGCTGCTTAGCAGCTTGCGGATGGAATCGTCACCCGACGGCCGCTACGAAGGACCGGCAGAGCTAAAGTGGGAATCCGAGAAGCTGACCCCGCAGCTTGCAATCCAACAGGGCGTACTCGCTGGACTGCCGGCTGTCAAGATCTCGGTCCGGAGTGAAGGGTGGTATCAGGTAACAAAGCAGGCGCTCGTCGCGGCAGGCTTGAACCCTCAACAAGACCCAAGGTTCCTGCAGCTATTTCTCAATGGTGCTGAGGTGCCGATCTCCGTGACCGGGACCAGTTCGTCCTACACGGTTGGATTCTATGGTACAGGCGTGGATACGCAATCGACGGATCTTGCCGTCTATTGGTTGATCGGCGGGTCTCAAGCCGGTCAGAGAATACCCGTGACACCAGGCGCAGGAGCCGCTGGGACTAGCTCGAGCTTCCCATACACGATTGAGCTCCGGCAGCGCACCATATACTTCCCCGGCGTATTGAACGGTGAGAAAGAGAACTTCTTTGGCGACCCCGTCACCGGCGACGGGCCGACCGACGAGTCGTTGACGGTAACTCACCTCGACCCATCTATGACGGAAGGGAGCCTGTCCCTTGGAATACAGGGTGTAACCGAACTCGGCCACAGGGTGACCGTTGCGTTGAACGGAACCCCGCTCGGCGAGATCGATTTTACCGGCCAGACTGAAGGATTTGCGACGATTCCGGTTTCCGCTGGGTTGATTAAAGAAGGCTTGAACGACGTTACCCTGAATGGGCTTGGCGGTGACACCGATGTCAGCCTGCTAGACTACATCCGTCTTGCCTACCAGCACACTTACGCGGCCGACAATAACAGCCTGAAATTCACAACAACACCGGGCCAGGCGGTGACAGTCGAGGGATTCAGCAATTCAGGCATCAGGGTCATGGATGTGACTGACCCGCGATCCCCCGTTGAACTGACCGGCACAGTCCAGCCAGGTGGCGGGGACCTTGCGATCGTAATCGCGAGCCCGCTTGCCGGCCCCAGGACCTTGTTCGCATTCACGGCAGACCAGGCGCAGGCTCCGGCCGGGCTGGATTTCAATCAACCTTCAAGTTGGAGAGCGCCGATAAATGGGGCGGATCTGGTCATCATCACCCGTTCGCAATTCGTGGGCAACATTGCTCCCCTCGCAAATTTGAGGAAGAGCCAGGGATTGTCGGTCGCCGTGATCGATGCTGTTGATCTCTATGACGAGTTCAGCTTCGGGCAAGCGACGCCCCAGGCAATCAGGGATTTCCTGGCTTACGCCAGAAGCTACTGGAAAAAGCCGCCAAGGTTCGTGTTGCTCGCGGGCAAAGCGAGCTACGACCCGAAGAATTATCTCGGCGAGGGCGACTGGGATCTAGTCCCCTCCAAGCTCGTCGACACGGCGCAACTGGAGACGGCGAGCGACGACTGGTTCGTAGACTTCAATAACAACGGCTATCCTCAGTTGGCGATCGGACGTTTACCGGCTCGTACGCCTCAGGAAATGAATCTAATGGTCGGCAAGATCCTCGCCTATGAGAACTCGCCTCAGCGCGGAGGCGCAGTGCTCGTAAGTGACGCCAGCGATGACTTCAATTTTGCGGCAGCAGCACTCGGTCTGAAGACACTCTTGCCGGTGGGATTCACTCCGACCGTCATCGACCGGGGTGCGACACCCGGCACCGCAAAGCTGAACCTGTTGAATGAAATCAACCAGGGTCAGCGAATAGTCAACTATAACGGGCACGGCACTGTGAACCTGTGGCGTGATGACCTGCTGACCGATGATGATGCCCTGGCCCTGGTCAACGGCCAGAATTTGCCGGTCTTCGTGATAATGACCTGTCTGAACGGCGCCTTTGATGATCCGGGCCTCGACAGCGTATCCGAGTCGCTGCTGAAGGCTGAGAACGGCGGGGCCGCGGCGGTTTGGGCTTCGTCGGGTATAACCGAGCCGGGCGGTCAGGTCGTAATGAACAAGAACCTGTATCAGCTGCTATTCGCCAATAACAAACATGCCTCCGGGGGAATTCACACCGCCGACAGCGGCGGCGGGAATGGCGGTAACGGAGGAAACGGCAACGGGAATGGTGGCGGAAGCGGCGGTGGAAATGGCGGGGGAAGTGGGAATGGCCCCTCTTCAGGGAGCTTGACCATCGGAGAAGCAGCGGCAAGGGCAAAGACCGGTGTAACCGACCAGGATGTTCGCAGGACATGGATTCTGTTTGGTGATCCGGCAATGCGGCTTAAGCAGTAGGAGATCGACTGTGAAGACGGGGCAAATTCATCCATTCTCGGGTCTGCCGGCTTGCTCAACCGAGAACAGCCAGGAGGCGACATCGAGGTTCTTGATCGTATGAAAGAAAAGGCGATCCAATCATCATTTCGAGCCAGAACGGACGAGCTCCTGGTACATCCACTCGAAGACGAAGTTCTGGTTTACGATCTCGTCCGACACAAGGCCCACTGTCTGAACCAGGCCTCGGCCACGGTGTGGAAGCATTGCGACGGCAAAAATGCTGTTGGGGACCTGGCTCGGATTGTCGGTCGCGAACTCGATATACGGTTCGACGAGCGGATGGTCTGGCTGGCCCTGGTGCAATTGGACAAGGCTCGCTTGCTCGAGCAGCGCATCGGACCTGCGTCTGGGCCGGCAAGGATCAGTCGCAGGGAGGTCATCAAACGGGCAGGGCTCGCCGCGGCGATCTCAGTGCCACTGATTTCGTCGATCGTCTCACCGACGCCGGCACAGGCGGCAACCTGTGTAGCAAAGGGCGGCGCCTGCACATCGTCTTTGCAATGCTGCTCAAAAGTGTGCAATACCGGAACGCAAAAATGCTTGTGAGTGCGATTGCGATCGGCCCTCTCTTAAAATCATTTGGTATACAATCCACGGCACTCAGCAATTGCGGCTATGCCCAGCCGCGTGCCGAGCCGAATTAGAATCAGAGCAGGTAATTGTTGAAGACGGCGCGCGCTATAAAACAGAATGAATCAACCGGCCGGCTGGTGGCCCGCGTACTTTGCGGCGCGTGGCGGCGTTCGCCCGAACCGCTTGATGTTACCGAGCAAGAGCTGGAGCTTATATCGCCTCAGCTACTGGTCTCGGGTGCAGCCGGGTCGGTGTGGTCGCGGGCAAGGCTTTCAGACTTGAAGCAGTCGCCGGTCGCCGCGACTCTCAGGCAGGCCTACCGGTTTCAGGCTCTGCAGTCCGAACTGCAAGCGAAGGAGACTGCCCGAATCTTCGCAGACCTCCGCTCGGCTGGAGTGGAGCCGGTCCTTCTGAAGGGTTGGGCTACAGCTCGATCTTACGCTGAGAATGGCCTGCGTCCATCAGGCGATATCGACCTGCTAATTCAGCCGAGCCAGGCTGCAGCGGCGACCGAGATCATAAAGTCCAATCCGCCCGCCGAATTCAATGTCGACCTTCGCCACAGGGAATTCGACCAGCTGGACAGCAATGATGTTGAGGAGCTGTGGAGTCGCTCGACGCTGGTCGAACCCGGAGTCAGGGTGCTCGGGGCCGAGGACCACCTCGCCTTCATCTGCCTTCACATGCTGCGCCACGGCGCGTGGCGGCCGTTATGGTTGTGCGACATCGCTGCGCAGCTCGAGTCCAGGCCTGCAGATTTTGATTGGACTTTGTGCCTTGGCGGCAGCCGGCAGTCAGGTTGGATCGCTTGCGCGATCGAGTTGGCTCATCGAATGATCGGCGCTCGAGTTAGTGATACACCGATGGCAAGCAGCGCTACTCGCCCGCCGGCATGGCTTGTCCGTGAGGTATTGAAGCAATGGGCTAACCCTGATCCGCGAGAGCGGACGTCGCTGGATTACAGAGCGCCTTTTGCAAAGAGCCTGGTCAGGCCATCGAGAATGGCCGCCGAGGTCAGGGCAAGATGGCCGAACCCCATCCAGGCGACTATCAGGGTGGGCGGCCCGCTCAATCAACTGCCGCGGCTGCCCTTTCAAATAGGCGACGGATTGGTTCGGCTGACCAAGTTAGTTTCGAGCGCTGGCGGCGGCCGGCGGCAGGGCCGCTCCGGTACGACCGCTCCGACGATACTATCGCGACGAGGGGCTGAGCCGGATACCGAATCATAGATGGGCATCTTAGGAGCCTTAGAATAGGAGTTGTGCGCGTGAGCAACAGTCGGGGCCGAACTACGATCTCGCTGATCATTCCAACCAAAAACCGGCCGGCGGACTTGCTGGAGACTGTCGATTCGATTCTCAAACAGACTCGACACCCGGACGAACTGATTATAGTTGACCAGAGCGCAACTGGCTGCTCCAGCCTGGAGGTGCGGCAAGCACTGACGAGCGAGACCCGTATCCAGCTGATCTACATCTGGGATCGCAAAATAACCGGTCTCCCGATGGCTCGCAACGTTGGGTTTCACTCCTCTACAGCCGACCTGGTGTGCTATCTCGACGATGATATAACGCCAGCGCCAGATTACCTGGCTCAGATCGAGCGCGGGTTTGCGGACTTTCCTGGCTGGGCGGGGCTGTGTGGACGGTTCACCGACGATCAGGCTCCGAGCGAGTGGAGGCGACTAATCCGGGAAGTTTTTCGTCGCGGCTTGTTTCGAGATAACCGGGCTGCCCTGGCGACTATGGAGCGGCCGGTGGATGTCCGGTTGATGTGCGGTGGAGCTGCTTGCTTTCGGCGCGAGGTCTTGCGGGAGTTCCGATTCGACGAGAACCTGATCGGATACGCGCTGGGCGAAGACTTCGATTTCTGCGTCAGGGCTGGGCGACGGTTTCGTTTTGGAGGATTGCCGGCGGTTCGATGGCATCACCGGCGATCTGCTATCGGGCGGCCTGATCCTGTCGAAATGCGAGCCATGGCCCGCGCTTCGGCCGCATACTTGCGGCGCGCCCATCGCGGGCACTTAGGCGATGATGTGGCCTACATGTGGTTGATGGCCGGCTTCGCCCTCGAGCGAGTGCTGAGGAACGCGGTCCGACCGTTCCGTCGCTCTTGGTGGATGGCGGAGCCTGGACGGCAAGAGTCGTAACCTGGCAGCTTCTCCGAAACTGACCTGCTGCTTTCAGCAGTCAACCTTTCGAAAAGCGGGGCAACAGCTTGCCCCGGTTTCAGTGCCATAATGTTGTCAATTCCATGTACCTTGGTTAGGCTTGTTGCCGATGGATGCTTTTGATTTCAGAGAAAGGCTCGCTCGGGAATTCGAGCAGCGACGGCAAAAGAATCGGCGCTACTCGGTGCGCGCCTTCGCACTGTTGCTGGGTGATGACCATTCGACTGTTTCTCAGGTATTGCGCGGCAGACGCCAGCCGCGTCTCAACACAGTTCTAAGATGGGCAAGGAATCTCGACATGGCGGAGGAAGAGGCCGCCATCTACCTGGCTGCCGAGAGTGCCAGGAGTGCCGCCAGGGCCGGGGCCGACCAGGGTCGGTTGAATCGGGTTTGGGATGCCATCAGGCTTGCGGCTGATCCGGCTCACCTCA
>Ga0126373_10002930_pt1 | contig 12639 bp, 12 predicted proteins | sample PanSoiMetPlot_11_FD_92545 | JGI IMG/M metagenome (GOLD analysis project Ga0126373, IMG submission 92545) | Tropical forest soil microbial communities from Panama - MetaG Plot_11 | ecosystem: Environmental > Terrestrial > Soil > Tropical forest > Bulk soil | place: Panama | collected 2016-02-17
ACGGCCGCTTCGGCCGGAGGCGTCCAGCCCGCCAGCAGGCGCGGGCCTTCGAAGGGGTAGCCCGCGAGGGAGCCTAGGCGGATCACTGGAACTCGTCTTCTTCCTCGTGTTCACTGATGGCCTCGGTACGCACAACGCGCGCCGGCGGCAGGCCCGCAGCGACAGCAGCGGCAAGGAACAGTTCGGTGCCTATGTCGATGGCGTCTTCGCGGGTCTCGGCCTCGACGATGAGCTGCGCGCCATAGCGGCTGCTACCGATTCCGGTGGCAATGCCGTGGCTCACCGCGATCGCGTCAGCGAGCTCGACGACCTCTTCACGCGTCAGGATCCGGTCACCCTCGGCCTCGATGCAGACACTCCACCTCACGAATCGCTCCTCAGTTGAGCACGGGCAGCATCTCGGCTAGCTGTTCCAGGCTAGCCAGGTCGTGTCCGGATAGCAGCAGGTCAATGTGCGGCGCTGCCACCATCATGCCGAGCGTGCTCGGCCGGAAATTCCGGTCGTCACCCTTGTGCGGATTCAGCCAGACAATGCGATACGACAATCTGGCCAACCGGGCCATCGCAGCCGCCAGTTGCTCCGGATCGCCGCGGTCAAGGCCATCTGAGCAGATCACTACGACGCCGCCGCGGCACATTCCGCCACGTCCCCAGCGCCGCACAAACGTGTCCAGCGACTGGCCGATCCTGGTCCCGCCGTCCCAGTCGACGACGGTCTTGGCTGCCTGCTCGAGCGCGCTGTCGGGCCGCCGGTGCTCGAGTGCCTTGGTAATACGCGTCAGCCGGGTGCCGAAGCAGAACACCTCCACCTTCGCGGCGGCGTGCTTCGCCGTGTGCGCGAACTGGAGCAGGTGGCGGGAGTAGTCAGCCATGGAGCCGGACACGTCGAGGATCAGGATGAGCGGCCGAAGCCGGGTCCGTCGCTGGCGGAAGAACAGTTCGGCGGGCTCGCCGTGCATGCGCATCGAGTCCCTAATGGTCTTGCGCAGGTCGGGCGAGCGCCCGGCACTAGCCGGCCTGGTCCTGCGGGTGCGCCGTCGGGGCGGCGTCAGCCGGATCCGCGCCATGATCCGGCGAAGCGCCGCGAGCTCAGCGGGGGTGCACGCCGCGAAAGACCGGTGCTTGAGGGCGTCAACGTCAGAAGCCATCCAGCCGAGGACGGGCTTCTCCTCGTCCTCCTCCGGTCCGGGCTCGGTGCCAGCCATGACGAGCCCGGCTTCAGCTTCCGCGGCAGCGGTTGCCCTGAGTGTCAGCAGCGCCGCGCCCGGTGATCCCTCGGCCAGAAAGAACTGCCGGAAGACGCGATCATAGGTAGGGATGTCGTCGCGGCGGCTCACCAAGGTCGTCCTGCCAGCCCAATAGAGGTCCAGGAGATCCGAGGGATCGAGTGGGAGCATCGCCGAGCAGTACGTCAAGACGTCACCGGTGCCGACGGTCAGGCCCGCCCTGCGCAGTTCCCGAGAGAAATCAACGAGCATGGCCGCGAACGGTGCCTGCGCCGCCCCGGTCGCCTGGTCAGCCACCGGTGGTGATCTCCGCCAGGTTGTCGCGCACGATATCGAGGTCGTCCCGGTCCTTGATGACGGCGCCGAGTGTGTCGTCAGCAGCCTGCGGCGTCAGATCACTCTCGCCGAGGAAGTTCAGCGTGCGCACCCAGTCGATGGTCTCGGCCACACCCGGCGGCTTGGCTAGCTCAAGCTCCCGGAGCCGGTGCACCGCGGCGACCACCTTGCGGGTCAGTTGCTCGGCGGCTGCTGGCTCCCGGACAAGAACGATCTCCACCTCGCGCTCGGCCGACGGGTAGCCGATCCAGTGGTACAGGCAGCGCCGCCGGAGAGCGTCGTGCAGTTCCCTGGTCCGATTCGACGTGAGGATCACCGCCGGCGGGATTCGCGCGGTGATGGTGCCGATCTCCGGGATGCTGATCTGGAAATCGGACAGCACCTCGAGCAGAAACGCCTCGAACTCGTCGTCGGCCCTGTCCACCTCGTCGATCAGCAACACTGCCTGCTCGCCGGCGCGCACGGCGGCGAGCAGCGGCCGCTCCAGCAGGAATTTAGGCCCGAAGAGCTTGTCGACTGACTGCTCGTCGGCGGCCTGGCGCTCGGACAGCGCCCGGATCTGCAGCATCTGCCGGGCGTAGTCCCACTCGTACAGCGCCTGGTTCGTGTCGATGCCCTCGTAGCACTGGAGGCGGATCAGGGTCCGCCCGTAGACGGCGGCCAGCACTTTCGCGACCTCAGTCTTGCCGACACCTACCTCGCCCTCCAGCAGCACGGGCCGCCGCAGTGAGAGCGATACCAGCAAGGAGGTAGCGAGACCGCGGTCGGCCAGATACCCGCCCTGCCGCAGGCCGTCAGTTAGCTCCCCAACGGTGCCGGGATACTCCACCGAGCGAAATCTCCTCGCCGTCAGGTGCTCGGGTCAGCGCGGCTCGGCCGAGCCCATGACAAGATCACGGATGGTGGTGCCGGACCGGTTGAGCTTGCCCTCCCGCTCGAGCCTGGCCCGCCAGGCAGCGTTGAGGTCCTCCTCACCGGCGGCAAAGTCCTCGTACCCGACGCCCGCGTCCGCCATCCGCTTGCAGGACTTCTGCTCACCGCCCGGGTCGGCGAGCTCAGCGGCACTCTGGCCATTGCTGCGCCAGACATTGCGCAGGACCTCAAGGGCCTCATCGGACTCTGCGCTCATATCAGACAATCCTTCCAGGCCACGTCGTCTTATTGGACTCTATCCCGTGTCCATGAGGGGCCGCGATGCGCGATTAAGCGATCTCTTAATCCGTGGACCCCGGACTCCGCCTGCCCGGCCGGGACCGTTGGCGTCGGTGCAACGGTGCGTCCCGGCCAACTTTGTCGGTCCCGGCCGGCATGATGGTCCTGGACTACCGCGAGGAGAGGGTGCGCCGATGGAACTCACGATGACAGCGAGCACAATGACGACCGTGCCGGACATAACCTTCCGCAGCGACATGACTGTCGAGCTGGTGAAGCACTCCGCGGCGGATGCCGACGTCATCTGGGCGGCGCGCGTATCCACTAAGGGCGAGCAGTCGCTGGCCGATGTCAATGGGGACGCCGAGCGGTCCGCCGGGCTGATCAACTTTCTCATGCGCGACCGGCACGGCACCCCGTTCGAGCACTCGACTATGACCTTCTACGTGAGCGCGCCGATCTTCGTGTTCCGTGAGTTCATGCGCCATCGGACGTTCAGCTACAACGAGGAGAGCGGCCGGTACCGCAAGCTGGAGCCGGTCTTCTATACGCCTGGCCCCGATCGAAAGCTGGTCCAGAGCGGCAAACCTGGCGCTTATGTCTTCACCGAGGGCACGCCGGCTCAGCACGAACTTGTGACCGCGGCGGTCGAGACCTCGTGCCGCCAGTCGTACGCGGCGTACCAGGAGATGCTCGATGCTGGCGTCGCCCGCGAGGTCGCTCGAACGGTCTTGCCGGTCGGCTTGTATTCCTCGATGTACGCGACGTGCAACGCCCGCGCCCTGATGAACTTCCTGTCGCTGCGCGTGAAGAACCCCGACGCCACGTTCCCGTCGTTCCCACAGCGGGAGATCGAGATGGTCGCCGAACAGATGGAAACGATCTGGGCTGACCTGATGCCGCTGACGCACGCAGCCTTCGAACGCAATGGCCGGGTCTGCCCTTAGCTGTCGGCTTGGGGTGGGCTAGGCCCGAGGCTAGGCCTGCCTATCATGATATACCGTGATTAGGTGACCCTTGAACACTTCGCGGTCCGCGGTATCCGGCTGTGCGCGAGCGTGACTGGCGAGCCGGCCGAGCGGCCGCTGGTGCTGATACACGCACTCGGCCTTGATAGATCCTCATGGGATGGCATCGCGCCAGCGTTCGCTGCGACGCATCGCGTTTATGCAGTGGACATGCGCGGATTCGGCGAGAGCGACCGGCCTGGCCAGTACTCCTACGAGGACATGCGCGACGACGTGCTGGCGCTACTTGACGCCATTGGTGCGGACAGCGTTGACCTGATCGGCCACTCCATGGGTGGCGGCGTCGCCTGGCTGGTCGCCGAGGCGCAGCCGGGCCGGACAGCGCACCTGGTGGTCGAGGACACCCCGCCGATGCGACGCGGGGCACGGCCGTTCAGGATCCCGCCGGCCGATCCGCCCGAGGACGTGCCGTTCGACTGGCAGGCGCTGCTGGCTCTCACCGCGCAGTTCCAGGATCCCGACCCGGCCTGGTGGGACCGGCTTCCGGCAGTAACCGCGCCTGTGCTGATGCTGGCTGGCGGACCGGAAAGTCACGTACCACAGGACTGGTTCGCCGACGCCCTGCCGCTGCTGCCGGATGCCCGCCTGCACGAGATCCCGGTCGGTCATCACATCCACGCGAATGCGCCCGACAGGTTCCTGCAAGTCGTCAAGCCGTTCCTCGCGTCGTGACCGGCAACGCTGCGACTCGGAATCCCGCGCCGCCGGCCTGCCCGCCGACACCGTGTGCAGTTCCGCGCCGGCGGCAGGCACGGTCAGCCCGGTAGGGACGGTCGTAGTCATTGGGGTTTCAGTGCAGCGCCGTCATTGACGACGAGCGGCGCCGCGGGAAACCATGTGGCGGGAGGTGCTGGCTGTGGATTCGTACACAGGGAAGCTCGCGGTGGTAACTGGCGGCGGCTCAGGCATGGGCCGCGAACTCGTACGCCAGCTCGCGGCACGAGGATGTTCGGTCGCGGCGTGCGACTGGCACGCAGACGCGGTCGCGGAGACGGCGGTTGTGGCGCAAGCAGACGCACCCCTCGATGTGCGTGTCACCGCCCATACGTGCGATGTCTCCGACGAGGCACAGGTGCTGCGATTCCGCGACGACCTGCTGAATGAGCACGCCCGCGAGCACGTCGATCTCGTGTTCAGCAACGCCGGGATCGGCGGCGGCGGCAGCTTCGTTTGTGACAGCCGGGCGGACTGGGAACGCACGTTCGCCGTCGACTGGTGGGGCGTGTACTACTGCGCCCGGGCGTTCCTCCCACTGTTGATCGCCAGCGGCGACGGGATCCTCGTCCACACCAGCAGCGTGAACGGCTTGTGGGCGTCGCTGGGGCCGGGCATGCCGAATAACGCTTACTGCACGGCCAAGTTCGCGGTGCGCGGCTTCACGGAGGGACTCATCGAAGACCTGCGCAGCAACGCGCCTGGCGTGCGGGTCGCCGTGGTGATGCCGGGCCACGTGGGTACCAACATCGTCGCGAACAGTCGCCGCGCCCGCGGCGGGCCCGAGCCGGACCAGATGAGCGACGCCGAGCTTGCGGACTTGATCACGCCCCATGTGCGGAGCCGACTCGTCCGCGCAGGCATGCTTGCTGAGGACGCGTCACCCGACGACCTGCGCCAGACCCTGAGCCAGTGGGAGCGCGACTTCCGCGACAAGGCACCGCTCAGCGCCGCGCAGGCAGCGACCATCATCCTCGACCAGGTACAAGCTGGGGCCTGGCGCATCCTCGTCGGGGAGGACGCCAAGATGATCGATGCTGCGCTACGCGCGAGGCCCGAGGCGGCATACGACTACACCGAACTCTTCGGCGCCGCAGCCGTCGCTAGCGATGGCGCTGAGTCAGGCCAGCCGGCATAGGCGAGACCAACGGAGCTCAGCGCCGACCCAGACAACCTTGTGTTGCGTAAGAGGGTATTTTGCTCTGGTATGCGGCGCGGAAGCAAGGGATCAGAACTGGCGCGCCGCGCGACCAGGCTGAGCGCCGGTAGCTGGGCCGCAGCCCATGCTGCCGCAGGGGCGGTGTGCATCTCTGCTTCGGCTGTCCTGTTCGCTCTCGCTAACGTCGCGCCGGTAACTGGGACGCTTTATCGGTGCGCTTTGCCACTGCCAATCCTGGCGGTGCTTGCCGTTTCGGAGCGCCGCCGCGAAGGGCCGCGTTCGCTGCTAAATCACGGCTACGCAGTGCTGGCGGGATTCTTCTTGGCACTCAATCTTGTGTTCTGGATCCATACCATCGCGGATGTCGGTGCCGGAGCGGCCACGGTCCTGGGCAATCTGCAGGTCGTGTTCGTTGCGTTTCTCGCGTGGGCGATGACGGGTGAAAGGCCGGGCCGGCTTCTGCTCGTCATGCTGCCCGTAGTGCTGCTCGGTGTCGTATTGGTCGCCGGGGTGATCGGAGGTCACGGCAGCGCACGGCACCCTGTTGCCGGGGTGCTGTTCGGCCTCACCACCAGTGCGACGTATGCGTGCTTCCTAATGATCTTGCGCCAGACCGCCGACCGGCAGCGGCGCGCGGCAGGCCAGCTCTTCGACGCAACCGCTGGTGCCACGGCGGCTGCCCTGTTGCTTGGGCAGACGTTCGGGGGATTGCAACTGGAGATCTCCTGGCGATCTTTGGCCTGGCTGCTCGTGCTGACGTTGACGAGCGGCATCGTCGGCTGGCTGCTGATCACCCGGTCGATACCCCATCTGCCCTCCACCACGTCAGCTCTCATCTTGCTGCTGGAGCCAGTTGGCGCATTGATCCTGGCGGCTATCGCGCTCGGCCAACGGCCCAGCCTTCTTCAGATCAGCGGGGCTCTCCTAGTCTGCGGCGGCGTCCTGATCGTTACCGGAGGCGGGCGGCCGCGGCGCGGGAAAGGTTGCCCCTCAGCGAAAGTTTGGCGAAGCAGTTCCGGATCACCCGCTGGGCCGGCCGATCCAGGAACGTCAGCCGGTCGGATTCGAATTGGCGCGGGCCAGCGGGATTTGCATCGAAGTTGACCTCCCACCAGTAGATCCCGCCGCCGACCTGCTCGGCCGAGACTGCATTGCACACCGCCTGGTACCAGGCGGCCTGAACGTGCGTGTCTATAGGTGCGGTCCTGATGTTGCGCCAGGCCCACGGGTTCTGATATGACCCGGCCACCGCGTCAATGCCGATCTCGCTCAGGGTCAGTGCCCGGCGCACTGAGAGCGGATGGGCTCCCAGCCAGGCGTCCCAAGACCCGGTTAGGCGCGCTACTGACGCATTAGCCGGGAGACCAAACTGTGGGTAGGCGTCGACGCTGTGGCTCGGTATCGGCGGCTTCGCGGTGCCCGCAGCGAACTCGTCGTGGTTCAGGTCATACGTCAGCTGGCCGCCGTAGGCGAACTTGAGCGAGTGGACGAGACCGGGCCACTGCCGGGCACCTTCCAGCGACGTGAGCTCGGTGCCCAGCACGAAGGTCGCAGCACGGCCTGTCTCCGCCGCAGTCGCGTAAGGCAGCAGAAGCTTGCCGTAGCTGCGGAACCAGGCGGACCGATCCTTCGGCTCGATCGAGCCGCGCCAGGCTTGCGGGTTCCGCACGACCAGCGCGTCTTCGTTGAGGACCGGTCGCAGCGTGACCCTGATGTGTGCCTTTGCCGCCACAGCGAGGAAGATCGCGATGTGGCTGGGACTGGGCGTCACATTCCGCTTGGCATACACCGTGTCCGAGGCAAGGCCGTAGGTAAAGAACGGGAACGTGATGGTTACCGAGTTCGCGTTCAGGCTGATTGCATAATCGATGATCCGCGTAGCCTTCGCTCGGACCACGGCTGTGGATGAGTCGTTGCGGTTGGCCGTCCAGTACACCTGGATCCCGAGCTGCCGCATGCCCTGGTGCCATGGATGAGGCACGGTTGGCGCTGCGTGCTTCTGGTGCGGCCACCACAGCGGCCTGGACGGGATCGAGCACGCAGCGAGCGTGAGCAGGAGGGCCACGCAAGCCAGCACGATGGGGGCACGGCTTGGCTTGGTCATGATGGCTTCGGGATAACGACGAACTTGTTCTCGGTCCGTCGGATGAATTTCACGAATCCGCGCAGCCCGCCGAATCCCTCCATCAGCCCGAAGACCGGGATCAACAGGACAACGGCCCAGGGCTCCCACCATTTGCGCCGGCCGCCGCGGGATACTCGCGCATTAAGCCGCAGGCCCTCCCAGTACATCCAGATCACGTAGGCCATGTTCAGCGCCCACAGCGGAACGACGAAGAGCGTCACCGGCGATGTACTCGCATTCCCGACAAGAACGGCGACAAGCATTACTACTCCGACATTCTGAATCGGGCCGACGACCCACGACATCACCGAATATGCGAGTAGCAGCCGGTTCCGCAGTTGCAGCGAATGGTTAAATACCAGGGCCGCCAGGCCCCAGGACCAACGCTCGCGCTGGCGGATGAAATCGCCGAAAGTCGCCGGCGAGGCGCCATAGGACCGGCCGCCGAACCAGGCACTGCGGCCCGCGTAGCGAGCGCTGAAGATCAGCGCGAACTGGGCGTCCTCGACAATGCTCCGAGGGCCGAAATCCCAGCCGATTGTCGCTTCGACCGAGGACCGCACCAGCAGTAGCTCGCCATGCAATCCGGCCCGCGGTGTGCCGCTGCCGGTCCACGCCGAGAATCGCGCGACATCTTCGGCGGGCCGGGCCGAGTCCGCGAGCCAGGTCAGCCTGTTCCCGGCGTACTCGCGCGGGTACGTCAGGATGCCCTGCGCCATGTGCTTGGCATCCGGGCCAGCCTGGAACTGCTCCTCAATGAACCGGGCCATGGCCTGGGCGGTATCTGGGCCCACGCCAGTGTCGTCATCCATATGCAGAACCCACACGTCATCGCGGTCCTCGTGCTCGCGGATCCGCAGCTCATGTGAGTAGTGGCTGGCACGCGCCTTGAATCTCGTTCCGTTGGGCGTGCGATACAGCATCGGCACAGTGACAAGCCGTATGATCTCGCTTTCGGCCGCCAGCCTGGTGATCCGGCTTGTTGCCTCGCAACCTTCGTCGATGACGATGTCGATCCTGAGCCGGGGAAAGCACCTGGGGAGATAGGTGAGGTAGGACACGACCGAGCGCTCGAGCGCGGGGTAGATGTCGTGGCGGCCGATAGTGGTAAGGACAACGACGAGGAAATCCTCGCTTCTCGTCAGCGCAGGGCCGGACCAGCGAGCCTCTGACTTGCGCAGTGCTTTGCGAGTCCGTCGTATGCCGAAGATGCCGATGAACGTCGTGAGGATGGGCCACGTCCACATCACCGTCAGCGGCCACGCAAGCACGCCGACTGATGGCAAGGTGTACCAGCCGACACACACGAGATCGACCAGATAGGAGAAAGCTAGCGGCCACACCGCCGGCCGCCAGCGGGCGAGCCTTTGGCGCAGTTCGCGCGCCTGAGGCGGGCCGAGAGAAGTCAGTTCGATCGGGAACTGTCCCGTGCCCTCCGGCCAGTCTTGCTCGCGCGGTTCCCGGACCTGCTGTTCGTACGCCAGCGCTGCAGTCGGCGGCTGACTGGAAGCGTCTCTAGCGACGATCTCACGGCGGTGGGTGCCGTTGACACCCCGCCGCCGTGATCCTCCCGGCGCTTCCCGGCGCACAAGCCGGGCGTCCCAATCCGAGGGCATATGCGTTCGGCTCTCCCTTGCACGCTAGATCACGTCGGTCAAGGGCGATTCACGAAGTAGTAGCACAACGGATGGTCGCTGAGCGGCGACCGTAAGTAACCACCCAGCGTAGCCGAGCGAGCAAGGCGCTCGGCGGCCCACCCCGGACTGGGCGGCGCCCCGGGTAAACGGGGTAGCGGGTACTTTGGTGGGCCCTGAGCACCAGATAATGCAACCGAACCTGGTGACCCGGATGACGCCGTACGGCGAATTCACCCGGAGGGTTCGCAGGTGGAGATGTCGCAGACGCCGGAATCCTGGCCCGATCCGATCCTCGTGCCCGTGGGCTCAAGCCGACCTGAATGGCTCCCAGGGCATACGAACACGCCATGGCATAGGAACACGCTGCGCCGGGGCCCGGTGACCTGAGAACTTGCTGGGTGGGCCTGGGAGGACTTGAACCTCCGGCCTCTTCCTTATCAGGGAAGCGCTCTAACCGTCTGAGCTACAGGCCCCTACTCGCACCAGACTCGCCTGCATCTGGCGCGCCGGGCTAGGTTACCGCAAGCGGGGACCAAGTACTCAGTCGGATTCCCGCAGCGTGACCTCGATGCCCCCGGTGAGAGCCGTCACCAGGTTGTACAAGACTGCACCCACGGTGGCCAGGGCGGTGAACAAGATCGCGTTGATGGTGCACACCAGGGCTGTGTACTCCAGCACCCTCGAGGCGCTGAACCAGCTAGCGGCGTTGGACCCGGGATGGTCTTTGTTGTAGGTGACCAAGCCGACCGTCTGCTCGATCTTGGTAAACACGCCCAGCTTGGACAAGGAGAAGTAGATGATCGCCACGGCCACGAAGAGGACTACCCAGGCAACGAGCGAGAGCAGGAAGCTGAACTTCATGACTGACATCGGCTCGATCCGCTGGAGGCTCAGCAGGGCACTCCTGGATTGCTGATTGGCGAACTGCGGCCTCGTGCCCGGCGGCATCCGCACCGCCCCGCTGCCTTGCGGACCGCCGGGTCCGGGCCGACGAGCCTGCGGGCGGGGCCTTGGCTTGCCTTTCGGCTTGGGCTTCGTCATGCCAGAGAACGAGGAGCCAACCTTGGCCGCTATGCCGCGAGCGCTATTGGCCGCCCCCGACAGCGCCGTCTGCGCGCCGCTCGTGCCGCCGTTAGTAGCGGGTGGTGGGGTCATGAGCGACGGCGAATTGGGATCCCCGGGCGGCCGGTTGAGCGGCGCGGACGGACCTGCCGACGGCGAGGCGGCTGGCCGCGCGGCCGACGGGGTGGTTGGCGCGGAGGGCGAGGTGTGCGGGGTGATGACCGGATTCGGTCGGGTCACGGCCGGGTCGGACCGGTTGGCCGACGCTCCCGGGTACGGCTGATCGCTGCCACCGGATGCCGGCAAGCGGGCAGGGGCTGCTACCGCGGGTGCTTTCTCGTCCGAGCCATCGCCTTCCGGCGAGCCGCCGGGGCGTTCGCCCGGCCCTCGCGATGGCGTGTCCACGCCGTTTTCCACCCGTCCTCCTCCGCACCGTTTGCTGACACGAGGTTATCCCCCGGCAGGTGAGTCTGATTCGCGCGAATCAGAACGGCCTCTTCGGCTTCTGTTATGACGCCCGAGCGGACTCGATCGTTGCGCCAAGCGGTTCCGCCGTTTCGACGATCTTCCCCGTGGAGGCGCAGCAATCGTGAAGCCCCCGGAGCGACTCAGCATTTTGAGTTCTTTCGGCACGATACACGGTTCGTCAACTCGCCAACCAGGCATGATCCCTTTTTCGACACCAGCAAACGCCAGGTCAGCAGTCGAATAGTTACTCAGAGTCGCCGTTGCCTTCCATATCGCCGGCATCGGCGTCGCCAATATCGACAGCGTCCGCGTCGAAGGCGGCCGCCGCGGACACATCCGCGCCAGAATCGACGTCAGCAAGTGAATCGTCGTCCACATCCGCAACGATGGTGTTGTCGATCGCCTCTGCATTCCGGGCAATCGCCACCAGGCTCTGGCCCTCGCCAAGGTTGACTAGCCGGACGCCCATGGTCTGACGGCCGGACTGCTTGATCTCCGATGCGGCGGTCCTGATCACCCCGCCAGCCGAGGTGATCGCGAATACCTCGTCGTCAGGGTGAACCATCAGCGCTCCGATGAGCTCACCACGCGCCTCAACGATCCGGGCGGTGACGACCCCTAGGCCGCCGCGTCCTTGGACCGGGTACTGATCCGCCGGGGTTCGCTTTGCGTAGCCGCCGCCGGTCGCCACGAGGACGTCGGCGCCCTCATCCACCACGTACATGCCCAGCAGCTGGTCACCGTTGGTGAACCGCATACCGATGACGCCCGACGTCGCCCGGCCCATCGGCCGCAGAGCATCGTCGGTGGCCCGGAACCTGATGGCCTGGGCGTGCTTGCTCACCAGCAGCAGATCCTGATCGGCGGACACCAGGCGGGCCGCGATCATCTCGTCATCCTCGCGCAGGTTGATGGCAATGATGCCGCCCGAGCGGGGGGAGTCGAAGTCCGTCAGTCGCGACTTCTTGACCAGCCCCGACGACGTCGCCAGCACCAGGTAGGGCGCCACGTTATAGTCGCGCAGCGCCAGCACCTCGGCAATGTGCTCATCCGGCTGGAATGCCAGCAAGTTTGCTACATGCTGGCCGCGAGCGTCGCGGCCTGCCTCCGGCAGCTCATACGCCTTTGCCCGGTAGACCCGGCCCTTGTTGGTGAAGAACAGGATCCAGTGGTGCGTGCTCGTGACGAAGAAGTGATCGACAATGTCGTCGGTGCGTAGCTGGGCGCCGCGCACGCCCTTGCCGCCGCGCCGTTGCGCCCGGTACATGTCCGCCTTGGTCCGCTTGGCATAACCGCCGCGCGTGATCGTGACGACCACGTCCTCCTCGGCGATCAGGTCCTCGATGGACACGTCGCCGTCGTACGCGACGATCTCGGTGCGCCGGTCGTCACCGAACTTCTCGGTGATCTCCGCCAGCTCGGTGCTGATTACCTGTCGCTGCCGCTCGGGCGACGCCAGGATGGCCTCGTACTCGGCGATCTCGGCCATCAGCTCTTCGTACTCGTTGGTCAGCGCCTGTCGTTCCAGCGCGGCTAGCCGTCGCAGCTGCATGTCGAGGATCGCCGTGGCCTGCACGTCGTCGATCTCCAGCAGGTCCATCAGGCCCTGCCGGGCCGCGTTAGCAGACTCGCTGCCGCGAATGAGCGCGATGACTTCGTCGATCCGGTCGATAGCCTTCAGCAGCGCGCGCAGGATGTGAGCGCGCTCCTCCGCCTTTTGCAACAGGAACCG
>Ga0126373_10002931_pt1 | contig 12637 bp, 13 predicted proteins | sample PanSoiMetPlot_11_FD_92545 | JGI IMG/M metagenome (GOLD analysis project Ga0126373, IMG submission 92545) | Tropical forest soil microbial communities from Panama - MetaG Plot_11 | ecosystem: Environmental > Terrestrial > Soil > Tropical forest > Bulk soil | place: Panama | collected 2016-02-17
GCGTACGAACCGCTGGCAATCGACGTGCTGCGGGTGCAGGACGGGTTCGTTACCGAGATCGTCACCTTCGGCCGCCCGGTGTTCGAACACTTCGACCTGCCGGGCATGCTCAACGCGGCGGACGGTACGAGATGAACGCAGCCGCCCCGATCACCGTCACGCCAGTCCTCGTTGCCGACTTGCTCGCCGAGGGCGAGCGGATGCCGGTCTACGTCCACGTAATCGACCATCCCGATGCGCGCGTGCTGGTCGACACCGGCATAACGGAGCTGCACCCTGCGGTGGCCGACCTCGATCCCCGCCTGCGGCCACTAAGCGAGCAGGACGTCGATCTCGCCGGCATCGACATCATCGTCAACACGCACCTGCACTTTGACCACTGCGGCGGCAACCACCTGTTCGCCGGCAAGCCGGTCTATGTCCAGGGTCAGGAGCTCGACGACGTGCGCGGCCAGGACGACTACACCATTCGCGAGTGGGTCGAGGCGCCCGGCGTGGGGTACGTGCCGGTCGACGGCGAGCTCGAGCTGCTTCCCGGGCTCCGACTCGTCCCGGCGCCGGGCCACACCCGCGGAATGCAGATGGTCGTGTTCGAGACCGGCGGGCGTCCAGTCGTCATCGGCGGCGACGTGGCCGTTTGGTTCGGCGAGCTCGAGGAGCCGCACACCGAAGGCCAGCTGCGGGTGCGTGCGCTCGAGCCCGAGCTGGTCTGGCTCGCGCACGAACACGAGCCATGGCGACCCCGCACCGTCTGAGGCATCACGTCGGCGCTTTGTGAGCCGTCGAGCGGCATGCACTCAGGGACCGGCTGTTGCGCGACGTCGGCAGGTCACGTCCGTGCGCAGCGTCGTTTGGACCGCGCCCGTATCGCGATGAGCACCCCACGCCGGACGAGTCGCACTCGTCAGGTCGGCTGTGTAACGCGGCAGCGGTCGCCAACGTCGGTCGGCATCAGATCGATCAACGACGCAAAATGCCCGCGGGCTAGCCGAGCGAATCGGGCACCGACTCGAGGCCTGGCGCGGGGAAGAACGGCTGCGGCGTGCCTGTCTCGGCGTAGCGGGCGAGGCGGTCCAGAACCATGGCCCAGACCTGCGCGGTGTGCGCGAACTCGATCTCCGGGTAGCCCTCGGTGAAGCCGTGATGACTGAACAGCACGCCCGTTCCGGTCTGGGTGCGCAGCGGGGCGGACAGTTGCCACTCCCAGGTCGAGTTCCGCCAGAACGGGAAGCCGGACGCGACGCTCATCCGGACGAGTTTGTCCGGCTCGGTGGTCACCGTGACGTCGAGGTCGACAGGCGAGGCCTCGAAGCCGAACCGGGCCCTGTCCGCGGCGACGTCGCAGTCGGCGGTCCAGAAGGCGCGCTGGCCCTCGGTGGTAGTCAGGATTTCAAACAGGCGCGCGGTGTCGGCTTGCACGTCGACGGCGAGGGTAATGATCTGGCTCATCGTGGCCTCCGGTCTGTAGGCTATTTTAGAACTAGCTAAAATATAGGTCCGCAAGTCAAGGCCCCGTACGGAAGGGCGCGTGTGGTGGATCGGTTGCGTGCCGTCGCGGCCCCCCGTCGCCTCCACATCCTCGGGCTGGTCTGGGACAAGGAGCTGTCCGCCGGCGAGATCGCCGCGCAGTTCGACGTCTCCTGGGGTGCGATAAGTCAGCACCTGACCGTCCTGAGAAAGGCGGGTCTACTCACCGAACGCCGGCACGGCACGAGCCGCTTCTACCGGACCGACAAGGCCGCACTCGGGCCGTTGCTCGCGGTCGTCGAGGATCACTGGCGCACTAACCTGGCCCGGCTGGCGAGCCTGGCCGAAGCTGAGCAGCGAGACAAGGACCGTTCATGACCGACCCAGACATCCTCGAAGTGTCCGTGCACATCAAGGCCCGGCCCGAGACGGTATTCGGCTACTTCACCGATCCGGTGAAATACGCGCAGTGGATGGGTAGCCAGGTCACCATCGACGCCGCTCCCGGCGGCAGGTATCGCGTCCGGATGCGCGACGGCGTCGAGGTATCCGGGCAGTTCGTCGAGGTCGAGGAACCTCGCCGGATCGTTTTCACATGGGGCTGGACCCACGACCTTGCCGTGGCACCCGGCTCGACCCGCGTCGAGGTCAGCCTCACCGAGGACGGCGACGGCACGATCGTCGTGTTGCGACACCACGGGCTGCCCGACGCGGCCCAGCGCGAACACCACCGCGAGGGCTGGCGGGTCTACCTCAACCGCCTCGCCGTTCGGGCGACGGGCGGCGACCCGGGACCGGACCCGAACGCGAACGCATAACCAGCAGCCTCTATATATGGATTCGCGCGCCACCGGCGGCGTGGCCCGGACACCGGTGCAATCTGGCGGTCCGGACCGGCACCGCCGACCCGCGTTGCAACATAGTGGTCGAGGGCGGTTGGCGCGGACCTCGACAAGGGCCGGCTGACTGACGGGCGCGGTTGTTACCAAGCAGTGACGGCTGCGTCGGATGGATTGTCAGTTCGGGAGTCGCGTTCATAGCGTCGGGGTCATGCGGACACTCCTGATCTCGCTTGCCGTGATCTCGCTCGGACTGGCAGCGTGCAGCAGTTCCGGGCCGATGCACCATGCCGCGACGTCGGCCACGCCTGCCGAAACTAAGATGGCGCATGCTTCGGCGTCAGTCATGCCGTCGATGCACGAGTCGGGATCGATGAGTCATATGACGATGGGCTCGGTTGCGATCGCTACAGGCTCTAGCCAGCTCGGCCCCGTCCTGTTCGATGGGAACGGTCAGGCGGTGTACACGTTTGGTCCGGACACCTCGGCCCGGTCAACGTGTTACGGGACCTGTGCCGCCGCGTGGCCGCCGGTCCTGACGCACGGTGCGCCGCACGCCGAGGGCTCCGCGCAATCCGCACTACTCGGCACCACACGTCGTACCGATGGCAGCCTCCAGGTCACCTACGGCGGCCATCCGCTGTACCACTACGCCCACGAGGGCCAACACGTCGTCACCTGTCACAACATGACCAGTGACGGCGGCCTCTGGCTGGCCGTCACCGCTTCGGGTGCTCCTGCGCGGACCTAGCCAGCGCACCCGCCGCAGTTCTGACTGCGGCAACAGCGGAATGTAGACCGCCAGGCGAGGCCGCCGCAGTGAACCGCGCCGCGCGGGCCGCTACGCGACCACCACCGACCTCGGGCTGCCTGATCGTGTCCGCGTCGCGTTCGACGAGCTCGGACTCACCTCGGAGCCGCCTGGCAAGCGACGCCGAGTCCTGCCTGGCCGCCGAGTCAACAACGCAACAGAGCCGACCAGCCGGGGTTCATTCCAGCATTCATTCCATGATCTCAGCCCGAACCCGACTGAGATACCTACAAGCCCCGGCTCCGTGGGACGGTGGCGCGCCGGAGCTCTCGCTGTTCCGCGACGGTCGGGCTTACCCTTTGCTGGCCGGCGTCGACCCCGTTCGCCGCTGCGCACCGGCGGACCTGGGGGTAAGCCGTGGCAAGGTCGAAGCCTCCAAAAGCTGATGCCTCTGGCCCTCGGCATCACGGGCATTCAACCGACGACGATGACTCGCCTGGCCGTGAGTGGACGCGTTACTGGATTAGGCCCGACCGTGACCGCGAGAAGCTCCCACGAGCCAAGCCCCCAGCCGAGCGCATCCAGACCCAGGAACGGCTTGCCAAAGCATTCTTCGGCTGCGGCAGCGTAGCGTTCGCGGCTTTCGTTAGACCCTTCCTTCACGGCACCGCGCAGGCCTATTTCGCTGGCATCCTCTTCGCGATCGGCGTGGTGATGTACTTGTGCGCACTTCTGCTGCACGTACTGGCCTGGCGCCACCGAGAGCCGAGCCGCGACGAGCGCAATGAGCCCGGCGTCGAGGCGTCGAGACCACAGGCCGCGTCCGGAGCCGCGTCAGGCTGTGTCGCGAAGGATCGATCCTCACAAGACGCACCACTCGTTATTCCGAATGACGCACCCGCAGACTCCGCCCGACCTGCGCCGGGGCTGTACGCGGAAGCGCAGTGGTTGTGGAGACGCTCGCGACGCTGAGCGTGCCACGCTGACAGGTGCGGGCGGTCCTACGCGAGAGGGGGGGCCGCCCGCCGTCGTTCACGGTCCGCGCTGGCGGCGGCAAGATAGTGCGTGTCCGCGCGGCGTGGCGCATGTATATATCTACGGTCCTCCGGACGTAGAGCGCTGACCCAAGTCACGCAGGAGCCATCATTTGGGCGCGTCGGATACGGCAACGAGGAGCGGACGAGACGACGCGGCGCCGCCGGTCTTTCGGCCGCACGGCCTGGCGTAGCGTCAGCGCCAATGGGTGCTGAACGGGAGGCTGCGCCAGTCCGGCTCGCCGAGATCGTTGCTGCGTTGTCCTTGGGCATCGATCTCGGTTTCAGCCAGCCCATGGAACACGTCCTACGGCAGTGCCTGATCGCTCTTCGGATCGCGGACCGGATCGGTCTGAGCGACGACGCTCGCGTCGCGGTCTACTACAGCGCACTGCTGGTGAACGTCGGCTGCCATTCCGACGCCCACGAGCAGGCGAAGTGGTTCGGCGACGACATCGCATTGAAGGCCACGAAGTTCGACTACGAGCCCCGCTCCGCCCGCGAAGCATTCGGGATGGTGAGACTGCTCGGCGCGGGCGGATCACCGCCGCACCGGATCCGTACCGGCATCGGGTTCGCTGTCTCCGGGCGGCACGACGTGGACAAAATGCTGGCGCAGCACGCGGCCCTGGCCCGGGGGCTGGCCGAGCGCCTCGAGCTCCCCGCCGGCGTTGGCGAGGCGTTGGCGTGTTCCTATGAGCGATGGGACGGCAAGGGTTGGCCGGGAACGGTTGCCGGCGACGACGCTCCGGTGGCGTCACGGATCGTGCAGCTGGCCGAGTTCGCGGAGGTGGCCTTCCGTGGTGGCGGTGTGCCGGCCGTGCGGGAGCTTGCGCAGCGCCGCTCGGGGTCGCAGTTCGATCCGACCCTCGCTCAGGTGCTGTGCGACGACGCAGCGCAGATCTTCGACGGGCTGACCGACGTCGGGACCTGGCAGTCGGTGATCGACGCCGAGCCGAAGCTCACCGTGGTCCTGTCAGAACGGGCGGTGGACGACGCGCTGCAGGCGATCGCCGAGTTCGTTGACTTGAAGGCGCCCTACATGCTCGGACACTCGGTGGCCGTTGCCGAACTTGCAGCGGCGGCGGGTCGCGCTCGCGGCTTCGGTGACGACGAGGTTCGGGTGTTGCGGCGAGCCGGGCTCGTACACGAGTTCGGACGGCTGGGCGTGTCCAACGCCATTTGGGACAAGCGTGGCCCGCTCAGCGCCGCTGAGTGGGAACGAGTTCGTCTCCACCCGTACTACGCGGAGCGCATGCTGCAACAGTCCGACGCGCTCGCGCCATTGGGCCGGATCGTGGTCCAGCAGCGCGAACGCCTCGATGGCTCCGGCTACCCGCGCGGACTTCCGGGCAGCTCCATCTCTTCGCTGGCCCGGATTCTCGGAGCGGCCGACGCCTACCAGGCCATGCGTGAAGAGCGCCCCTACCGCCCCGCGCGCCCGGCTCCCGAGGCGGCTGCGGAGCTGCGGTCCGCCGTGCGCGCCGGGCACCTCGACGCCGACGCGGTCGACGCGGTGCTCGCGGCCGCCGGTCACCGTGTCCCTCGACGCCACGATGGGCCCGCCGGCCTGACCGCGCGCGAGGTCGCGGTCCTCAAGCTCCTCGCCCTGGGCTTGTCGAACAAGCAGATCGCCGCGCGTCTCGTGATCGCGCCGAAGACCGCCGGCAACCACATCGAGCACATCTATTCGAAGATCGGCACCACGAGCCGCGCCGCCGCCGCGCTGTTCGCAATGCAGAACGGGCTCCTACCCGAAGAGGAGATCCCGAACGGTTCGTGAAAAATGAGGTGACCCCCTCATGCGCGGCGCCGCCGTTCGGCGCACGATCCGGTGGACCCAAGCATGAGGAGGCACCGCCGTGATCAACGAGACAACACTGGCCGAACGAGGGGCCAAGCTCGTCCGAGCCAACGACATCGACATCGCGTACGTCGAGGCAGGTGACGGCCCGCCGGTCGTCGTGCTGCACGGCGGGTTCGTGTCGACCGGTCCGACGTGGGCCGACAGCCCGATCGCCTACGTGCGGCACATGGCCACGCTCGCCAAGCACTTCCGAGTCATCGCGCCCGACACCCGAGGCAGCGGCGCGACCGTGCATCCCGGCGGCACCGTGTCGTATTCGCTGCTCGCCGACGACGTCCTGGCACTCATCGATGTGCTCGGCCTCGATCGCCCGGCGCTGGTCGGGTTCTCCGATGGCGCCGCCGTGGCCACGGTCGTCGCGATCCGTCACCCGGAGGCGGTGAGCGCCCTGGCTGCGCACGCGGGGTACGACGTGTTCGTTCCCAACGCGCCGATCTTCGAGATGGGTCGCGCTCTGTTTGGAGGCAGCCCCGAGGCCACCGAAGCCGACCCCGCCGCCGCCGAACAAGCCCTCATGGCAATGCCCCCGATGGCCGCGATGCTCGCACTCACGAAGGCCGACTACGACACCGCCCAAGGGGAGGGCCACTGGCGGGAGTACCTGCGCATCTTCTTCGATCGCGCCACCCACTCCCCCGGCTACACAGTGAAGGACTTCCGTTCGATCATCGCGCCGAGCTTGATCGTCACCGGCGACCGGGACCACTTCTGCTCCGTCGAAGAAGGCGCGATCGCCTCCCGCAACCTTCCCGCCGGGGAGCTTGCGGTGCTCCCCAACACCGACCACGCCATCACGCCCGCGATCATCGACACCACCGTCGAGTTCCTTCTCCGCCACCGCGGAACCTAAGGCTGAAACGCTCTGAAGTGGACGGCGGGCTGCCTGCGTGCGCCGCGTTCCTATGCAGTCACCCGCATAGTGATGCGCCGAGCGAACCGCGTGTCATCGGCATGAGCGTGCGCACGTGGTGAGCAGGCTCCGGCCAGCGCGGTGGAGACCTCGAACCCCGTCACTGGTTGCAGGGCAATCGATTCTGCGGACCTACAGCCACTTAGGGAACGTCGGCTCGGGAAGGGGGCCGGTCGAGGCGTCCCGGCCCCTTTCCAGGGCCTGGCCGAGCTGCAGGAGCACGGCTTCGTCGCTGCGGGCGGCCCACAGGCTGACCGCGACGGGCAGGCCGTGCATGAGCTCGACGGGCACGGTGAGGATCGGTGCCCCGGCCAGGGCGCTCGACCCGCTGGCGCCGCCGATGTAGGCGTCGCCGTTCACCAGGTCGATCGGGGTGGCAGGCGCGGTCGACGGCGCGACCAGCGCGTCGAGGTCATGTTCGGCGAGCACCCGGTTGAGCTCGGCGAGGCCAGCCGCGGTACAGGCGTCGACGGCCTCGAGGTACGCGCGCGAGGCGACGCCCTCCGTCTCTGCCGCCCTCTCCAGCAGGCCCTGGCCGAACCAGGGCAGTTCCTTGTCGGCGTGGGCTCGGTTGAACGCGATCACGTCCTCGAGGGTCTTGACCTCGCTGTCGCGCGTGCGGAGGTACTGCGCCAGCGCGATCTTGAGTTCCACCAGCATCAACGTCAGCTCATGCTGTTCGTCAAGGTCCTTGAGGGTGGGCAGCGACAGGTCGTCGACGAGCTCGACCCCGGCCGCTGAGAGCAGCGAGAGTGCTCGTTCACCGGCGGCATCGGCCGAGGCGCTGAAACCCCAGCGGTCACGCGGTACGCCGACCCGGCGTCCGCGTACGCCTTGCCCCAGAGACGCCGACGTGTCGGTGCCGGCCAGGACATCGAGCAACGCTGCGGTGTCGGCGACGGTCAGCGCCATCGGACCCGGTGCGTCCTGCGTCCACGAGATCGGCACGACGCCTCCGGTCGGTACCCGCCCGACCGTCGGTTTGAGCCCGACGACCCCACAGGCTGCGGCCGGCATGGTGATCGACCCGTCGGTCTCGGTTCCGATCGCGAAGGACGCCAGCCGTGCTGCCAGCGCGGCACCGCTGCCGGAACTGGAGCCCCAGGCGGTGCGGTTGAGCGCGTAGGGGTTCCGGGTCAACCCGCCGTGCCCGCTCCAGCCCGACGTCGAGTGCTCGTCGCGGATGTTGGCCCACTCGCTGAGGTTCGTCTTGCCCAGCACGACCATGCCGGCCTCGCGTAGGCGTCGGACCAGCGGAGCGTCGAGCCGCGGCGGTGCGTCAGCCAGCGCCAGCGAACCGGCCGTCGTCGCCAGACCAGCCGTGTCGACGTTGTCCTTCACCAGAATCGCCCGACCGTGCAGGGCCGACCGCTCCCGCCCCTGTGCCCCCTCGCGGTCCAGCGCCTCCGCATCCGCAAGCGCGTGCGAGTTGAGCGCATTCACCGACCGGATCAGCGGGTCAACCTCCTCGACCATCCCGAGCAGCCGGTGTACCTCAGCCTGGGCGAGTCCATAGCTCACCGCCGCATCCTGACAGGAACGGCGGCCTGCCAGACAGATAACCCTCGCCCGCCTACGGCACAACAATCTGCCCGAAGAACGGTTGACGACATCACCAAGCGTCAAACGCACTGTCTCGCCGCCGTTATGAGCGATCCCTGGCAGCGCAGGGAGGCGCGCATAACGCCAGTCGGGCCTGTCCGGGTTCTTGTGTGAGAGCCACGGCTAGTTGATGTTGAGCCGGTCGCCGTAGGTGATGGCGAGGGTGTTCAGGATGTTCTTCCAGCCGTCGATCTTTCCAGTGGGGGTGCTGCGGTTCGGTCTTGTTTCGCGGACGGTGAGGTAGAGGATCTTCGTCGCGGCCTGCTCGGGTGGGGAAGTGGCCCACGGCGCCGGACGGCTTGCCGGAACCGCGCGTTCAGGCTCTCGATGCCGTGGTGTAGCTCAACTTCCTGATCGGTAACGGGGAAGTCCAGAAACGGCACGAACTCCGCCCGGCTGCGCTCCCACATAGTGACCATTGCCGGATACTTGTCCTTCTCCAACACCCGCTTGGTCAACCCTGTCAGCAGCCCACCCGGCCCGGTCAGCTCAACGCCTTGCGTGCGCGCCGCCGCCACCAGCTGCTCGGCCAGCGCCGACAGACCCGGCGCCACAGGGCGCTGCCCGTCCTGCACCTCACTGATATTCGTGGTCATGCGTGATCTTCTCCACCCACGGCCCCAAGCCGCGGAGGTCACGCGGTGCAACACACAAAATTCCTGACAGTCCCCGTCTTGGAGCGGCTGTGCTGGCGGGTTTCTAACGGGCCGAGACTGAGCCGCGGTCCGCGGTGGCGCCGCCGCGTCAGGTGGTCCTGACCAAGCGCGCACGCTGGCAAAGACGCAGCTTCACGTAAGTCCAGTACGAGTGCTGACACAGCGTGGGGCCGCACTGTGGCCTATGCTCACTCGTTGACAGGGTTCATGAAACACTCGGCGCCGATCGCATCCGGCCCTCGTTGATCAGGCCTGGCAAAGATGCGAACCGTGGTCAGTTCTGGATCGCGGCGAAGGCTAGACAGGCGAGCACTAGAAGCACCGTCGTGGCTAGCGCGATTCGGGTCAGATAGGTGTGGCGCATGGGTGCTCCTCCCCAAGCTGGTTTAGACCCAGTCGAAACGTTCGGTGTGGACGCGGTCAGCCGGCGCGCCGATCTGGACGAGAGCTGCCTCGACGGCGTCGAGCATCTGCTTCGGGCCGCATGCAAAGGATTGGAATCGCTGAAAGCCCGCCGGTAGGTGTCGGATGAAGATATGCGCGGTCAGGTACCCCGTTTCGCCTGTCCAATGCGGCGGCGGTTCCTCGAGCGCGTGCACCACCTTCATATTGAGCCGAGTGGCTACCTCGTCGATGCGGTCGCGGAAGATGACGCTGTCCCAGTTGCGATTACCTGCAAATAGAACGACCGGACGCACGTCGCCACGGTCGGCGAGGGTCTCGAGCATGCTTAGGACAGGCGCGATGCCGACTCCACCGGCGATCAGGCAGAAGCCGGCCCCTTCATATTCGTCGATAGAGAACACCCCGTGCGGCCCGTCCACATAGACCGCGGTTCCCGGCTTGACAGCGGCGACGCTGGAACTGAAGTCCCCGGCATCCTTGATGGCAACCTCGACGCTGCCTTTCGTCTCCGCGCTCGAGGAGAACGAGAACGGATGGGAGGTGACCGAGAACGGGGACCTGCCGACCGTGATCCACGCGAACTGGCCGGGTTCAAATCGCAGTCCGTCGTGGCCGGCGGGACGCAGGGTAAGCACGGTGGTGCGGTCACGTTCGGCCGTGATCCGCTCCACCGTCCACGGCCGCCGACGCATCTGTAGGGGACGAAGCAGGCGCGCCCACACGATCAGCCAGACGAACGCTGCCGTCATGAGCGACCACAGCACCTGTTTCCAAATGCTGTCGACGTAATAGTTCACCAGCAGCACGTGAACCAGTGCGGCCACCACCGCGATCACCGCCAACACAGCATGCAGGACCTGCCACAATTCATAGGACAGTCGCAACTGACGACGCCACACCGAGGTGACCACCAGCGCCACTAAGGCCGCCGCCGCGACCGCCCCGAACAAAACGCGCGCGGGCGTCTCCGCCGGGGTAAACGACTTGACCTGCTTCCATTCGGCAGACAGCGCGACATGAATTAGCACGAACGCCAGGCCTGCGTAGCCGATCTGCCGGTGAAAATCGATCAGCGCGTCCGTGCCGAATGGCTCCGCGACGGGCTTGACCCGAGCCACGAGGGCGAACTCAATACCCATCAGCGCCAAGCCGACGAACCCGAGAGCGACGGAGAAGTCGGTCCAGAAACCTTGGCCCGCCCGGTCCGTACTCATTAGCGCGAAGACCAACGGCGCCACGCAGATCCCAATTAGTATCCCCACCCAGGCGATTCCGCGTACGACTGATGTCATCGCGGCGTCGCTTCCGCTCCGGCGGAATCGGTAAGGCATCGCACCCGGCTCGAGACTTGCAGCCTGGCTAACGGCGGTCTGATACGCAGTGCGCCAGGACCGCCGAGCGGCGCGAACAGGACCAGCGCGATGAACATGAACACTCCCAGTCGGGCTGCGCTACACCGGTCACGGCCTGATCTTCCGGAACGCCGGACAGTCTAGGGCAGCGTCCCGACGTGGCCGCCGCCCTTCCCGCCGTTCGCACGGACGTTGTCTCACAGCCACGCGCCCGGACATCGGCAGGATCGCGCACTCAACGCGGCAACTTAGGCTTTGGGTACGGCCGGTGTCGGGCCAGACTCGGTCGAGGTGCTCGGCGGGACGCTCTCAATTCGCGGCTGCCCACCGGCGTCATTGGTGTGGCTCTCACATGGCCTGCGGGTTCCGGGCTCCGCTGGGCGGGAGAGGCTCAAGAGGGGTGTGCTCTGCTCGAAGTAGCGATGCCCTGACCCGATGATCAAGTGTCGGACGAGGAGGACATGCGGCTGCAGTGGTGATCGGAGGTTGCTCCCGGATACCCGGGTGTCGACGTGCGCGTAGCTTGCTGGCATGGAGCCCGTTGTCATGTCCGACTCGAGTGCGCAGGATCAGGCTCGCGTTTTCGCCACACTGGTGTCGGCATTTCGGGCCGACCCGGTCGAGCGTTGGCTGTATCCGGACGATGACGAGTACGACAAGAATTTTGTTCTGTTCCTCGCGGCCTTCGGCGGACCCGCGTTCCGATGCGGCACCGCTTGGTGTCTTGGCGACGGCGCTGCTGTGGCGCTCTGGATTCCGCCGCGTGCCCAACCCGATGGTGCGGAGATCACTCGGGTTCTATCCGAGACGGTCGCGCCGGCCAAGCACGCGGACACGTTCTCGGCACTGGAACAACTAGATGCCGCACACCCCAGCTACCCGCATTGGTATCTGCCCTGGTTCGGCGTAGACGCCATGAGGCAGAGCCAGGGTCTCGGCAGCCGCCTCATGACGGCGTGTCTTGCTGCCGTGGACGGCACTGGGTTGCCCGCATACCTGGAGACTCCGAACCCACGCACGATCTCCTTCTACAGCCGGCATGGATTCGAGGTCACTGGTGTGACGAACGCAGGCTCGTGTCCGCCAATCACGTTCATGTTGCGCGCTGCACGTTGAGGCGACCCGGGAACCCAGCACCGCATCGAGCCCCTGTGGACCGTAGAACTCGCCTGCCGACTGCATCGCGGCGGCCCTAGGCGGGACTGACAGTCCCGGGCGTGACAGTCAAAGGCATCGGCACAACAGCCCTACCGCCTCTTGGGTGACGTGCGACGGCGGCCCGTCGGCTCATCTGGGGAACTACATCGGAATGGGTGCGGCCCGGCCGGTCGCGGGAGTCGGCGGTGAGTCCGGCAGGCTCGCCACGGCGACAAGCAGGAACAGGACGACGAGCACCAGGCGAACATGGCAAGAACTCCTCGCGGGCGGTGTGTTTGGCGTGTGTGGTTTTAGAGGGTCCAGAGGGCTTGGGTGGGAGACATGCGGGCGGCGCGCAGGGCGGGGAGGAGTCCGGCGAGGGCGCCGATCAGGATGGCGGCGGTGAGCCCGCCGGCCCAGGCGAGGGTGGGTATGACGATGGCCCAGTGTTTGGTGGTGGCGTAGATGGCGGTGGCGGCGGTCCCTGCGGCGACGCCGAGGGCGCCGCCGAGGGCCGCGAGCAGCATGGCTTCGGACAGGAATTGGGTGCGGATGTTTCCTTTGGCGGCGCCGAGCGCGCGGCGCAGTCCGATTTCGGAGCGGCGTTCCAGCACGGA
>Ga0126373_10002932_pt1 | contig 12636 bp, 11 predicted proteins | sample PanSoiMetPlot_11_FD_92545 | JGI IMG/M metagenome (GOLD analysis project Ga0126373, IMG submission 92545) | Tropical forest soil microbial communities from Panama - MetaG Plot_11 | ecosystem: Environmental > Terrestrial > Soil > Tropical forest > Bulk soil | place: Panama | collected 2016-02-17
GAGGTAGCACCCGGCCGCAAGATTTCAGGCCGGGATGGCGTGAGACCGAACCGCGGTCAGCTTGGGCTCTCTGGCACGCCCGCGTCGACCTTGGCGGCAGACTCGTCTGCGCCACGTTGGCTCGCCTGCGTCCTTTGGGTCCACCGGTCAATGCCGATGGCCCGCTCGAACCCGAGCACGCGATCGAGGCTCCAGCCGCCGGCGCCAAGGAGGAATACGCAAAGCCCAAGCGCGCCAAGCGCAAGGTTGATCTCAAATCCTCCGGCGGCCTTCTCGGAGATCAGGCCATTTGCCCAGTTCACCGCGAGGATGGCGACCAGCATGTCGCCGAAAAGCAGGACTCCCCAGATCCTGGCGCCCAGGCCCGCGAGCATGCCGATGCCGCCGACGAACTCGATGAGGCCGCCAACCACAGCCCAGAGCAGCCCTGGATGAAGCCCGAGTGAGGCCATGTATCCCCCGGTTCCGTGCAGCCCGTAGCCGCCGAAGGCGCCGAAGAGCTTCTGCGAACCGTGGTAGATGAAGACCCACCCGAGGATCAGCCTGATCACGAGGAGCACGAAGTCCAAGATCCTCCCGTCAGAGTCGAGCTTGGCGATCTGCTCCCTGATCGGTAGCACCTCAGACAGCTGACCAACCGCGACGGCGCTGGCCGACCCTGCGTCGTCCGGCTTGACCGCTCCCGCATCGCCCCGCTCCGCAGCCTGCTGGCCAGCGCCGGCAACCGAGATACCGGCGGCGCCCGCGGACAGGTCAGCCAGCTGGAAGCTCGCGGCCTTGCGGCCAGGCCACAGCCCGGTGGAGGCAAGACCGACGCCGAACAGGACGAGCGCGAACCACGGCGCGAGGATCGTCGGGTTCGTGACCTTGTAAAAGGATCCGAAGATGGCGCCGCCGGTCACCAGAATTCCGATCACTGCCGAGACACGAATCCAGTTCAGCCCCGAGGTCTGGGCAAAACCTCGCAGCGCGCCTACGGACATCAGCAGGTAGACGACAATCAGTGCGAACCCGCCGAATGTCGACCCCCACGCGAACATCGCGAAGTAGTGCGGCGTCTTCGGCAGTGCGAACAGGCCGGTCCAGTACTGGTTCATCAACAGCACGATGACGGAAGTGACGGTGATGAAAGCAGCCGCACCCAGCGGCGAGTTGTGCCGCCGGGAGGTCACCGCTAGCACCCGCGGCAACCGGCGGTCGCGTGCCATAGCGAACATCCCGCGGGACGCGGACACGGCGCAGCCGATCGCCACAGCGAGCATGTCGAAGAGGACGACAAGCTCAAGCCCACGGTCGATCCAGGTCCCGCCGTATCCGCCCGCCGCCTTGGGCGCTCCGAGCGCGAACAGCGGCGCTGCCGCGGCGTTGGTGATGGCCTTCAGGCTGTAGTGGAATCCGGCTACCTCGGCGTACGTCGCCAGGATGTAGAAAGCTGCGGCAATCCCAGCGCTGACAAGCACGGCTATCGGGATGTGCCGTTTCGGGTGCGGCGTTTCCTCGGCCAGGTTGGCCGCCGTTTCGAAGCCGACGAACAACAGGACACCGTAGAGCACCCCGAAGAATATTCCTGACCAGCCCTGCGCGGCCGAGGACGGGTTGAACGGCTTGATGCTGTTGGCGCTGCCCAGCTTCACGATCACCGAAATGAAGAAGATGACAACAGCGACCATCGAAACCAGCGCGAGCGTCAGCTGGCTCCGCGTGGAAATCCGGACGCCGAAATAAATGATGGCCCCGATGAGCGCGATCAACAGCAGCGTCCACGCCCACGACGGCAGCGGGTTCACCTTGAACTCGGCTACCAGCGTGCTCTGGATGTACCCGCCGATCAGCAACAGCAGGCCGATCAGCAGCACAAGCACGCCGCCGTAGTACAACATGCCAGCTGCCGCGCCCACCCGATCGCCAAGACCGCGGGTGACGTAATCGTACAAAGATCCGGCCGCATGGATTTGCTTCGCGTAACTGGAAACAATCCACCCGATGGCGAATATGCCAATTGCGGCGATGATCACCGACAACGGGGATGCGACCCCGCCGCCCTTGCCGGTCGCGCTGATCACGCCAACGACGAGCGGAATCACAAAGGCCGACGAGAATACTGGGCCGATAAACCCGACGGACTGTGCTATGACATCAGGAAGCCGGAGCCGTTTCGGGCCCAGGCGCTCATAGGTCTGGCTATCAGTATCGGTTGGCACTGCTCCCTGCCTCCTCGAATGCGTGATGCGGTTGAAGGGGTCGCTCAGTCATCACTGGCGAATGGAGGATATGCGCGTGACGTGCTGAACGGAGAGGGGCTGGTCCACGGTCGTGGAGTATCCGGCACGGCGGCTCCCCGCAGGGATCGTTAGGATACAAATAATCTGGCAGACTAGCCCCGCCAGGCACGCCGGGCAAGGTCCGACCTGGACTTCGGCGAATATGATTTGCGCGACATGCCGGGCCGAATCTCCTCACGCACCGCTGTGGCCGCGCTCCTGCTCGCGCTCGCCATCGTGGGAATCGGCGCTGCCGGGCCGGCCGTGACCCCGAGCACGCCGCCACGCGGCGTCGTGCTCGTGACCGCCGCGGCGCTTGAGGCCGTGCTCGCCGGGCTGCTCATCGCGCTCCGGTGGCGCGCCGCGCCCGCCACGGGCGTCGGCGGCAGGCTCAGGGCGATCTTGTCAGGGACGCTGCTGACCGCGCTGATCGTGCTGCCCTTCGCCGCGTTCCTCGATGTCGTCGGGAAGGTCCGCTGGCATCGCCGCACGCATGAGATCGTTCAGAGTTCGCGCGGCCGCCTGGCCAGGCTGCACGGCCTGCGACCGACGCCAAGGGGCAGCTTCGCGTTGATCGACCATCTGCTGATCGGCCTGCTGGTCGCGGCCCTCGTGATCGCGATGATCCTCGTCTGGCGGCGCCGCCGGTACCTGGCGCGACTGGCCAGGCGCGACCGTGTGATCGACGAAGAGACGGACACCCCGACTGATCCCGCCAGCGCGGCAAGGGCCATCGACTCCGGCCGGCGGGCGATGCGCGATCTCGACGATGCGCGCGCCGCGATCATTGCCTGCTACCTGGCCATGGAGGAGTCCATGGCGGGGGCCGGCGCCGTGCGGGGAGCCGCAGAGACGCCAGACGAACTGCTTGCCAGAATCGCGCACTTGGTCAACACAGCCGCGGCTGCCAGCCTGACCGCGCTCTTCTACGAGGCCCGTTTCTCCACGCACCCGATGTCGGCGAAGCACCGAGATGCGGCCGAGCGGGCACTCGCCGAGCTTGCCGCGATCCTGCCAGAACCGGCCGCTGAGGAGGCGAGGTGATCCGGTCAGGATGGCACGGCGCAAGGCGCGAGCTCACGGTAGCCGCGCTGTTCGCCGTGGCCCTGACCGCGGCGGCCTGGGCCATCGGCGGCTCGCGCACGGCCGGGTTCGTCCTGGTGATCTGCGCGGCGTTGAGCCTGGTCGGCCTCCGAGCGCTGATCGAGCCGCAAGAGGAACCGCCACCGCCTGAGGCGTCGCACGACCTCGGCCCGTCGCGGATATTCCTTGGCTTCTGGCGCACCCGGTCGAACCTGGATGACGCCACCCGGTCGCTCGCGGCCTGGGAGGTTGGGCTGCGCCCGAGGCTCACGAACCTGCTGGCGGCCAGGCTCTCAGAACGGCACGGGATCAGCCTGGCGGACGATCCGCGGGCCGCCGAGGCCCTGTTCACCGGATCAAGGCACGACCTGTGGCGCTGGATCGACCCACAGCGGCCGGTCGCGCCGGACGCCAGCACCCGACCCGGCATCCCCCAGCACGTCCTGGCCGCATTGATCGACCGACTGGAGAAGCTGTGACTGATCAGCGCTTGGCCGACAGCCCGGTGCTCACCCCGGCCGAGACCGCGCAGCGCTGCGCCGCCGTGCTCAGCGAACTCGAGCGAGCCGTCATCGGCCAGCGGGCCGGGCTCGAACTGGTGCTGACCGGCATCCTGGCCAGTAGTCACATCCTGCTCGAAGATCTGCCAGGCATGGGCAAGACGCTGACCGCACGCTCCTTCGCCAGAGTGCTCGGGCTCGAGTTCACCAGGATCCAGTTCACCCCCGACCTGCTCCCCTCCGACGTGGTCGGCGCGCCACTGTACGACCAGCGGACAGGCGAGATGGTGTTCAGGCCAGGGCCAGTCTTCACCCAGCTGCTGCTCGCTGACGAGATCAACAGGACGCCTCCGAAAACGCAGGCCGCGCTGCTTGAAGCCATGGCAGAAGGCCAGGTGAGCATGGACGGCCAGACCCGGCCGCTGCCGAGACCGTTCATCGTGCTGGCCACCGCCAACCCGATCGAGTACGAAGGAACCTACGACCTTCCTGAAGCGCAGCTCGACCGGTTTGGGATGCGGCTGCGGTTCGGCTATCTGGGCGCGCCCGACGAGGTCGCGATGCTCCAGCGTCGGCTGGACAGGGCGACCGACGAGGTCGAGCTGAGAACGCTGACAGGACCGGCCGAGCTGATCGCGATGCGCCGCTCGCTCGAGCAGGTCGAAGTCTCCGCCGACCTGCTCGAGTACGTCGTCGAGCTGATCGGCGCCACGCGCGCCAACCCGCAAATCCAGGTTGGTGCGAGCCCCCGCGGCGGTTTGTTCCTCGTCAAGCTCGCGCGCGGTCAGGCCGTGCTGCGCGGCCGCGATTACGTGATCCCCGATGACATAAAGGCCGTCGGCGTCCCGGCCCTCGGGCACCGGGTCACCCTGCGGCCAGAGCTCTGGGTGCGCAAGGTCAGCCAGGAAGATGTCATTGCCAGGATCCTGAGCAGCGTTCCCGTGCCGCGCACCGATCCGGCTGCTCGCGTTGCCCGATGATGTTCATTCTCCTGGCCAGAACGGAACGCTGGTGCTGACCGCCGACCCAGAGCGGACGGTAACTGTCACGTGGCGGCTATCCGGGCACGCGCGGCGCCTAGCGACACTCGCGCTGGCGGCGCTGTTCCTCGCCTTGGCCACGAAGCGGGCCGAGTTCGCTGGCCTTGCCGCGCCAGCGCTGCTGCTGTTGATCCCGCGACGATCCGCCCTGCCTCCCGAGATCAGCGTCGGGCTGGCAGTCGAGGCGGATCAGATAACTGAGGGTGAGCGGGTTGCGATCCTGGCCAAGATAACCGGGCAGCGCGAGGCAACGGTCCTTGTGCGGCTGCGTCCGGAAGCGTGGATCACGGCTGGCGCTGCCGCACTCGGTGCTGACGGCTGGTACCGGCTGCCATTCCTGGCCCAACGATGGGGCTCGCGGCTGATCGGCACCCTCGAGGTGACCCTGCATGACCGGTGGCGGCTGGCCGAGGGCCGGGTAACCGTGACGCTGCCGCGCATCGCCTGCTTGCCGCGCCCGGCCAGGCTCGAGTCGCTCATCGTGCTCAGCAAGCTGCCTGCGCGGCTTGGTGAGCATGCCGCCAGGGCGCCAGGCGAGGGGGTCGAGTTCGCCGGGGTGCGTGAATTCGTGCCTGGCGACCGGCAGCGGCGGATCAACTGGCCTGCCACCACCCGGCGCGGGTCGCTCCAGCTCAACACGTTCGCGGCCGAGCGCGCCCAGGTCACCGTCATCGTGCTTGACGTGAGCATGGACCTAGGCCCGGCCGGATTCTCAACGGCCGATCTCGCTGGCAGGGCAGCCGCGGGAGTGGCGGCTGGCTACCTGGCCGCGAGGGACCGGGTCGGGCTGATCAGCTTCGGGCAGCAGCTGCGATGGCTGAGCCCGGCGACGGGCCGGCGCCAGGCGGAGCGGATCATGGCGATGATCGCGCTCGATTCTCCAGATGGCGAGCCGCTCGGATCGGTGACCAGGTTGCCGAACGCTGCGCTCCCCCCAGGCGCGCTGATCATCGTGGTGAGCCCGCTGCTCAACATGCGGCTGATCGAGGCGCTCAGGGAGCTCAGGGAACGGGGCTTTGCGACGATCGTGGTCGACGTGCTCAGCGTCGAGCCGGATGTCGGGCTGCGGGGCCGCAGAAACCGTGCCATGGCCCGTCTGGCCCGGCGGATCTGGCGGATGGAGCAGGCCGCGATCAGGTTCTCGCTCCGCGAGCTCGGCATCCCTGTCGTCTCCTGGGACGGCATGTCGAGCCTGGATGAGCCGCTCGCCGCGTATACCAGGCGGGCACTGGTGAACCGGCCATGAGCGGGCCGGCCTCGCGTGGAGCGACGCCAGCGCGAGCGGTGGCCGCGCCAGCCGTGCCGCTGCTTGCCGCGACCGTGCTAGCGACCTGCGCGGTCGCGTGGGCAGCGGTTCCGATGCGCGGCGCGCACCCAGGGGCCAGGCCAGTCCTTGCCGTCGCCGTCGCGTGCGCGGGCCTGGCCATACTGCGGCTCGGCGCGGCCATGCTGGCGTCGCGGTCCGGCGCTGCGTTCCGCGAGACCCGGCTCGCTGCGCGGACTCGGTCAGCACTCAGCGCCTTGCCGTGGGCGCAGATCATGACGGTCGCCGTGCTCGCTCTCGAGGCGTTGCACCCGTCCCGTCCGTGGCACACCGTCTCGCTCGGAGTCGTTCTGCTCGCGTTCCTGCTGGTGCTGCACCTGGCGGAGAGCGGTGCCCGCCCAGCCGTGCTTCGTCCTGTGCTGCCGCTGATCGCGGCGGGCCTTGCGCTCGCGGCACTTTCTGCCGTGGCCGCAGCGCTGACCGCGAGCGGCGGCCTGGTGGCGGTGATCGCCGCATCCGCGGCCGTGGCAGTCGCCGTCCTGGCGTTGCCGGTGTAGCGCATAGCCAGGGCCCGCTACGATGCGGCCCATGCGGTTCGCCATTGCGATACCCCAGTTCTACGCCGACGGCACCTTCGATCCGGCGGCATTCCGCGCCTATCTGATCCGCGCTGAGGAACTCGGCTTCGAGAGCGCCTGGACCCAGGAGTCCGTGCTCGGGTCGTCTTCGCAGTTCGCGCCGATCGAGGCGATGACCTACGCGGCGGCGTGCACGCAGCGGCTGCGCCTTGGCTGCACAGTGTTCGTTTCCACGCTGCACAGCCCGGTGCACCTGGCGAAGAGCCTCAGCACGCTCGACCAGCTCAGCCGGGGCAGGATCGAGATCGGCGTGGGAACGGGCGGCAAGTCGCGGCCCTTCGCTGCCTTCGGCGTTGATCCGCAGCGGTATGTCGCGCGGTTCAGTGAGGGACTCGACCTGATGAAGGCGTTGTGGACGGAGCCACGCGTCACCTTCGATGGCGAGTTCTGGCAGCTCAGCGGAGAGGCCATGGAACCCAAGCCATTTCAGAAGCCATTCCCCCCGATCTGGATCGGCGCGGCGGGTCCCTCGGCGCTGCGCCGAGCCGTCCGCGTCGGCAACGGCTTCTTCGGCGCGGGCTCGTCTCCGACGGCGGCATTCGCCAGCCAGGTCGCCACGGTCCGTCAGGCTCTAGCCGACGCCGGCCGAGCCGAGCGGGACTTCCGCATCGCCAAGCGCGTTTATATCGCGATTGACGATAACGCCAGGCGTGCGCGAGAGCGGATGAACGCCGGGCTGGCCGGAATCTACGGTCAGGCAGTGCCGAGCATCGAGGCCGCTGCCGTCACAGGAACGCCCGCCGAATGCGTTGCCGGGCTTCGCGCGGTCGTGGCGGCGGGCGCCGAACTGATCTTGTTCACGTCACTGTTTGACCAGGGCGAGCACGCGGAGCGACTGGCCGCCGAGATCATCCCGCAGCTCGGCTAGTGCCCGCCCGCGGCTGCGCCAGCGCCGCGACCTGCGAGTGCGTCGCGAACCACGGGCTGCCGCGCTCGCGCATCTCGGCGATCACTCGGTCAAGCATCCTGGTCAGGTACCCGCGGCCGATCGCTTCAGGGTGCATCGTGTAGGTGACGAGCCTGTTTTCCGCGCGAGCGTTCTCGAACTCCTCGAGCCAGATGCGCTCAACCCGGCCAGGATCGGCCAGCAGCCCGCCTTGATACGGCGTCCACCCGAAGAAGGGCCAGTCGCACAGGCTCCAGTGGCCGGGGAGCTCGAGCAGCGTCCCGGATTGGCTGTCCACCCAATACGGCCTGTCGTCTGCCATCAGGCTGGCGTCATAGCCGAAGCCAAGCTCGGTCAGCATGTCCAGCGTCTCGGGGGTCAGCTCCCAGCCTGGCGACCGGTAACCGAGCGGGCGCACGCCATGTTTGTCAAGGGCGGCAAGCCCTTGCTCGAGCTCCGCGCGCTGGCCGAGGGCGTCCAGGCCCTCGCTGGCCAGGTGCAGGTACCCGTGATGCGCGACTTCGTGCCCGGCAGCGAGGATCGCTGTTATCGCGTCTGGGTGGTGATCGGCTGTGTGCCCTGGCACGAAGAACGTCGCGGCGATATCGTGCGCGCCGAGCAGCGCCAGGATCCGGCCGAGCCCGCGCTCAGGGCCGAACCGGCCCTGCGACAGGGCGGTGAGACGCCTGGCATACTCCGCGCCTTCGCCGAGCCACGGAGCCTCGCCGTCGACGTCGAACGTCAGCGCGACGGCGACGTCTGCGTTATCGGGCCAAGCGGAAAAGTCCGCCACCGGCATCACCACCGCGGACCGCTCCCTCGTCCCAGCCCGATGCTTCGCTTAGCTGACAGCCGCAGCCCGTTCAACCTCAGCAAGGCCCAGTACGCAAGGTAGGAATTCTTCTCGATCTGACGGAACTTCACGCCCTTCAGCCCGCTGGGCCGTCGGTACTGCGCGGGCTTGTAGTCAATGTAAAGCCGGTGCAGGTTCTCGAAGAATTCGCCATGATCCGGCGGTGAGACAAGGATTGGCGAGCTTGACGCACGTGCCCCGCGCGCCGGCGCGTCAAGCAAATACGAGCAATGCGAGATCGCGCGCTCGAAGAAGGCGCTATACACCACGCTGGTCGTGGCGTCGTCGCCCGAGTATGCCTGCTTCTTGACCTGGTCAAGCGCGATGCGCCAGACGTCGAACACGCGGAAATGGCGCCTTCGGTCGCCTGAAGTCATCAGCGACCCCGGCGCGTCCTTGCGGTAGCGATAGCAGGCCAGGTTCAGCACGCTCAGCCTGCGCGCCTCGAGCAGGAGCAGGCAGGTTACGGGAATTTCCTCGTGCGGCGTCTGCTCCTCGAAGGCCACGCCGATTGAGCTGAAAAACTGGGTGCGGATGATCTTGTTCCAGGAGGCCATCGTGAGGTCCATCGCCCTGGGCTGGTCGGAGAGGGTGAAGCTAGCAGGGAGGACCTGTACCAGCGTTGCGTGATCGGGGCTGCGCACGATGCTGCCGTCCGGGTACTCGAGTTCGTAGTCGATCAGCAGTACGTCTGGCGTCGCTGACTCGAGGCGCTCGGCGATGGCTGCCAAGCAGTCAGGCAAGATGGCGTCGTCTGCGTCTACGAACCATATATACCGACCGGTCGCCAGGCCCGCGCCGATGTTCCTGGCGAGTCCCGGGCCGATCTTGTCCTCGTGCACAATGACCAGGCGCAGCTCGCTCGCGGCGCGCGCGTCCAGGATATCAGGTGATTTGTCGGCGGAGCCGTTGTTCACCGCGATGATCTCGAAGTCGGAGAACGACTGGCCAGTGACTGCGTCGAGGCATGCCGTCAGATCGCGTTCTGCGTTATAGACAGGGATGACGATGCTGATCAACGGGGTAGCGGGTGCAGCGGCGGACGAGATGTCGCCACCTCGCTCGGCTGGCATCTGCATCGAAAACCCTCACCCGCGCTTCCGGTTACGCATTCACGGGCTTGCGGGCGATCAGCTTAATGTGGCTATGCGAATGATCCGGCATGCCTTCGTGTGACTTCTCCTGCTTGTTGCGCTCGAAGTAGACAAGCTCTGTCGTCCATGGCCGGTACAGCATGAGCACAGATCCTTGCTCGTTGTCGCAGAACACCGGCACATTATTATGGCAGTCCGGCACCGGCGTGTACGTACTCGACAGCGACCTCGCTAATGAGAACCAGGCCACTATCGGCCAAACAGCGAACGCAGCGGGCGCTAGCGCTGCGGTGGCGGCTCGTCTGCGAGCGGCTCGTCCACCGTCGTGGCCTGCGGTCCCGCGTGCCAGTCGCCACCTCGCATCTGCGCGCGCCTTGCTCGCAGGTCGGCGAGCCAGGATATCGCCGCGATCAAGAGCAACGCCAGGAACACCAGCGCGCTGCCGATCTGGACGGCGTGCCAGCGCTGCCCGAGGAAGATGTTCGCGTCCCAGGCCGCGTGGACGATGATCAGCGGCAGCACGCTGCCCGTGTGCAGGAACAGCCAGCCGAACGCAGCGGCCCAGACTGCTATACCGACCACGCCGAGGCCGTAATAGTCGTGGTACGAGCACCGCAGCAGAATCGCGACGAGGAGAACCTCAGGCAACGGGCGGCCGGCCTGCCTGAGCGTCGTGACGACGAAGGCAAGTACCACGGTTTCCTCGACAACCCCCGCGGTCAGCGACGCGGCCATCGCGTAGATCAGGTAGCTGGCATCCTGGTGGGTTGGCTGGGCGAGCGCGTTGCCGTTCGCTAGCGCCACGGTCGCCAGGCCGCCGGCCAGCAAGGCGAGGATGGCCCAGGCGGCGACTCGCGCAGTACTGGCGCTCCCGGCCTTGCCGTCGCGTGCTGTCGGCCAGCGGAACCCGAGCGATCGCATGGTGATCCCGCGTCTCGCCGATAGCAGCACGACCACCAAGACGGCGAGCACCGAACTGCCGAGCAGGCTAACAGTCGCAGGGAGGAAGATCGCCCAGCTTCCTGTTGGCCGTGGATATCGCTCGGCGAGGGCCTCCGCGCCGACCAGGACGCTGGCCGCGAAGAAGGCCGCGAACACCACAAGCACCTCGGAATACGCGCGGAGCGCCGAGATCCTCGGAGTCGGCGGCGGCTGGATCGACCACCAGTGCCGCCCACGCGCTCTGCGGCCGGGCGGCAGCCACGCGGCAGCCTCGGGCTGCGTCTCGGCCTCGCCTTCCACGTGGCTGTTCTGCCCTTACCTGCCTGCCGCGTATCCCTGCATGCCGCGCGCGTTGGCCCCCGCATGCAGGAAGCCGCCGCCCCTGGTGACCGCGCTGATCCTGCCGAGTGACCAAGAAGGTGCGACTGTTACCTCATGGCCGCGCCGGCGCAGCTCAGCGATCACCGCGTCCCCTGCCCTGGCCTCGACGCTCAGCGATCGCGGAAATGCCTCCCTTGGGTAGAACGAGGAAGGGAAATGGTCGGTGTGGTAGGCCGGCGCGTCGATCGCTTCCTGGAGGTTCATGCCGAACACCACGTGGTTGAGGAAGAAGCCAATCGTCCACTGATCCTGCTGGTCACCGCCAGGCGTGCCGAATGCCATGTAAGGCTCGCCATCGCGCAACACCAGCCCGGGCGAGAGCGTTGTGCGCGGGCGCCGGCCGGGTGCGAGCGAGCTTGCGAAGCCCGGGCTAAGCGAGAACATCTGCGCCCGGGTGCCCAGGCAAAACCCTAGGCCGGGAACGACCGGCGAGCTCTGCAGCCAGCCGCCGCTCGGGGTAGCGGAGACCATGTTCCCGAACCGGTCAGCGATGTCCAAGTGACAGGTGTCGCCTGGACCGAGCGACACAGGGCCGAGCGTCGCGGCGCCGGTAGCGGCAGCCCCGAGCGTCGGGTCTCCCGTTCCCGCTCCCTCGTCGTGATGCCGCCCGAGCGCGTACCCCGGCAGGGCGGGTTGCATGCCGCCCGGCGATCCTGGCACCAGGTCCGCGGACGCGAGGTCGCCGACCAGCCGCCTGCGTTCCGTCGCGTAGCCCTCGGAGAGCAGGGCCGCCAGCGGCACGTCACTGTGGCGCGGGTCTCCGTACCACGCCTCGCGGTCCGCGAACGCCAGCTTCGCGACCTCGATCACCGTGTGGATCAGCTCCGCGCTGCCCGCTCCCATCCCCGCCAGGTCAAAGCCGTCAAGCATCGCGAGCTGCTGGCAGAAGACCGGACCCTGCCCCCACGGGCCCGTCTTGCACACGGTCAGGCCGCGGAAGCCGTGACACGTTGGCTGCTCCACGCTCGCGCACCAAGCCGCAAGGTCTGAGCCGGTGAGCAGCCCGCGGTGTCGGCGCCCGGTTACGTCCATGATCTCGGTGCCGCTGGTGAACGCGTCTATTGCCTCGGCCACGAAGCCCTCGTACCAGGCGTGCCTCGCCGCCTCGACCTGCGCGTCGCGGTCCTCGCCGACCGCCTCGGCTTCGGCCAGGATTCTGCTGTACGTAGCCGCGAGTGCCTTATTCGCGAAGCGACTTCCTGGCGCTGGTGTTCCCTCGCCAAGGTAGATCTCGGCCGACGTCGGCCACAGCTCGGTGAATGTGCAGGCCATGGCCTCGATCGCCGTGCTCGCACCGCTGAGCATGGGGTGACCATCGGCCGCGTAGCCGATCGCGTAGCTCATGACATCACGCAAGCGCGCAGTTCCGTACCGCTGGAGCAGCAGCAGCCACGCCCCGAACGCTGCCGGGACTGTCGCGGCAAGAAGCCCGTTGCCTGGGATCAGGTCGATGTCAAGCGCCGCGAAAGCAGCCAGCGTCGCTGCCGCTGGCGCAGGTCCCTGGCCGTCTATGACGAACGCGGCGCCTTCGGCTGCGCTGAAGCCGATCACAGGAACCTCGCCGCCGGGCCCGTTCAGGTGCGGCTCGACGACCTGGAGGACCAAGCCCGTGGCGACCGCGGCGTCGAACGCATTGCCCCCAGACTCGAGCACGGCCATTCCAGCCGCCGATGCGAGCCAGTGCGTCGAAGCCA
>Ga0126373_10002933_pt1 | contig 12635 bp, 11 predicted proteins | sample PanSoiMetPlot_11_FD_92545 | JGI IMG/M metagenome (GOLD analysis project Ga0126373, IMG submission 92545) | Tropical forest soil microbial communities from Panama - MetaG Plot_11 | ecosystem: Environmental > Terrestrial > Soil > Tropical forest > Bulk soil | place: Panama | collected 2016-02-17
AGGCCAGCGAATAAATGCGGAGATTGCCGGCCTGCATCGCCATGATTTTTTCGAAGTGCGGCTTTCTCCAATCGCCGCCGACAGAATACTGATAGACGCCTCCCCAGACCGGGTCCATGAGCTTGAGCTGCGCGTCGAGCGATTGGCGCGCCATGTGCTCAGACTGCTTGTCGCCAATGCGCGTGCGAGCCATCGCGTATTCGGCCGAGTTCCATTCCAGGAATTTCTGATCGAACCCCCAGGCGCCGTGCTCCTTGTCGTATTGCGCGAGATAACGGTCTTTCAGCTCCTTGCGCAGGCCGTCGGGCAGCAGAGAATCTTCGCCGAACTTCACTTCCACATCCGGACGGACTGACGGGCCGGGGCTGGGATCGGCGATGATCGCTTTCAACATCGAGATCATTTCTTTCGGCTCGATGTAGCCCTGACGCTTGACGAATTCGCTTCCATCAGCGGCGAATACCACGGTCGCTGGCCAGCCGTAGTGCTCATAGCGATTCGACAGATCCGGCCGCGAGTCCTGATCGACGCGCACAGCAATGTATTTCGAACGCATCAGAGCGATGACCTGCGGGTTGCGATACGTGGTCTCATCCATAACGTGACACCAGTGGCACCAGACGGCTTCGAGGTCGAGCAGTACGAACTTGTTCTCGCGCTTGGCTCGACCGAAAACGTCGCTTGACCAGGGCCGCCAGGTAATCGGCGACGGCGTTTCGGCAGCAACCTTTTTGGGGAGCACCCGAGGCAAACGTGGCGAAGAGCACGTCAGGATCGTCTTTCCCATGTCCTAGTACGCGATTCGAATGCGGATCGGATTTAGTTAGGCATCCATATGAAAAATCGGTAAGATCGTAATTGATCTCCGCCCGCAACTTGAGTATGCAGTTCGGCGACCTGAAGGCCGTCGACCAGGCGTCGTTCGAGATCCCGGCCGGCCGCATCTGCGCGCTGCTCGGGCCGAATGGCGCTGGTAAGTCCACGCTCATGAAGATGTTGACCGGGCTGCTCGCACCCGCCTCGGGCGAGGCGGCCGTGGCCGGTCTCGACGTGCACAAGATGCCGCTCGAAGTGAGAAGGATGGCCGGAATTTTGCCCGAGAGCCTAGGGCTGTTCGACATGCTGACGGTGGAGGAGCACCTGCATTTGTGCGGGCCGATCTATGGATTGAGTTTCGAAGAGACTCGCAGGAGGGCCGATCAGTTGATCGACGCGCTCGCGCTGGAGAACGGCAGGCACACGCAGGCTGGCCAGTGCTCGAACGGAATGCGCAAGAAGACCGCGCTGGCGCTTGCGCTGCTTCACAATCCGCGCGTGCTGTTTTTGGATGAGCCATTCGAGGGCGTTGATCCGGTGACGGCGCAGACCATCGGCGAGATCCTGCAGATGACGGTGAAGCACGGCGTCACGATTTTTCTCACCTCGCACATCTTGTCGATCGTGGACCGGCTGGCGGACTGGATCATCGTATTGCGCGGCGGGCGTATCGTCTGGCAGGGGCCGGCCTCGGAGCTAAAAGGATCGCTCGAGGATTTGTACTTCGATTTAGTGGAACCATTGCGAGTGGCTGATCTTCCGTGGCTGGGTCCTTCGCAATCCTGAGCGCGTTGGCGCGCTCGGTGTGGCGCGATCTGCGCACGTTCGGCTCGGTTGGCGGCAACAACCTGATGCTGTTCATGCTGCTGGTGATGTACCAACAGCCCCAGAGCGGCGTGTTCTTCCTGATGATCCTGGCGGTGCTGATGTTGGGACCGCTCTCGGGCGATCCGTTCCGGAAAATCCCGCGCGACCGGTTGGCGCTGTGGCCGCTTGCTGCGCGTGAGCGAGTCGCGCTGCGCGTCGGAAGTCTGGCATTGAGCCCCGTGGTTTGGGTCGCCATCGTGTTTCTGTTTTGGACGGGCGGATGGTCGCTCGGTTTGGTTCTGATGGGTGGCGCGGTCTTGATGCAGGCGGCCGGAGATGTGTGGGGCCGCTGGCGCGAGGGCCGGCTGTCTGCGCAACGCGGCGTGGCTCTTCCGAAATTTCCGGGACGCTGGGGTGGACTGGTGCAAAAGAACCTGCGCCAGATGTTGAGTGTTTTGGATTGTTACGCGGCGTTGGTGCTGGCGGTTGGTGGAGCAGTGTACCGGTTGGCCGGCGCGAAGGCTGATCCCGACGCGTTCCTAATTCTCGCGCTGGTGGTAGTGATCGCGCTGAGCACTTACGCACAGGCGCTCTTCGGGTTGGATCTACCATGGGGCATCGCGCGCTATCGCGTGCTTCCGCTACGGGGAGTCGAGATTTTGCTCGCAAAGGACGTCGCGTTTCTACTGGTCGCTGTTGTGCTGGTTGCGCCACTTGCATTGGTGCCGGGCCTGGCGGGCACGCTCATAGCCCTGGCAGTGGGGCACCACGCATCGGTGTTGCGACCGTTGCCACAGATGCGCTGGCGATTCACGGGCGGGACGCTGTGGCCGAGCGGTTCCTTTCAGGTGTTTTTGCTGGTCGCGATCGGCGTCGCGACAGGGCGGGGAAGCCTTTGGTATTTGGGTTTGGCGCTGGCGGCTTACGTAGGCTCGCTCTGGTATTACGGGCGCATGTGGGATCGAGGAGCCTAGCGCCGTGTAGTAGCGTGAAGGTCTAGGGAACGGATGCCGGTTACACTGCTCGAAAACAACTATGGCGCCGCGCACGTGCACTTGGTGAAAGTGCGGCGTGTTCAGGATCGGCACGATCTGAAGGAGCTTTCGGTGGGCGTGCAGCTTACGGGCGACTTCGAGTCGAGCTATGAGACGGGAGACAATCGCAACATTCTGCCGGCGGACACGATCAAGAACACAGTGTATGCTCTGGCGAAGCTGTATCCGATCGAGCAGATCGAACAATTCGGCCAGGAGTTGATTCAGCACTTCCTGACGGACAACCAGCAGGTGCGCAAGGTACGAGTGGAGATTGCAGAGCATCTGTGGGAAAGGATTCCGTTCGGAGGGAAGCCGCATCCCTGGTCATTTTCGCCGCTGGGGCGTGAGCGGCGCATCGCGATTGTCACCGGGACCCGCGAGGCGGTGCTGATTGAAGCGGGACTCGACAATTTGCGGGTGATAAAGACCGCCGGATCGGGTTTTCAGGGATACGTGCACGATCCATTCACGACGCTGCAGGAGACCGCTGACCGGATTCTCGCTACGGAAGTGAAGGCCACCTGGCAGTATTCGGACAATGAGATTCCATTTGCCGTTTATTGGCATGGCGTGCAGGAGGCCATTGTCGAAACGCTCGTAGAGCACGAGAGCCTTTCGATGCAGAACACGCTTCATTCGATCGCGGAGGCGGTTTTGGAGCGCTACGCGGATATCGCGGAAATTCATCTGTGGGTACCGAACAAGGATTTCCGGCTGGTGGATTTGGGCAAATTCGGATTGGAAAACAACAACGAGGTTTTTGTTCCAGCCGAGGAAGCTTATGAGTTGATCGAAGCGAGGCTGCGCAGGGAGACGATCGATTGAGCACTTTACGATATGGACTGTCGCTGCATCCATGCACTCTCGGTTGGCGCGTTGCGTGGTCGGCGCTAGCGGAGTTGGCCGCAGAGACCGGATACGAAGGGGTGGTGATCGCGCGGGATCAACCGCTGCCGGCAGCACGTTCCAACGCCGTCCGTGCGACATCGATGCTCCTGCCGGCTGAGGTGCGGCGCGATGAGGAGACCTACAGGACGACGATGACCAAGGTGCGCCCGATGTGCGAGTTCGCGCGATCGGTGGGATGCCGTGTGGCGTCGCTCGGAATTCCTCCGTCGGCAGAGCGGCCGCGCGACGAACAAGCGAAGCTGCTGCGCGAGCGCTTGAACCCATGTTGCGAGATCCTGGATGAATTCGGTATTCGGTTGGCGATCGAAGGTCTTACGCCGCTACATCTGCGGCGCGCGCATCCATACGAGTTTCTGGTACAGAACGACGAGTTGCTGGAGTTCGGGTTGACCGTGTCGCCGCAATGTGGGTTGATCGCCGACGCATGGCACTGGCATCATGCAGGCAGCGATGTTGAGTGGTTGCGAGGCATCCCGCACGATCGGATTCTCGACGTTCATATTTCCGATAGCCCCGCGCTGCCCGCTGAAGACATTCGGGATACCGAGCGGCTTCTGCCTGGTGAAGGCGTGATGGATTTCGATGGGTTCTTCGAGTTGCTTGAGGGAATCGGGTATCGAGGGCTGCTGACCGTGGAGATTTTCAATCGTGGTCTCAACGAAATCGAACCAGCTGAAGCTGCGCGGCGGGCGTTTCGCGCCGCGTCGGATGTGGTTACGGCTTGGCAGCAGGATCGTGCAATTCGTCCGAATCGGGCGGAGGCTTGAGCTCATCGGTATTGAAGACGCGAAATGCCTGTCCAGGCGCGGCGATCTTCAGTTGCAGCGCGACTTGAAAACGCGGGCCTTGAAAGTACGAGACACGCACCGAGTGCACGCCGTGGCTCAGGTACACGTCGCCGCGTTTTTCGGCGGGCGGGTGCTGGCCGTCGTTATCGAGCACGGATGCGTCATCAATGTAGAGAATCGAGCCGTCATCGGAGAGCAGCGAGAAAGAATAAATACCCGCATTTTCGATCCAAAAGCGGCCGGTGTAGTCGATCGCGAACCATTCGTTGCGCTTGGTGACGCCGGGGAAGCCCGCGCGAAAGTCCTGGGGAGGAATGTCGAGGGAATTTGTGTAGACGGTGCCGCGCGGTTTTAGCTTTTGAAAGTCGGGCAGGACCATCGAACCGCGGCGGATATGATAAACGGTACCGCGCAGGCCCGATGAAATCACCACAGTGGTTCCGAAGACGGGAACGGGTTCCTGTTGCGCCCACGCCGACGTGGCGACCAGTAGCGCGATCCAGCGAGGTCTGCCCATGCCGCCAAAGTATCATGCTGGCAGGTTGTGTACGCTCCGAGCTAAGTTGAAACTACGTGTCGTAGTACTGGCCTTCGTGACAAATGCGGCGTGGGCCGCGGATCCATTCTATCTGGGGACATGGAGGATCGCATCGGCCGTGGTTGCGCCGTGGGTCAAGGGGAAGGCCCACGATGACGACATTGCCGAGATGAAGTCGCTCGTCGCCAAGATCATCGTAATCAAACCGGGCGAAATCACCGGGCCGCGGATTTTCGTATGCAAAGGGCCGAATTACAAGGTCGTGGATTTCCCAGCCAGCATGCTCTTTCAGAGCGCGTTCGAAGAGATGCAGCGCAACCACAAGTCCGTAGACCCTGGCAAGCTGGCTGCGAAGCTCGGCTTCCGCGGCACGAAATGGAAGACGCTCGAGACCGGCTGCGCCAACGAGATCGACTATCATTTCGTGGACGATGCGATGGCCGAGTTCGCGCTGAACAATTACATTTACACAATCAAGAAGCAATAGGCGTCACTTGTCCGTGGAGTCCCTTCGCGCGACGCGCCAGGCCTACCATGGGACTACGCCGTTTCTGTCCGAAAACGTCCCGGTTGGACCATCGTCGGGGAGCAGAGCGAGACGGATCGGCTCGGCCGCTCCTTGAGCGACTGTTTGTGTTCCCCGATGCTGATTGAGGTCTGTTGCGGTGTAGCCGGGTTCGGCAGAGTTGACCTTGACCTGAGTGCTTCGCAATTCACTGGCGAGCTGAGCTGTGAACATGTTCAGAGCGGCCTTTGAGGCGCTGTAGCCGAAATACCTGAAGCCCGCGTACGGCGATGCCGGATCTGCGTGGCGCGTGATCGATCCGAGACCGCTGGACACGTTAACAATGCGAGCTGACTGAGCCTTGCGTAGTATCGGAAGCATGGCTTGAGTGACGGAGACAGTTCCCAAGAAATTCACTCGGAATTCGCGCTCGATTGCGTTCAGGCTGCTCGTCGAAGGAGGGCCGTCACCTTCCGCCGCGATGCCGGCATTGTTGACGAGTATGTCGAGATGACCGAAATCTGTGTCGATTTGTTCAGCGGCTGCTGCGATCGTTGTTTGATCGTCGAGATCAATGGCGAGACAGCGGACATCAAGGCCTTCACCCCTGAGTTTCGCTGCCGCCTCTTCGCCGAGTGCTAGGTTGCGCGCGCCGAGCAGCACCGTGTAGCCTGAGGAGGCAAGCTGACGTCCCACTTCTAAGCCTATGCCCTTGTTCGCACCGGTTACGAGCGCGATTCTCTTGGTTGAGGTTTGCATAATGACTTTCTCCTGATCCAATCTCTTCTACAATGATTTTATGAAGAATACTTCAGTTTCGGAATTCGCATATGGGCGGTGAAGCACTCGGTGCATTTGAGCCAAGAAAGACGCCCGTTCAAGCGAGGGCAGCCGTCACGGTGGATGCGATTTCCGAGGCGACTATTCAGGTTTTGTTGGCCCATGGAGCGGATCGGTTGACCACCACTCGCGTGGCCGAGCGCGCTGGCGTATCGGTGGGAACGCTATATCAGTACTATCCGAATAAGCAGTCGCTGCTGTTTGCAGTGTTGGAGGACCATCTCGACAGAGTCGCAACATCCGTCGAGGCGGCTTGTGAACGCTCGCGACGGAAGCCGCTCGCCGAGATGGTGAAGCACGTTGTGGAGGCGTACGTGGGCGCTAAGCTGGAGCGGCCGGATATTTCGATGGCACTCTATAAGGTCGCGGCGAATGTCGGCGGACCAGCGCTAGTGAAGCGAGCTGGCCAACGCTCTCGGAAGGCGATTGAACAGGTACTGAAAACAGCGCCAGATGCCGACTCACCGCATGACAAGTTCGCCGTCGATATGATGTTCGCCGCGATGGCAGGCGCGACGTGATCCGTCCTGGAGGCGGCAGTGTCTCCTTCTTCGATTCGCAAGTTGCGAGAACATCTCGTGTTGCTGTGCCAGTTGTATATGGCAGCCGTGACTCAGCGTTAATTCTTGTTTCCGCGGCTTCGTTTTTCCGTAGCTCGACGCACCGCGTCGGTTCAGTGATGGTACAGGGTGTGCACTGTAGGCAGTCACGGTGTCAGCCGAGCATGATCTCAGGACTTCTAGTGAAGGGGTTACCGGAACCTGTACGGTCCACGAAGTCCGATGCGTCGAATCTCTGAAATATCGGGGGCGCGACATTACGGTCCGGCAGATGGAAGGCCAGTTGACTGTAACGTCCAGGTTGCGGGGTCGCTTGACGGGAGAATCGGCGTGAGGAACATCACTCTAGTTGGATCGCTGCTCAGCTGCGTCTTCTCACTGGAAGGGCAAGTGACAGCTCGTGTCAGCCAATTGCCTAACGGTTCGAATCGAATCACGATCAGAAACGATGGGGCCATTCCTTTGGTTGCATACGCCGTCGCTGCGAATGTTCGTGGTCGTGGTCATTTGCCCGTGATCGTTTACTCTGATCTAACGGTAGCTCCACTCTTGCAAGACCACGAGATCAGCGAAACGCTGTCCATTTGGTGCGGCGATAGTGGTCAGTTACTAGTTACAAACGCGAGAGATCTTTGCGAACTCGATAGTCCGAGGATCGGTGGAGTGTTAGGCAATGGTTTGACAATTGGCGACCCATTGCTCGTTACCCGGATGCTGTATCGACGTCACAGTACGCTGCTCGCTCTGGACACTACATTGAATACACTTTCGGAAGCTACAAGGCTTGACATTTCGATCGATCACGTAATCCGAGAGTTCACAAGGATGGCGGATTCTCTGAGATATCGGAATCTCTTTCCGGAACAGGAATCGGCGCGCGAAATTTATCAGGATATTGCCGGAAAGCTAATAAACTTGGCGAAAATCCCAAGCGCGTCGCCATTTTCTACGTTTGTAGCAGAGCAGAGTGGGATTCTAAAGCAGGAACGGTCCGCACTTTATAAATCCCAGCCTATTTTGCCAACGCCGCGCTGGCCGCGTAGCATAATCTCCAACTCACTGCCCAATATCGAGTAGCGCCCGCTTATCATGAAATGCTTGCAAGTCTTCGATTCCGCAAGCGCGCTGTTGTGGGCGTGAGGCTGCTAACCGGACCTAATACGGCATCTGGCGGTTGGTGAACTTGCGCCCGGTCTCGGCGGCCGCTGGGTTCCCCGAGCAGATCCTGACGCCTTCCTTAATCATGTCCACGACGTCGTTCCCGTTACACGTATTAAGGAAGAACATGTGATTGGCTTTGACGGCAGCAAAAACCTTCGAGCGCGCGGCAATCATCCTCGGATCGCTCGCGGATCCACCCTTGACTCCGAGCGAGAGAGCCATGTCGCCAGGACCCCACTCGGCGAACGCTAATCCTGGAATCTTCAGATTTTCCTCGACGTTGGCCAGCGCATATTTATCTTCTTCCTTCACACCGAGCAGAAGTTCACCGTTCGGGTTGAGCGGCCAGACATCGGCTTTGGCTTCATATTCCGCTGGAGAAACACCCCAAATCTGAGCAGCCGTCGCCGTCCCGTGAGCGCCGCGCCGGCCTTCTTGCAAACCCTGCTGTCCGACCCCTTGCTCCCGATTCGGAAAGCGGCAGGCTTCAATGAATGCTCGAATCGCGCCGGGGGTGTCCGCGTGTGTCAGCAAGACTCCGTGGACTCCTGTCGCCAGCACTTGCTGGAACATCCAGGCGTTGGCGCGGACGGACGCTTCATCGGTGCCGTTAACGGGGACATTCACGATCACGGCCGGCGTGCGATGGCCGCTCTTGGTGGGACCGCCTGCCGCAAGTCCTCGCATGTAGTCCTGCAGTCCTTTTACATCGAAGGGAGCATGCTCCATGTCGTAACTGATGTAATCGGCCCAGATCTGGGCATCTTTCTTACCTTGCTCGAAAGTGCCTTCAGTGCCGGAGTGCGAACCCGTGTAGTAGATAGGCTGGCCCTGTTCGAGCAACTCGATCGCGCGGTTGATATGTTTCGGTTTGGGCGCCTGCGCCACAAGCGTCGCCACACCCAATGAAAAAATCATTGCCCAGGATAGTAACCCGGTAGCCTTACAATTCCACTGCATTTCAATATTCTCCTCTCGCATTTCCGAGTGCGCCCGAGGGCGTCTTCAATGAGTAATGGATTTCACCTTAACCGGATCATACGTGCTTCAGAAAGTGTATTTCAATCCGAGCTGCAACTGGCGCATGGGTATCGATGCGGGGAACCCATTCAGCTGACCAGCCAAGCCGTTGATCGTTCCAAAACCCTGATGAGCCGCGGTCGCCGGCTGGCCAGGAAATGGCGCTCCCGCAAGGATGTTCGCCTGCGGTGCTCCCCAATTCGGATGGTTCAGCACATTGAACGCTTCCGCGCGGAACTGAAGCTGATGACCTTCCTTGTACGGCATGCGGAAGTTCTTGTGTAGTTCGGCGTTGATGGTGAAAACGCCCGGAGCGATTGCGGTGTCTCGTCCGACATTGCCGAATTGTCCCACTGGAGCCTCGGTGAAAGCGGCGCGGTTGTACCACCCGACGGGGCTCGCGTTCGACACGCTGGAGCTGGCGCCCGTTGCGCTCGGCCGGTCGTATCCGCTTTGTGTGAGGGAGTTGTCCGTGCCTCCTATGGTGATGGTCTGCGGTATCCCGCTTTGAAGCGTCAGTATTCCTCCGGTTTGCCAGCCGCCGGCGATAGCGTTCAGGAACGGATTGTCGAGGTTCAGCGCCTTTCCCTTGCCGATGGGCAGCTCGTAGAGGGGCGACACCACCAGGCGATTGCGGGTGTCGAATGAGGAGAGGCCGCGCTCGCACCGGATGCAATCGCTGTTCTGCGGAAAAAGCGTGTCATAACCCTGGACACGGATGCCGCTGGTGTCGTCTATCGCTACGGCATGGGTATAGGCGGCGAGCAGGCTTAGGCCCCCACTGAAGCGCTTTTCGATCTTCACGCTGAAGGAGTTGTATTCGGCGTTGCCCATGTCTTCGACGGTCTGAATGAATCCGTAGTCGCCGAACGGAAGGTGCGAGGCAGCAGTTCCCACGGTTGAGGGAACTCCCATGTTTTGGTTCCAGAAGCCCGCCATGTGGTGGCTTACCGACCCGAGATAGCCGACTTCGATGGCCCAACTGGAACCGAGCTGGCGCTGGAGGTTGAACAGATATTGCAAGGTATATGCCGTGTGGTGGCCGGGGTTGACGGAGTACGCGTAAGGCGCCCCGACCGGCACCGTTGCACCACTGGTTGCAGGAAAGGCGTTACTGTAGCCGAAAGGCACGCCACCGATTGTCGGCGATCCACTGTCAGCGATGTTCGAGTTGCGGACTGCGAGATTGCGAGCCAGATCGAAGAATGTGGAATTAGAGTTATCCTGGCTGAAGAACTTCCCGAAGCCGGTTCGAATGACAGTCTTGGAATCGAACGAATATGCGATCCCGAAGCGGGGCGCGAAGTCCGTAAAACGCGTATTCATGAGCTGGTTGGGCAGAAGGCCGTTGCTGCAAACCGCCGGAGTCTTGGTCCAGCGGACGGCGATGGGCGGATTGGCGGTATATGGGTCCGAGCAACTGCCCTGCCGAACAAAGTAGGGCCAGCGGGATTGCGGCTGCTGAGGAGCAAAGTCGTTGTTCGGTACGAACACAACAAACAAGTTGTTGATCGAGTCTGTGAACGGCGGTGTCAACTCATACCGCAAGCCAACGGACAGAGTGAGCTTGGGCGTGATCTTCCAGGTGTCGTCGACGAAGGCAGCTTCGGCATTGCGATGGAACAGCACGTTGGCAGCGGACACGGCTACCGTGGCCATGTAGACATCCCCCAGCAGGAAGTCGGCGAAGGCATCGCCGCCCGTATGGGATGGGCCTTGGGTCGCATTGGGATTGAATTGGTATTGGCCGCGAGTATACTGGTTGCCGAACTGATTGAAATTCTGGCGATCGTATTCGAAGCCGAATTTGAAGCTGTGCTTGCCCTTGTTCCAGGAAACGTTGTCGGTGAACTGAGCGGTGTTGTTGCTGTTTTGATAAGGGCCATCGGAATTGTCGCCGAAGCCACTGAAGCCGTCTGAAATGAAAGTGACGTTCGGGATGCCCCAGGTGACTGGAGGCCCGGCCGCCAGATTGGGAAGGTTCAGCTGCTGGATGTAATTGGTGTTGAAAGCCCCGATTGCGGTGAGCGCATTAAAGAATCGCGAGTAGCCGAAACGAGCCTCGTTGACGATATTGGGTGAAAGGATGCGCGTGTTCGAACCGAGGTACTGCTCATAACCGACGGTGAGCTTACTCCCGCTGACGTTGATGCTTTGCGTGGATTGATCTTCGGCGCCCCAGCTATAACGCCCAGTCCATTGCGATTTTGCGGATTCGACGAAGTCCATTCGCAGGATGAAGCCGTCACGATTCAAGGGAGAGGCCTCGTTCTGGACGTAGTTGTTGGTTAGACCGGGAAGCGCGGCGGAATCGTAGTACTTCAATAGTGTCTGCGAAGTCGAGCTGAGCATGCTCGACGGAATCGTGTTGTTGTTGAAGGGGATCTTGGTAGTGGGATCGTAAATAATGTTCCCCAGCTGGCTGAAGTTGCCTTGAAACATCTGTGGAGTTGGCACTGAATAGACCGCTTGGGAACTCTGCCGCTGGACGAGCCACTCGTCGTTGGCCATGAAGAATAGCTTGTTCCTGCCGTTGAAGAGCTTCGGAATGACAATGGGGCCGTCGATCTCGAAGCCGTAATCGTTCCACTTGAAAGGCGACACTCCGGGCTTGGTAGCCGTGAACTGGTAGGGCAGCGCGTCAAAATCGTTGTTTCGCACGAATTCGAATAGAGAGCCGTGATAGGCGTTGCCGCCCGACTTCGTCAGCACATTGATCTGCGTCGCCTCGTGTCCGAACTCGGCCGGGTACACGCCAGTTTGCACCTTGAATTCCTGAATAGCGTCGATCGAGGGAAGGACGATATAGGTATTGAAATTAGGATCGGTGTTGACTACGCCGTCGAGCGTGTAGTAGTCGTACACGATGCGGTTCCCGGCGGCGGAGATCGACTGGTTGGCGCGGTCGCCGCCCTGGCGCGATCCGGCCTGACCGGCCGCAGGCGCAAGATTGCTGACGTTTGGAGCAAGCGTCACTAAATTCAAGTACTCGCGTCCGTTCAACGGAAGCTCTGTGATGCTCTTGGTCTCGACCACGGTGCCGACGGTCGCGTTTTCGGCCTGCAGAAGATTCGCTTGCGCCGAAACCTCGACGGATTGGCTGATCTGACCGATCTCCAGCGTCAAATCGAGCCGCAAGGTTTGCTGCACCTGGACCTCGACGTTATTGCTGCTCGCGACCTTGAACCCTGAGTGCTCTGCCTTGACGTTGTAGGAGCCGGGCGGCACAGAGGGGAAAGTATAGAATCCCTCGTTGCTGGTTTCGGTAGTACGGATGCCGTTCGTCGCCGTGTTCGTGAGCGTCATCGTGGCGGCGGGAATGCCGGCTCCACTAGCGTCACTCACTCTTCCGGTTATTTCCCCCAAGGTCTGGCCCCACAGAGGAAGGCCGAGGCAAGAAAATACTGCAAAGAACAACTTGGTTCGCATACCCTATCACCCTCACATTGGAAATTAGCTCTCTAAAAATCTGGGGGGAATTCTATAACAAAAATTCGACAAAAGCACGGGGGGGGTGAGCGCCGTACGCGGAAAAGGTAGATCTTGCCGCGAAGATTGTGATCAATCACGCGCACGTCGCGGCGAGTCTCATTAGCGTTGCAACTCTTCCTGCCGAACCGAGTAGAATCGAACCCATGAATCGGAGACAGTTTG
>Ga0126373_10002934_pt1 | contig 12633 bp, 11 predicted proteins | sample PanSoiMetPlot_11_FD_92545 | JGI IMG/M metagenome (GOLD analysis project Ga0126373, IMG submission 92545) | Tropical forest soil microbial communities from Panama - MetaG Plot_11 | ecosystem: Environmental > Terrestrial > Soil > Tropical forest > Bulk soil | place: Panama | collected 2016-02-17
GAAGCGAATAACCAGGAGACGGCCAGGGCAGAAAAGCGTGTCGTGAACCGAGATCGTTTCAACCGATACGCCTGATAGCGCCAAGTGACGCCACGATCTCTTTGCGTCTGAAACTAAATCTGCCGCTGGACCGTAATTATTCCGTAGGAGGTTGACAATGCACGACACAAAGGAGCGGTTGTCTCTATTGTGGCTCTTCGCGTTACTAAACTACCTCTATGCGGACGTGCTTGCCCTGTTCGCTTTCGTTGGCTCGCCGAATTCAGCCCCACATCTCCCACAATGGGCCCTGCTGGGTTCAGCGGTTTTGATGGAAATACCCATCGCCATGATTCTGGCGTCTCAACTGCTTCCGTTTAGAGCGAACCGACTCGCGAATATCATTGCGGGTTGCATTATGACCCTTGTAAACGGTTTCCTGACCTTCGTACTGCCTCTGACTAACGGTTCCTTTCGGGATCCTGTTTATCCAGCGTACGTGTTCTTCGCGACGATCGAAACTGTCGCAACCTCGGTCATCATCTGGAAGGCGTGGACTTGGTCAGGGGTTGAAACTGTCCAGTCGTAACGATGAAAAATCGTGATAGCACTCAAAACGCTCACGACCGCGGTCTTGAAGGATGACCCAGCACTCCACAACCGCATGGGGCGGATGGAAGACCCCAACCCGCACACTCAGCTTCGCCCCAGTTAGAAGCGTAAACTCTCAACACAATGGATTCCCAACTCGTATAACGGGGGACTTGGATCGAGCATGCTGATAGAAATCGGACAGGTGGAGGCAATCTTCCGCTATCCCGTAAAGTCAATGGCAGGCGAACGACTGGAGGCTGCCACGATGGGCTGGCACGGCCTCGATGGCGACAGACGCCTGGCATTCCGACGCATTGAGGACCGCAGCGGAATGCCATGGTTAACCGCCAGTAAGCTTCCAGACCTGCTCCGTTTTGCTCCCCTGTGCCGTGAAGACGGTGCGCAGGGAGACCTTCCGACGCGCATTCGCACGCCGGATGGGGAAGAGATGCTTGCCTTCGGGGACGACCTGGCCAGGGAGGTTGGGCGTCGTCATGGTGCCCCCGTGCAAATGATGCAGTTGCGGCACGGCATCTTCGATGAAGCGAGCATCTCTGTGATCGCCTCCGATACGGTGCGCGAGATCGCACGACTCGCACGGCTGAGCCCGGACGTGCGACGATTTCGCCCGAATGTTGTGGTTCGCTTACTGCAAGCGGTTCCTTTCCAAGAAGACGAGTGGTTGGGTGGTGTGCTCTCGTTCGGCGAGGGGGACGACGCACCCGCCATTGCCGTCACGATGCGTGATGAACGCTGCTCGATGGTGAACCTTGATCCCGACTCAGCAAGTCCTGCCACAGAAGTGATGAAGGCGATAGTTCGCGTGAACCAAAACAACGCTGGGATCTACGGCGCGGTTACTAGGATAGGTCGACTGGCGGTTGGACAGACTATTTTCCTCGGTGCGGCGATCGCCAAAAGGGAACGTGGGTGATCCAAATACAACGTCGCCCGCCCCAAGGACGCTCGATGGACCGCAACCGTTAACGAAAATCTCTACAGCGTTCATGCAATCAAAATGGCCCCCGAAGCAGGGGTCTTGAGGGTAACCGCCTGCTTACGTCACTCATGGAAACGTGACGCAATTGGGCGTAGAGTCATCCCTGACGAAAATGGGACGTTCCATGTCCATCCTTGACTCGGCAAGATTTCGCAAGTTTTTAATCGCGGCGCCTTGTGCCCCGCTCATTTGAATGCTTTTTCTGACTCCACAAAAAACTGAATGGTAGCGGCGGTCAGATGCAGCATGTATCCGGCATAGTGTAGCGGAACATCCATCAACTGAACTTGCCCCTGCCCGGGACGCCTGTTGCGAATGGTGGGGATGCCTCGTGCCAATGTTGCTCTGACACCTCGGATATGGGAGTGAATCAACGGTGGTGTCAGTCCATTTTTCAAACATATTTCGACTAACTCCCTGGCAGTGTCTTTGGACTTGAATGCCCATTTCCTTTTTGTGCAAATCGCCTTCAACGTGCTCTCGAATGTCTTGAGACACTCGTTTAGACACTCTTCGGTTTCCCCTTTGCGATAGTGCTCGAGCGCTTTCAGAAAGTCGGCGTTGGCCTCGGCATATTCTTGGGCGCTGAGTAGTTTGAGCGCTGGCTTAACGACCTCCGCGTGAATGAATTGCGATTCGACCCTTACGATCTCCCCGTTCTCGTACTGGTAGCCGATGCCATATTCACGAAAACGAGCGTTCAATTCACTCACGGCTCTGTCCAATTTCTCTTGGGATATCCGACTCTGCCATTCAGAGCTTGACCTCAGCCTCGTTAGCAGACGAAACGAGGCCTCAACTACATCGAGAACTTTATCTTGATCTTCCTCACGTAGCAAAAAATCAATCACGCGCACGTCGGGGGTTGTGGTAAGGTCCGTCGGCGTTGTGGGCAAAATGCAGAGACCGTATTCCCTGCACAAGGCTTGTTCGATTTCTCCAAATGCCTCGAGACAACCGTTGAGGTCGTAAGTCACTTTGTGGCCAAAAAGATCACGCAGGATATGGGCTATCTGAACCCGTAACGGAGCCGGTATTGGGGCATACTCGTGAACGCCGGGGGCTTCTGGGCGAATTTTTTGCTGCCGCTTCGAGAACAGGTCAGCGATGGACATAAGGATGCTGATTCTACCTTAGGGCGGCGAGATACACTTTCGCTGGCTCGCTTGCCGCCTTGCCGGCAAAATCTGCTATCCGGCAGGGCTCAGGTCTCCTCTGCATAAGAGTGTCGATTCTAGATCGGGCACGAAGTGGCGCGTAAACGGTTCATATCGGGCCGCATGCGAACCAACTCTTGACCTACATCATCGAAGGGAAGGCCCGCGAATGAAAAGCCAAGACCTCCAACCGGGGCCTGAGGACTTCGTCCGGCCGGCATAATCGGGGGCTTAGGAAAGGTGGCCATGGCGGAAATGTGAACTCACCTCGCACCCGGAAGGACAGGTGGTAACTCTCCGCCTACAGCGGGTGCATCCGAGTTCTATCCCATCCCGTCGAAAATGCTCTCTCACACTTACATTTGCTGAGGCGTCTCGGGTAAAAAGCTATATCCCGAAATGCCGACTCCGACCATGAAAGTGCCGGCGTCAGATGGCTCAGTCCGTACCACTTCACCTCTGCAAATGACATGTTTGTTCGGCTGGCCGGATATCTCCTCTGGCATATCCAGGATCATTTCTACCGTTTTGCCTTCGGGAAGGTTCGGTTGGCACTGAAAAAGAATGCCGGTTTTGCTGATGTTTTCAACCATAGCAACCCGGTATTGTGATTGGCCAAGTTCGCGATAGAAAACAGGCCTCCGAACTTGCAAGCGCGGCGAACGTGGATTCCAGGCTTGTGGCTTGGCAGGAGTGGCGCTTGCTTCTGGTGGAACCGCAGGGGCGATCTTCTCGCACCGGTCCATCGTTCCCCAGTCATAGGCATATCGATCGCCACACCACACGCAGGCTTGGTAATAGCCACCTGCGGGATGCAACTGTGGCCAGGAGAACGCGTGTGAGCAGGGCTGACCGAAGATGGAGCGAAGCAACTGCGCTATGAACACGGCTGAACCGATGATACGGGCGCTACCCTGGCTAAATGAAGGTGTCTGACGTAACACTTGGTAACCAGTTATGGAGGGGGAATTTTCGCATTTGCTGGATCCTTCGAGGTGCGGTACGTTGGCAATCCTGCTGTTAGCACCCACCCTATTGCGCTTTTCCCATGCCAGAAGAGAAGCGCAATGCCAAGGAGCTTAGGGATAGCCTCTGGGATAGGATCAAATTCCGTCATAGTGAGAATAACCGTGCTTTACCCAATAGTCCGGAAGCTCAATGGATTCACTCCTCTGGATACGGAATCGGTAAGGCGAGGATGTCGACATGGGCGGGGTCGGCCCCGTGCAAGAAGACGAACGTGCGACCCTGCAGAAACGTTGGCACCTTGCGCGGGCCCGCAAGGGGCTGGCCGGCACAGCGCTCATCGGTTGCGGCATAGGCGGCGAGGGGTACCAGGGCATACGCTTGCGGGTCCTTCGGAGCCTCAAAGGGGCTAAAATCTGTTGTCGTCACTGTGTTCTGCATTAGAGGCTTGAGACATCCCTTGCCAGGAACCCCTAACCGAAAGGCTGGGGGCTGTTGCCCGTCACCGCTGCGCACGCCACCTGCCCATCCAATTACTATGGCGACGTCGTGCTTGGGTCCATACAGGGCAAAGCGGGAATGGCTCCATTCCCGAACCACGCCAATGGACGTGACAGGCGATCCTTTCGTACCGGGCGTCAACAGCACGGTGACCTGCTCGCCGGCCACGGATACCGGCGTTCCAGGCCCAGCTTGTTCCTGCAAGTTCAAATCCGCCAAACGACTCTTTTCCGTTCGCTGCCCAGCCGGATAAAACAGCAGATGGGGCAGCGGCATCGGGACCGCCAAATACTCGCTGGCCTGTCCGAAGGCGAGCGTGGCGGTCGGAGTTGTCCGGGTTGTGCCAGTAAGGTACACATCCACTGCAACCGGTTTGCCATCGACTCCTCGATAAAGATTGACGATCCGGAGCTTCCCGGCGTTGTTGTCCGCTTGGAGCGGGCCGGAAAGGCCAATGATCGTGACAAGCGTAAGCACCAGCGCTTGAGGGAAGCCCCACAGAGCAGGGCGCCAAGGTGTCCGTCGGCCTTCGGCTGGCAACAGTGTTTGTTTAGCTTCATGAGAGCGTTTCATTTTCACTCCACAAGTCTTGCATTTGTGCGTTTGTTGGTAGATGAACTCTCGGTCGCTCAGCCGAAGCGCTTTCGCCAAGGATTAAGCTCCAAGCCGACTTCCGAAGAGTTGTCCAAGGCGGCTAGATCGTGCGTAGGCGAGTCGAGCTGGCACACGGACTTGGATTTCCGTACCCTGATCGGCGTCGCTGGTACAAGCGAAGTTTGCACCAATACTCTGTGCGCGCTCCGCCATCCCATGCAATCCCCAATGGCCGTTAGTTTGGTTAGCGGACAATGCGACTCGATCGAAGCCGCGGCCATTATCGCGGCAGCTCATTCTGAACTCACCCTTTTGATAATCAAGTTCTACGACGATTCGGGATGCTTCGGAGTGTCGGAAAGCATTTGTCAGTGCCTCTCGCGCTATGCAGAAAACCTCGTCTACTACGTGGCTACGGAGAATTTCGCTTCCTCCCGTTCGCTCTACCGCGAACTCAATTGCCCGAACAGAATTGAAATTCGCAGCCACACTCTCAATTAAGGATTTCAACTCGGCATCATTGAGGTTGTCGGCTCGGAGCCGGCTAACTCGATTGCGGCCTTCGAGAATGATACGGTCGGCAGTGGTAAGAGCCTTCTCCAGAGCCTTCTTGGATAAATGGTCGGCAGGGACTTTCTCGGCCGCCACGTGGAAGCTCAGCAGCAATCCCTGCACGCCCTGCAATAATGTGTCATGCAATTCGCGGGCGATCCGAACTCGTTCGTCGGCTCGCTCTTCGGCTCGCATTCTGATAGCCGCGGCAACGTATCGAAGCCGCAGAGAAATGGCGGTCCAAGCCAGAAGGACTCCTGTTAATACAAACATGCCTTGAACCCACGGCCGTTCGTAGAAATGAGGCAGGATTCTGAACATTGCGGACGAGACAGCTCGCGTCCATACCTCATTTCCGTTCGACGCCATTACCTGAAATCTGTAGCTGCCGGGACGAAGATTTGTATACGTAGCCTCAGTCCGCGGGCCTGCATCTTGCCAACTTGAATCTCGGGAATTCAGGCCGACGCTCTCAAGCCGATAGCGGTACACAACTCTCCTCGCGTCCGTAAGATCTAGGCCGAAGTACTTAATATCGAGGGTGCGCGTCTCGGGAGGGAAAGCAGAACTTGCGTCGATCTCATGACCATCGGCAGTAATGGAGCGAATTGAGAGCCGTGGCGGGTGTGGAGCTTCAGCGAGCCGGTCGGGGTTGACGGCAACCACTCCATTCAAAGTGGAGAACAGGACGTGCCCCCTCGGATCAATGTGAACCGAACTCCTAAAGAGTTGGGGTAGATCAGGACCAACAAAGTCTCCCTCTTGATACTCATCGGACGACATGGCATAGGACGAGTCGGCTATCGCGGCTCGAACTTCGACAGCGGGAATTCGCACAATGCCGCGCGCCCCATTGATCCACAAGTCCCCACTGGTTGATTCAGCCATTCCGGTCATCATTTTTGCCCGCTCGGGATTGCGAAGCGAAAGTGTTTGAAATCTTCGGCCCCGATCAATAGCGAGCCCGTCCCCGCCGAACGCCAGAACCCCATAAGAAGCCTCGGTAAATCCAAATGGCTTTATCGCAACTGTCAATTTTTCCAGGGAACCATTCGTTATTTTGCCGACAATGTTCTGATCGTTGGTGAACGCGAGAAAAAAGCTATGCCGGGCATCCTCAAAGATGGATCGCACCTCCGGAAGAGCCAGATCGGGGAGCCACCGTGTCCAGTGTCCCCTGTGATATTTCCAAAGTCCCTGCCCGACTGCTCCGCCGACCGAGGCGATTAGATCGCCACCAGGGTGTTCAATTAATCCGAGGAATAGGTAATGGTCGCCATACCCGGTCAATCCCGGCAGGAGCGGCAGATGCTCAATGTGCCGGTCGCGAACAACCGCAATCCCGGAATCATCCAAGACGTAGACTCGATTCTCCTTTCCGCAAAAAAGATTGTCGGTGCCTTTCAAGGTATGTATGAGAGACGCGTGTCCATTTTTAATTACGAAGAGTTGGTTATCTGCATTGACAACCCAGACTCCAGCTTCATTATTTACGCAAGAATGCCAGGCTCCTACTTTGCCATTCGGAAAAGCCGGCACCAAATTAGCGGGTTTGAATCGATCAAGCCCGCCCATTCCACCAATCCAGATGTTTCCATCGGCATCACTCATCAGAGCCTGTAGTCCATACTCCGTGGGTCCGTTCTTCAGTTGGTAGGAATCGGAATCTGTCTGTTTAAAATGGCTGCCGGCTTCGCTCCATGTGCTGAAACGTTGAAGTTCCTCATGCTTGTTCAACCAGAGAGAGTTATCGGGCGCCAGCAGAATTGTATGTATCTTGCCGGGAACATGAGGAGCAGAAAGACTTTGACCGAATGGATCGATATGTTGCAGATTCAGTGCGCCTGCGGGAGTGGGGCCCTCTCCCATTACCCACAAGCTGTGGTTTTGGCTTTCCACGAACTTTGCCTGACCGTACACATGGAGATTAGTTGGAGTGAATTCTGTTTCTCCCTCAGGCTTTCTGTAAAGCAGGTCATTCTCGATCACCCACAGGGTGTCGCTGGAGTCGATAAACAGTTTGGAGACGTGGCCTTCTTCGATAAGCGGATTTGGCGCTTGGTGCCAGACATCGTCGGTCCCGAGACGAACGAGATGTTTCTCGTTGAGAACCGACCACAAGGTACCGCCAGTATCCTGCTGCAGTTGGCCGATGACACGGAGATTATCTCCGTCAACCGTGCCATAAAGCTGCACCTTTCTGTCGTGAATGCGAATGGCTGCCCCGTGGAAAGGCGAAGCCCACAGATCTCCTGATTTTGAAACGAAAAAAAATCGGATCGGGCTGATGGGAAGAGACGGCGAGCCAAGTCTAGGATTGAAAGGGGTGAAGTTCACGCCATCGAAGGAAAAAATCCCGCTGATTCCTCCCATCCAGAGGGTACCGTCAGGTGTCTGGCAAAGTGCCATGATGCCCTGCGGAGCTCCGTCTTTTCCGGTCCAGGACGTGTGAACCATCTGTGCGATGGATTGGTCTTGAGCATGGATGGGTGAGCCAAGAGCCAGACAACAAAGCAGGGGCGCTGCGATGAGACACACAGCAGAGCGCGGCGACCTGCATCGATTGCGGTCCATTGTAGAATCTGGCCTCCCCCACGGAGGAGGACAGTTGATCGGCTGTGGCTAGAGTTCCAGCGAACGCAGCCGTGCGGGTTCCAATTATATGTCTGTATGATCCGGCAGAGGCAGGACAAAACATAACTCGAAAGGGGGGTATCAGCGCTTCCCAAAATAGTGCGAGAATCGGCAAGCTGCAGTGTTGCGCTTAGATCGGGTGTGGGCAATATGCCAAAGCCATCCTCCCCACGAATCCGTATTCTGATCGTTGACGATCATCCTGTTCTGCGAGACGGCCTGGTGACGATCATTGAAAGCCAATCCGATCTTGAGGTTGTGGCCCAAGCGGGGACGGGTAGAGATGCGGTCGCACTTTTTGAAAAACATCTCCCCGATATCACGTTAATGGATTTGGGACTGCCGGACGTAAACGGCATCGAGGTGATGACCACCCTGCGAGAGACACATCCGGATGCGAAGATCATCGTCCTCACAACCTATCAGGGAGATGTTCAGGCGATTCGCGCTTTGCGGGCTGGTGCCTCGGGGTATCTGCTCAAGGCGACATTGCGGCGGGATCTCTTAGACTCGATTCGAGCAGTCCATGCCGGATTGCGTCATGTGCAGGCGGAGGTGGCGACCGAGCTGGGGCAACACGCTGCCGAGCAATCCTTGACCGAACGGGAAGTAGAGGTTTTGAAGCTCATTGCCAAGGGTTGCTCCAACAAGATTGTCGCTGACCGCTTGAATATTAGCGAAGACACCGTGAAGGGACACGTCCGCAACATTCTTTTCAAATTGAAGGCGAATGACAGAACTCACGCCGTGACCATCGCTCTCCACCGGGGTTTCTTCGAAATTTAAGAGAATTCAAGAAATGTTTCAGCGGCGCCCCATTCAGCAACGAACGAGCTTCGGCATCCGTCTATAAATGACTAGGTGCCAATGGACGTGGCGTCAAGATACTTTTCCCTCAACAGACCTCCCGTGATGAAAAAAGCCGTCGTTCTCACCGCGTTGACTGGAGCCAGATTGTTCCAATTCTGAAAGCCAGTATTCCGCATCCCACGTCTAGTCGTGGGTGTTTCGTGTCACATCAGCCCATCACTGGCGTAGTCCTAAAGAGGGGTTTCAATTCACTCCGATTTGGCGATTGGAAGTCGCGATAAGTTTGTCCAAAATTCGAAAAGCGAACGCTGTTGGGCAGACAAGCAGACACCGCTCCGATATTGACGGCACACGGGAGGCTAGGGCATGAAATCCGCACAAATCGATGTGGAAGAGCATAACTATTTTCCCGGCAACCAGTGGCAAGACGGTGCGGGTACAAAATCCTTCGGGGTACAAGAGCTGGAGGGCCCGCCAGTGGGGCCGATGGCATGTCCTATGGAGCGCACGGTGGCATACCCCGAGCTTTCAGAACCCAAAGAAAGGCTGGCGCCGGAAGAGCTGTACCTGGAACAAGAGATCCGCACGGACACGGGCTTTGAGCAGATTATTGGGAAGGGCACAGCATTGAGACATTTGTTGGACCTGGTTAACACCGTTGCTGCCACGGAATCGACCGTCTTGCTGCTCGGCGAAACCGGAACGGGAAAGGAATTGATTGCGCGCGCGATTCATGAACACAGCCGGCGCAAAGACCGAAGTTTGGTAAAACTGAATTGTGCTGCCATTCCTACAGGCCTGCTGGAAAGTGAATTGTTTGGGCACGAAAAAGGAGCCTTCACGGGCGCGATTAGTCAAAAACTCGGGCGCCTGGAACTGGCGAATCAAGGCACTTTATTTCTGGACGAAGTGGGAGACATCCCCATTGAGATTCAGCCGAAGCTATTGCGCGCATTACAAGAGGGCGAATTTGAGCGCCTGGGCGGCATGCATACCCGAAGGGTGAATGTCCGCGTTATCGCGGCGACTAATCGCAACCTGGAAGAGATGATCACTGCTCGTGAATTCCGAAGTGATTTGTACTACCGCTTGCATGTCTTTCCGATCCGGATACCGCCGCTGCGAGAGCGCAGGGAAGATATTCCACTCTTGGTGAGTTACTTCGTTCAGAAGTTTGCAAAGCAGATGCAGAAGAATATTGCCGCCATTTCTCCGGCTGTTATGACGAGACTCACGGCCTGGGACTGGCCTGGAAACATCCGTGAGCTCGAGAACTTCATCGAGCGGGCGGTGATCATAACCCGCGGAAAGTCCCTTGAGGCGCCGATCCAAGAACTGCAAGGAATAGGGTCACGAACCGACAAAACCAGAGTCGCTAATGAATATCAAAGAAAGCAGCGCGACGAGATGATACGAGCGCTGACGGCATGTAAGGGGCGGGTCGGCGGTGCCTATGGTGCTGCCGCACGTCTGGGAATGCATCGTTCCACTTTCATTTCTCGCATGAATAGACTCTGCATTTATGCGAAGCAATACGCCTGAGCGCAGTGCCCCATCTGTGCTCGCCGGGTTTATGGCACGGGTGAAAGTGAGGCACAACCGATGGCAGGGAACAGGTTATTCCGGGCTGGACGAATGAGCTCACGGCGCAATCGAATCTAAGATGCGCGGTTAATGTGGGTGACGATGGTGGATGGGAGAATTCGATCAACAATCAGCATCTTCCGCCGCACTTTGCGCAAGTGCTAAACGACGAACCTGTGGAACTCTTCGACGGGTTCCTACACCGGGGGGACAATGAACCATTGGATGTGGCCGCTATCTCTAGTTGGCATTCTAGGCACAGCCGTGGTTTGCGGCACGGACATGTTCTTTTTGACTATCGGCCGTCCCGCTCTCCGATTGGCTTCACCATCTGCCGGAACCGAAATCATGGGTTTTTTCCATATGTTCGCCGACGCGCGGATGCCGATCTGGGCCGTCTCGGCGATCTTGTGCAACTTCTTGCTGGTCGTCTTAGGCAGGGGTGAGCAGCGCTGGTTTTATCTCGCATCGCTCGTAATGCTGATTCTGTTCGTGATCAGCTATCTTCGCTTGTCAAAACCGATCAATCAGATTCAAACCGAAGCGGCCAAAAAGGGAGAAAGCCTCAACAATGGTCGGGAGCTACAGGCCTCGTGGGATAGATCGTTAACCATCCGTGTTCCGCTGCTCGTCGTCTCCCTGCTGAGCCAGTGCCTCGTGTTGCTAGTCGCTTCGGCGTAAATGTGGCGGGTGCGCTCCTTGCCCCAACGCGTAACCTGGAGGCGCGCTCCGCTGATGTAGTCATCAAGATAGGCGAGGAGCCTGAGTCGTCGATTCCTTGGGACAATGAACATGATCGACGCAGCAAATTCGATTGCAGCACGAGAACATCGTTCTGAAGTTGGTCCACATCCCACATAAATCGGACATACCTACCAAACCGAGTGCACTCACAGTGAGAACGTGCAGATGCCGGAGAACCATCGCCAGGAATGTCTTTTTCCGGCACCTGAAGAGCGGCAAAGTGGCCTTAACTCCAGTGGTGCGCACCCCTGATTCTGAGTTCAACTTCCCCGTCGGAACCGTTGGGGGGCTCGACAAAGCAATCTGCATTTTCTCGCCACTCCTCGCCATGCGTAACGTTTGCTGAGCCGCAGGCACCATTAGTTGCAGAGGAGAATCGCCATGCCATCAATCCGCCCTTCCGCCTCGTTATCGCGGCTTCATCCAATAAGCATTTTAATGATCGCTTTTTTAATTTCTCTGATGCTCGTCACATCCGGCTGCGGGTGGCCTATGTATCGGCAAGGCGCGACCCGCACCGGACGAAGTGGCATCGACACCAGTTCCAACACTGGAACGGTGCAGACGTGCTACAACTTCGGGCTTGGTCAAAACCAGTTCGCCTACGGACCGCTTCTGGGATATACGGGAGGCACGGGAGGAATCTTCCTGGGAGATTTGTCGGGCAACATCTATTCCATCTCCACTGATTGCACCTTGGCCTGGATGTATCCGACCGGCGCGCCTGCAGCTACCCCGAATGGAGTGGGCTTGAATGGTGATGTTTATGCGACGCAATCCGGGGGAACACTCTTCGCCGTCAATACCAGTGGAGGTCTGGATTGGAGTTTTGCTCCTACCGGCGGCATGAGTAACGCCGAACTGGCAATTGGCCAGGACGGCACCATTTATGGAGGCAGCCAATGTGGAGTGTTCTACGCGCTCAATCCGAATGGAACTGTCAAGTGGAAGTACACTGGATTTCAAAAGGATTGCCCGGGCAGTTTTAATCCCATCATTTCTCCTGCTGTCTCAGGAGCCACAGTCGGGGCAGAGGCCACCATCTATTCTGGGGTTCCAGGGGTGCTATTTGCCTTGACCGCCAGCGGCAGCCCGCTTTGGCACTCGACCACCTTCACGGGTACGCCGGCTGTGGCGCCCAACGGCAATATCTACGTGACAAGCCAGGATGGGCAGAACATTTATGCGCTGAATTCAGCGGGCGTCCTGCAATGGCAACTGACCGCTTCGGGGACGCAGACGTTCAGCCTTCCCGCGATTGCCCCAGACAGTTCGCTCTACGTAGGAACGGCCGGAGGAGGACTGTGGTGGGTTGACTCTAATGGCAACATCAAATGGCAAGTTACCCCCAACGGATATGCCTATTTCTTTTCGCCACCAACGATTGGCGGTGATGGAACAACTTACGCCGTCTCCGCTTGCACCACGATTTGCGAGGCCGCCAATCTGTTCGCGGTGAATCCGAGCGGCACTCTAAAATGGTCCGCAACCTTGTGCGGTGGGCAAACCGGTGTTAAC
>Ga0126373_10002935_pt1 | contig 12630 bp, 10 predicted proteins | sample PanSoiMetPlot_11_FD_92545 | JGI IMG/M metagenome (GOLD analysis project Ga0126373, IMG submission 92545) | Tropical forest soil microbial communities from Panama - MetaG Plot_11 | ecosystem: Environmental > Terrestrial > Soil > Tropical forest > Bulk soil | place: Panama | collected 2016-02-17
ACGTCGAGGCCTGGCGCAGGCCGATCAACGCCAAAAAGCAGCTGCAACTGTGCGCTGGCCTGATCAAGATTCAACTTCGCGTTGTCCGCATCCGACTCAAACTGCGCAAGCTGCAAGTCGATGCGCTCATAGTCCGTACGTGTGATATCTCCAGCATCGAGGCGCGCTTTGCTCAGGTCGACCGTCTTCCGATAGTCCGTCAGGTTCTCCTGTGCGACTACCAGCGAAGCCTTAGCCAGGAGCATATTTGTAAACGCCTGGCGCACTGCGAGCACAAGTTGACGTTCCGTGTCGTGGTACTGGCTCTCTGTCTGGTCCGCCGTGGCTGAGGCGCTGTCGAGCCGCCACCTGCGTTTCTGTCCGCGCTCAAACAGCCGCGAAACACTAGCAGAGTAGAAGTACGGATTCCCGCCTTCGTTATTGATCTCAGGCAAAGTCACTCCCTGGCCCAGCAAGGTGAGGCTAGGGTTCTGTCGCAGGCCCGCAGTGATTTTGTTCGCCTGCACTGCAGAGAGGTGCTGCCTGGCTGAGAGCAATGACGGATTTCCTGACAGCGCGCGCGACACTGCCTGGTCGAGAGTCATGGGTACGGCAGGAGGAGGAGATGCCGCGGGTGTCTGTGCAAACGCCGGCGCCAGATAGAACACCATGGCGCAGAGTGCACGCAAGGCTTTCAGTGTCATGCCAACCTTCGAGTCGTGTTCGAGATGTTTTGTAGAAAAGCCGGAATCAGTATTCGTATGAAGGCGGCTCATCCATGCGACCACAGCCTGCTATGTCGTAACAGGGGGAGGCCGAACGCCCGCCGTCAGGACAAAATCCGAGAGGAGCCTGACCGCACGAGAAACTGGACGCAACCGAATCATTGAGCCAAACAGCCACACGGGGGCAGCGAATAGCAGGATGGGCAGCCCCAGCGCGCCGATGGGTTCATCCGGCGCAGGCGGCCCAGAAAATACATCTGCGCGTCGAACCATGTGTTCGATCTCTGCCGGCGAGGTCATCGCCATAAGATCGTCCGTCATGGAAATAACGGGGAAGAGTATGAGAAGCAGGAGGCACAGTGCCACAAAAGGGCCCCATCCTGTGCGAGTCCAACCCGTCCGTGCGGCACGTATCCACCAACTCGCCAGCAGCAAGGAGACGACGAGCCAGACGAGATTGAGAAGAACCTCCACTCGCTCTCAAGTATAGAGCAGCGACGGATGGACTTGTTGTGGCAACCCCGTGAAGAAACTCGGTAGCGAAATATACCGCGATAAAGTAGGGAGTTTGATATCAATAGAGAAGGGGAGGCGCATGGCGCCTCCCCTTCATCGTATGCGAGCGATTACATCGCTGGAGGATGATGCTTATCGATAGTCTCCTCTTTCGCGCTCTTCTTCGCCTTCGAGGGGTCGGGTGGGTTCACAGAGTCACGCAATTCCTTTGACGGCTTGAAGAACGGCACTCGCTTCGCTGGAACATCCACTTTAGCGCCCGTCTTGGGGTTACGCCCCGTGCGCGCGTTTCTTTGCCTCGTGCGGAAGCTGCCGAAGCCCCGAATCTCGATTTTGTCACCGGATTTCAGAGCACCGATGACAGAGTCGAACAGAGTATCGACGATGACTTCGCCGTCGCGGCGGGTCAGGTCGCCTAGGGCAGTCACTTTGTCGACAAGATCAGCTTTGGTCATGGCGGGATCCTTTCCTGCTTATGGGAGGGCGATGCCTGTGGCCAGTTATCCCTTTGTTATTGATTATAGACGAGATGGGTCTCATTTGGGAGAGCAAAGCTTATCGGTAACGAACAAGTGAACATGTTGCCAATAGATGCAGAAAACAGCGCTCGCGTCGTCACGGACAAGAAAAAGGCTCTGTTCCCAGAGCCTTTAGGGTAAACATATTTGTTTTTTGAAGGATAGGTAAAACCTGACCCGCCGCGCTTTACTTCCACATGAAGTAGAAACCCGGAGCCCGATTCAGCAACTGACCAGGGTTCGGAAACAGGTCCTCCCCGTCGTCGGCGAGCACCGCCAGCAGGCCCCGTTTGTTCTTTGGGGGGCGAACAATCGTTGGTTCCCCCGAAATTCCTACGTCACGCGCCGTATCGATCAGGGCGGTACGGAAGCCCCCAATCTTGTCGATCAGCCCCAGCGGCAACGACTGCTCGCCAGTCCAAACCTGGCCCGTTGCCAGCGGCTTGATCTTGTCCTCGCTCGTGCGACGCCCTGTGGCTACATCGTGGACAAACTGCGAATACATGTTATCCACGAGAGTCTGGAAATAGGCCTGCTCCCTCGGAGTCAGATCGCGGCTGGGATCGCCAGCATCCTTCAACTCGCCAGCTGTGATCGTAATGTTCTTCAGTTTGGCCCAGCGCAGCAGATCGCCGTAGTTGGTCCACTCCATAATCACGCCGATCGAGCCCACCACCGAAGCATTATTCGCATAGATCTTGTCGCATCCGCTGGCGATGTAATAGGCCCCCGAGGCGCCAACTGACTCAACGGACGCCACGATCTTCTTGTGCTTCTCTTTCCGGATGCGCATGACCTCCTGGTAAACCTCCTGCGAGGCCGCCGCTCCGCCCCCCGGCGAGTTGATATGCAAGAGAATCGCCTTCACCGACGAGTCGTCCCCAAACTTCCTCAACTGCGCATTGATGGCTTCAGGCGACAGAATCACACCGTTGATGTCAATCACCGCGATCTGGTTTCCTCCGATCGGAAGCCCCGCGGCGCTTCCAGCTACGGATCGCATCGTTGCCCAGACCATCAAGCCCACAAGCAGGCAGACCGCTGCGAATGAGCCCGCGATGATACCGATGTAGAACCACGGCGACCGCTGCTTGCCTGGGACAAGCGGAGCCTTGGCATACCCAGGTCGATAACCTGGGTAACCCTGATAAGCCTGATAGCCCAGTGGAGGGTACCCAGAGGTTCCATAGGGAGGCGGTGGATACGCCGCCGGTGCAGTATAGGGGCCGGCCGGTGGTGGGGGAGGAGTAGGCTGCGGGGTCGAGGGCGGTACAGGTTCGAAGTCATCCGGCATGCTGTGGAGTGTAGCAGTTGCCCTCAAGGCGAGAAAAGAAAAACGGGACTCACATGGGAAAGAATGGTAGGTTGCAGAAGTGACGGCAAAGCAAGTTAATTGAGACCGAAGACACCTGTGTTGCGTCAAATTATTGCAGTATCATGAAAGCAGTAATCTCAGTGAAATCATTAGTTGGAAAGGGCTCTTCCGGGAGTCAAAGGGTCTCGTAATTCATATGTCGCATCCGCAATTAAGTATCGTAATTCCGGCCTATAACGAAGGTGGCCGTATTGAGGATGCCCTGAAGAGCGTGACTGACTGCATCTGCCAACAGGGTTGGGACGCTGAGGTTTTAGTTGTTGACGACGGCTCAAAGGACAACACCGCCTCCATCGTCCAGCGCTGGATGGCCAATTATCCTCGCCTGCACCTCATCCAGAACCCAGGTAACCGTGGTAAGGGCTACTCTGTGCGCAATGGTCTGCTTCAGGCAGCCGGTGACATCGTCATGTTTACCGACGCCGACCTCTCCGCTCCTATGGAAGAGGCTGAGCGCCTTATCGCTGCCATCAACGATGGCGCGGACGTAGCCATTGGCTCGCGCTGGCTCGACCGTGCCCGCCAAACGATCCACCAGCCCCTCTACCGCCAGTTCTTCGGCCGCTGCTTCAACTGGATCACTCGAACCGTCATGGGCCTCCCCTTCAAGGACACGCAATGCGGCTTCAAGGCCTTCCGTCGGCCTGTAGCTCAGGTCGTCTTCCGTCTCCAGACCATCGAGCGCTGGGGCTTCGATCCCGAGATTCTTTTCATCGCACGCAAGCTGAAATATGTCATTCGTGAAGTTCCAGTCACTTGGGGGCACGACGAGCGCACCCGCATCTCCTACCTCAAGGACGGTATGAAGATGCTCGAAGACATGGCTCGCATCCGCGCCAACTCGCTCGCGGGCCGATACGACGAGGCCATCGCCGCCATCAAAGACACCAGCGCAATGGTGACTCCTCGCGTCCCTTCGTCACCAAAGATCGCAGTCCGGCAATAATCGCCAAACAGGCACCAGATTCAATAGCCGCTCCTCGAAACGGGAGCGGTTTTTTCATGCCAGGCAAATCCTCTTTGAGCCCACGAACGATTCTCACCTAAGTTACCCTGCACTCGGCACTTGGGGATGGTCCAGCTACATCCGCCAGTAATGTGCCCGATATGACCCGATCGTTGTAACTCCTCTATCCGATTTGGGGTACAGTCATGCTCGAATCGTGTTGTTACCTTGGTTTTGATCCATCTGCCGTGCTTGTTTTTATCTCACAGGACCTTGCAATTTGGTGGTTTCGACCGAGGAGTTTTGATGTCGTATCGGGTCTCCCTTCGTGGGATGAGCATAGTTCTCGGATTGGGCTGCTTCCTGACGCTAGCGGGATGCAGTTCGGGGAGTGGTTCCACGGGAACTCCTTCGAGTGGAACCACTAGTTCGGGCAGTTCGAGTGGGTCCAGTTCCAGCGGTTCGGGTAGTTCCAACTCCAGTGGCTCAGGCGCGCGTCTCTCAGGAACTGTCCAGGGCGGCCAGCAACCCATCTCAGGTTCCAATGTCTACATGTATGCCGCTGGAACCTCCGGCTACGGCACAGGCGCGACCTCTCTACTGAGTGGAGGGGGCTCTGTCGTCACCGACGCCAAGGGCAACTTCAGCATCTCCGGCAACTACTCCTGCCCATCTTCGAACGCGCAGATCTATCTCATCGCTAAGGGAGGCAATGCAGGTTCCGGCGACAACAACCAGGCTGTCCTCATGTCTGCTCTGGGAAGCTGCGGCAGTCTCGACCCCACCGCCTCCTTCAACGTCAATGAAGTCACTACCGTTGCCGCAGCCTACGCTCTCTCGCAGTTCATGACGCCCGGCAGTACGGCCGTCGGCACCAGCAGCACGAACACCACCGGTCTTGTGAACGCATTTCAGACTGCTGCGAATCTCGTCGACGTCTCCGCCGGGACCGCGCGCACAATAACTCCAGGCGGCAACGGGATCGTACCGCAGACCACCATCAACACCCTCGCCGACATTCTAGCCGCCTGTGTTGATACCAGCGCCGGCGCCTGCGCCACCTTCTTCGCCGCAGCTACTCCTGGTGGTGGGACGGCTCCCGCAGACACTCTCGCCGCGATCCTCGATATTGCACTCAACCCAGGCCACAACGTCGCGAAACTCTACAGCATCACCTCGGCCGCCGCCCCGTTTAGGCCCTCGCTCGCCGGCGCTCCCAACGATTGGACCCTCAGTGTCGAGTACACCGGCGGCGGTCTCAACTACGGCCAGTTGCTCGCAATCGACGCCCACGGTAACGTCTGGATCCCCAACGCAACCGATCCCGGCACCATCAGCGAGTTCGGCCCCACTGGCGACGCTCTCTCACCCAAAACCGGCTTCAACGGCGGAGGTCTCAGCTATCCGCAGGCCCTCGCCATCGACTTGTCGGGCAATGTCTGGGCCGCCAATGAAGGCAACGACTCTGTCAGCGAACACACCTCCGGCGGAACACCGCTCTCCGGCTCGGGATTCACAGCCCAGGGCCTGCATAAGCCCTACGCGATCGCAATCGACGGTTCCGGCAATGTCTTCACTGCAAACGGAAACAACAGCGTCACCAAGCTGAACAACGCTGGAACTTCCGTCGCGCAGTTCATCAACGGCGGCCTCGACTCTCCCTTCGCCATCGCAGTCGACTCCAGCCAGAACATCTGGGTCGCGAACTCGGGCGCCAGCAACAGTATCTCCAGGTTCTCGAACAGCGGCACTGCTGCATCGCTCACCGGATTCACCGGCGGAGGCATCCACGAGGCAGTCGGCGTTGCCCTCGACGCCAACAACAACACTTGGGTCGCCAATTTCGGAGCATCGTCTGCCAGCGAATTCAACAGCACAGGGTCGCCACTCTCTGGAGGCAGCGGCTACGCCACACCAGCCGAGGTCAGTGCGGTAGCCGTTGACGGCAACAACACCATCTGGACCGCCAACTCTGACGGCTCGATCAGTCATCTCGCCTCAAACGGCTCGGCCATCTCACCCTCCACCGGCTACGTCTCCGCCGGAGCCACAGGAGAGATCGGCATCGCCATCGACGCCTCGGGCAACATCTGGACCACCGACAATTACGTCAACAGCATCTTCGAGTACGTCGGAGCCGCCTCACCCTCGGTCGTCCCACTCCAACAAGCGGTAAAGAGCAACCTGATCGGCCAGCGCCCATAAGATACGTTCCCCGATGCAAGCTAAAACAGAATGTCATCCTGAGCGAAGTCTCTCGGAGTTTCATCGCGAGAGGCGGAGTCGAAGGACCTGCGGTTTGCTTGGCGTGGCAAAATCAGATGCGGGGAGGGAACTGGCTCCAAGCCCAAACCCATGAAACAATATCTTTCGGCCCGCCGCAAAGGTGCGCCGAGGATATCGCACTTGCTTCGATCGCTCTTCATCTCCCTCTCTCAAAACAAGCAACTCCGCGCTTTTTCCGAGCGCTCCAAATTCGGCCGCCAGATGTCTGGCCGTTTCGTCGCTGGCATGTCCATCGAAGACGTACTCGCAGCCTGCGAGCGTGTGAATCGCGAGGGCATCGCCGCCACGCTCGACGCGCTCGGCGAGAGCGTTTCTACAGAGTCCGAAGCTCGCGGCTCGGCCGACGTATATCACCAACTCATCGACGCGATTGCATCGCGCAAACTCAACGCAAACGTCTCGCTCAAACTCTCTCAAATGGGCATGGACTTCGACCCCGCCCTCGCCGAAACTATCGTCGGCGAACTGGTCGATCACGCTACCCAGGCCAACACCTTCGTCCGCATCGACATGGAGGGCTCCAACTACACCGAAGCCACCCTTGCCCTTACCGAGCGCCTCCACACAAGCAATGGCCACCACGGCCACGTAGGAACCGTCCTTCAGGCCTATCTCTACCGCACCGCCGCCGATGCCGAGCGCCTGCTGGGGCAGGGAATCCGCATTCGTCTCTGCAAAGGCGCCTACAAGGAGCCACCCGAACTGGCATGGCCCCAAAAACAGGACGTCGACACCAACTATGTCAGCCTCATGAAACGCCTCGCTACTTCCGGCGTCTTCTGCGGAATCGCCACCCACGACGAAGCGATCGTCAACCAGATGCTCGCCTTTGTAAAGGAGAGGCGCTTGCAGCCCTCGGCCTTCGAATTCCAGATGCTCTACGGAATCCGCCGCGATCTCCAGCGCAAACTCGCCAAACAGGGCTTCGGAGTCCGCGTCTACATCCCCTTCGGCCCTGAGTGGTACCCCTACTTCATGCGCCGCCTCGCCGAGCGCCCAGCAAACGTCATCTTCCTGCTTCGGAATTTCTTCAAGAGTTGAACAGGTCCGCTCTTAGAAGGAGAGCAGAAATACTATCAAATGCCCTTCTCGCAGCTATTGCGCCGCGCTCTGAGCCGACGCGGGCTGAGCCAGCAGACCAGTTACAAGTGACGTCACCTCATGCTCCAGTTTCTCGTGTCCTTGCGGATTTGCCGGCCCCGCAAACCCGGCATGCACCTCCTTCACCCGGCCATCGCGGCCTAGGAAGAACGAGGTCGGCCAGGAGTTCAGATGATCGGCCTGCGGAATCTTCTCCTGCAACTCATCGGGAGTGCCAGCGACCAGAACCGTGTAAGTCAGTCCATAGCGAGCAATGAAGGCTCGCAGACGAGTCGGATCCTTCAGCTGATCGTCCTCCTCAAAACTGAGGTCCACGATCTCAAGCCCCTTCGAGTGGTACTGCTTGTACAGGCTCTCCAAAAATGGGGCTTCGTCATGGCAGTTCGGGCACCAAGACCCGCCGATCGCTACGATCACGACCTTACCCTGAAACTGGGGATCGGTATTCGAGACTACCTTCCCCGCAAGATCAGGGAAGCTGAACGCAAAAGGAGCCGAAGGGTCCTTCATCGTGGTCTGCTGCGTCGAGTCAGTCGGAGCAGCAAGCTTCTGCTTGCGGGCCTCTTCCGGTCGACGAGCCACTAGATCGACTGCCTGTGCCCTCTGCGCCTCAGGAGCGAGCAGGTTCGTGACAAGCAGCGTACTGTCACTCTTCGGAGTCAACGAGTAGAGCGCCGCCCCGGCAGCAGTGAAGCGGCCCACTCTGTAGGCCGTGCCATCCCAGCTGCCATACAGCGAACCAGTATCACCGTCGATCCGCTGAATCACGGCGTGAACGCCATACTGCTTCCCCGCAGGCTGCACGCGCAGCAACCACGCCGACTCGCCCTTGGAACTCGAGACCGCAATCTCCCAATCGCCGCGAATGTCGGGACCAGCGCCCAACGCAGCCGCGGCAAGTGCCGGATGCAGCACAAACGGATACCGCGAAGCCGCAGCCTTGCCCGAAACCGCGCCAAAGGTTCCTGTAAGCGCGCCGTTTTCAAGCTTTGCATCAAGAGAGCGAGCGTAATAGTTGAAGTTGACAACGAGATGATCGTCGCTGAAGACAGCACTCGATCCCGCGCTCTGCTCGGGGCCGTTCAATAAGGCGGCCTTCAGATCGGAGCCAGCACCGCTGATCTGAAGCCTGACAGGAACCTGTTGGCCGTGCACAGTCGCGAAGCCCTCCCAGATTCCATCAATAGGGGATCGATTTGCGCTCTGGGCAAATGCTGAAGTAGCAAGCAGGAGAATTCCGGCAAGGAGCTTCATAGATGGCTCGATTCTTCGGTTGTAAATACTAAGAAAGATGCGACAGAGAAGGGAAGCTGAAAACTAGGAAATCACAAGCTCAGCGAGCGCAACAAAGCTCTGTCGAGGCCAGCAGAACGCGGCAACAACAACAGAGATCAAAGGGCGTGCGCATAATCTAAGCGTAGGACATGAACTTAATGCGGTCAAGTCGCAGTCTTCGCTCAACATAGATCCGCCAAGGCCAGGGGCCGCATTCCATTGTCCGAAAGTTGTAGAGAGACTGAATTGAGTGGGATATCCGCTCGGAGCCGACGGGGCCAGAATACAAACACTATGGAGGAAGGGGACCGCTCCGTAAGCTGACCCGGACCTGAAAGACTTAGCGATCGAAATCGCCTCACTCCTGATGGGCTTGATCGTTGTCCGGGCGTTATATGGAAGCTGGGCCAAAAAGCAGGCGGTTCTCTTCCGTCCATAGCCCTACCTCCCCTCCGCAAGTTAAATAGCCGCCTCCGGGCGGCTATCCCTCCTTTGTGGAGAAATAAATTGGAAAAGCTTCTGGAAAAGACTACTGTTTGCCCGCTTCAACGCCGTCGCTCGACTTCTGCACCGGAAGATACGGTTCCACCGCAAGCAGGTTGGATATAGTTCCGCGTTCCTGATCGGAGAACTGGCTGCGAAACCGGTCAGAATTCAGAATCGCCTGACGTTGCGGCTCCGGCATCTCACGCAGATCGCGAAAGGCACGAGCTACCATGCGGCGCCGATCCATCGGGAGACCGCCAAGTTGCGCTAAAGCTCCGCGAACCTGCGAACGCTGCTGCGGGGTCAGTTGCTCCATGGCCTCTGTGCGGGCAAGCACGCGGCGGCGCTGCTCGGGAGGCATGTTGTTCAGCCGTGTCAGGCTATCGCGCATCCGCTGTTGAGTCTCAGACGGAAGATCGCGAAACCCCGGTTCGTTTTCAAGAGCCTTCTGCTGTTCTGCAGGAGGGAGGTTGCTATGCCGTTCCATCCACTCCGCCAAATGCTCTTGCTTCTGCTGCTGCTGTTGAGGTGGCTTCTGCCCCGGATGGGTCTGCGCGTGCATTTGAGACACGCTCACGCGCCCGCCAAAGCCCCCCTTTGGCGGCTGTGCAATGGCCGAAACAGTGGCGAGAATTGCCAGAGTTGCAGCCGCCGCGGCTGGAATTCTCTGACGAAATGGAGCAAAAAATAGCATGAACGTTCACAACTGCAGAGGCTAAAGCCTCAAAATCAGGCACTCGGGGATGCCTAGAAGCTTACTGCTTTTCCACTCCGTTACGCGACAAAAATCAGCTTGCGGGAACCGTAGTTGTTCCGTCGTCGTTGGAGACATCTTCGAGAATGTCCATGTTCTGAAACGCTTGATCGTTCTTCTCGAGGATCTGCAAGTCGTTTACTGTGGCTGAAGTCTGGACCCTGCCAAAGTGCACGCCGCTGAGGTTGGCGACAGTGCCGCCTCCCACAAGCAGAACCAGGGCCAGCGCGCCGGCAAGGGCCGGACGGAATTGCCGGCCTGTGTTGTAGAGAAGCCTCGCGCGAATGCGCTCAAACCATCCTTCCGGTTCCCTATGCTGTTCCTCCCGGAGCCGCACTGCGAGCTTCTGATCAAAGTACGGCGACGGCTCAGGAGCCTGCCACATATCGAGCACTGCAAACGTCGCCTCCAGAGAGCGGAACTCTTCACGGCAGGCAGGGCAGGAGTCCAGATGCGCGCGGGCAGCTGCATTCGACGTATTGGTCGGGTCGAGCAGCAGGTCCGGAAGAACGGATTTCAGATCGCGGCAGATCATGGTGACCTTTCTAATGCTTCATCCTGTTTTGGATGCGCTGAACAATTGAAGCGCATCCGTAAAGGCCCCGTAGGGCTAAATAAAGTCCTTCAGCTTCTCACGCAGCGTTTGGTATGCGCGAAAGAGCAGCGATTTTGTGGCGGATTCACTCAGTTTCAGAACCTCGCCGATCTGTTTGTAGTCCAGCCCCTCGTATTTATGCATCAGTACAGCCATCCGCTGACGCTCAGGAAGGGCAAGTACATGCTGACGAATTGCGTTCATCCGTTCATTTCGAAGCAAATCGGACTCGACGTTCGGCGTTATATCGGCGACGTCCGGCGTTGTGCCAGTTTCGGAGTCCGTCTCGTCCAGATACACCGTCGAAGCGTTCCGCTCGTGCCGGGTATCGCGAACATAATTGACGCCAAGATTGGTCGCGATGCGGTAGAGCCAGGTGCTGAATCGTGCTTCAGCCCGGTATGTCTCACGCGACCGGTAAACCCGAAGGAAAACCTCCTGCGCCAACTCTTCAGCGACCGCCTGATTGTGAACCATGCGGTACATGAAATGAATAATCGGCTTACGGTACTTCTGAATCAGAAAGTCGAACCCAGCCATGTTGCCGGCTCGAAGCTCGAGCATGATGGCAGCGTCGTCCATCTCCCTGAATCCGCCGCTGATAGGCGGTGTTTCAGTCTTTTGGTGATTCTCGAGAAGCCCCGGACTAAGCGCAAGCGTAGCCATACCGTTCCTAACCCCATCTTTCTCTCTGGGTTGCGCTTCGGCTTCGAATTCCGCGGCGTTCTCCTCTGCAATCTCGGATGAGGGGCTCGGGTCTTGTTCGGGCGCTTCGGGGTTGGGGGAAGGCAACGGCATTTTTCAGCTCTCATTGTACTTCCCACAGAACCGGGGAACACTGGTCTTTTTCAATGGGTTACAAGGCTAGGAAGCTCAAACGTGCAGGCTTCGAAAGACTAGTGATATTCTGTGATTACCCATAACGTCGCAGCAGACGTGCTCCCGATGAAATCGGGGGAAATAAGGGGCGCATAACTCAGCGGTAGAGTGCCACCTTCACACGGTGGAAGTCGTAGGTTCGAATCCTGCTGTGCCCACCAATCCAATAAAATCAATGATATAACGCAAAAGCGTTGAGCCTTTACTGGAACTCCTTGGGGCAGGGCGATGTCCAACCCGCTGTTACTTACACTGTACTCAGAACTTCGACTGATCGAAACTCGCGGTCGAGGGCTTCTCGGTGCCTATGGCTGCGGACGGATACCTGGAAACCGGCATAACACCTTCGTTGCTCAGCAATACGTGTAGTTTCGGATCGCCCAGCACCTGTTCATAGGGTAGGTCGCCTTCATCCACCTTGATCGTCCGTGCGATCAGGCGGATGCCGTGGCTGTAATCGACATACCAGTCAGCGTGAACTGTCGTGAGTGGTTGGATCGGCTCGCCGCTCGGGAAATGCCAGCCGTAAATCGCAATCCGATTGGGCTTTTCATTCAGACGGTTTGTTATCACCACATCCTTCTTATGGCCGGCACGCAATTCGCCAAGGTACTGCGCGTCTATCTGCTCCTCGATCATTCGGTTGTCCGTGAGGAATGTCTGCGGGTCTTCGCGTGATTGCGTAAGCGGCTGGGGAATGATCTTTGAAAGCGACTCGCGCCATATATCGTCGACCATCTTTGGGGTGGGGAGCGCGAAACCGAAGGCATCGCAAAACGCCTGCGCGGTGTGCGGATTCATCGGCACGCGAACGAAGTCGCGGTCAGAGCCGATGGCCAGGTAGTCGGGCATCACCTGGTAGACCGCCGAATGTTTGTGGCCCTCGGGGTCCGTTGCCGTGACAGTGACCGGAACCAGGCGGCGAAGGAAGTCCGGGATATTGCCGCTCTTCAGTTCGCGCAGCACTGCTTCCTCTCGCGCATCGCGGTCCAGCCCAGCCAGCGATTGCATGAACTCAACGCCACCCCGCGCTCCGGGAGGACGGACGGGCAGCGTTGACGCTACCACGCGGCTAGTGAAATCAGGCATCGGCCGTTCGATCCAGCCCGTGTAGGCGCGCGGCCCTTCCAATGATGCCAATGGCTTCTGCCAACTCTCTCGCGGCCCCGGGTCGAGATCCGACATCGCACGAATG
>Ga0126373_10002936_pt1 | contig 12627 bp, 7 predicted proteins | sample PanSoiMetPlot_11_FD_92545 | JGI IMG/M metagenome (GOLD analysis project Ga0126373, IMG submission 92545) | Tropical forest soil microbial communities from Panama - MetaG Plot_11 | ecosystem: Environmental > Terrestrial > Soil > Tropical forest > Bulk soil | place: Panama | collected 2016-02-17
ACTGCAACGCGGCGACCACGAGTTTGGATTCCATGGGCAATCCGTTGAAAGCCCTTGCCGGCGCAACGGTGACGCCAAAGGAGCTCGACCTCTCCGGCTGCTCGTAACTCAGCTCCGGCATTTAGCTACGTACGCACCGCGGATGCCTGTCTGGGGTCTCTGGGGTCCTCTGTGACCTCTGTGGTGAGGTCCCCTTTATGTGCGCCTCTTCTCGGTGCACTCGAGGCCCCACATACGCCTGGCTTTCTACTGGTTTCCCTGTATTGATGCCTTACGTAAAGAGGTGCAACTTTTACTGCGAGTTGGGAGTGTTTACCATCGCCGCCCGTATTGTTCCGGTTCCTTTTCAAGCACTTAGCATTGGCCCGGCTTTTGCTTCAGGACGCTCCGGTACTAGTGCGGGCGTGCCCCGGTCTGCTTCACCACCGGCGATGAGGTGAGATGAAACGTAGCATCGAAATTGACGCGGCTCGCGGGTTCATGCTCGCTTGGATGACCCTCACTCACCTTCCCACGGTTCTCACTCCCTACGTCAATCAGCCTTTTGGATACGTCGGCTCCTCCGAGGGTTTCATTTTCCTTTCCGCACTCTTCACCGGACGAATTTATCTCCGCCTGCTCGACAGAAGCGGCCCAGGCGCCATGACCAGAAAGCTCCTGGGCCGCACTTCCAAACTCTACGCATATCACATCGCTCTGCTGCTCGGCGCCTTCATGTTCGCGGGCTACTATGCCGTGGGTGGTCGCATACAAAGCTTCCATAACCTTCTCGATTTCTACTTCGCCGCGGGCCCGGGCCGCGCCATTCGCGACGCGCTCTTGCTCGGCTATCGCCCGCCGCTTCTCGACATCATCCCTCTCTACATCTTGTTTCTTCTTTTTTCGCCCCTCCTTATTTTGCTGTCCCTGCGAATTGGCTGGAAACCGATCCTCGCTGGCAGCTTTGCTCTCTGGCTCGCAGCGCAATTTGGGCTCCGCCAAGTCATTTACAGTTTCATGGTGGCCCACCTCGGCCTGCGGATCCCTCTCAATGAAATGGGCGCTTTCAACCTGTGGGCGTGGCAGCTCGTCTGGGTTTCCGGTATATGGATAGGCGCTCGCTGGGCGCGAGAAACCTTGCCTGCTAAGGCGTGGGCTCGCCGGATGTGGATTCCGGCGGCGATTGTTGCCGTCGCGATTCTTGCGCGCCGCTATGCCGAAATGGGCGGCCTGCCCTTGCGCCACTATCAGTTCTTGTTCGATAAGTGGAACCTCGGCGTCGTCCGGCTCGTCGATCTGGTAGCACTCGGGACCGTGCTCATTCGCTTTCAGTCCGCCATGACGCCGTTCGCCATTCGGCCGCTTGTCGAAATGGGTCAGAGTTCCCTGCGTGTCTTCTGCGCCCATTTCGCCTGCTGCTTTGTCGGCATCGGCATGATGGGAAGCGCGACGCGTCTTTACGGCTGGCGTCAGATCCCATTGGTCGTCGGGACGTTCCTCGTTCTCTGGTCCATCGCAAAGCTATCGGCGCGCAAAGAACTCGCAATCCAGGAAGATCGGGCTGCCACGGAACCCGCTGCTCAGGTATCGATCACCCAGGTCGCCCGTAGTTGGTCGGTTCGGACAAACGCAAAACACCGCACAGGAGGGCCGCTCTATCAATGGAGACGCGAAGAGCTTCCCGCAGTACAATGGAATCACCCCAGCCTGTTCCGCAAAGAACCCCCGCGCCCGATCGGCGCCCGCTCTCAGGAGGGAATATGAAACAGCTCCGAATTCTCGTTGTCGACGATCATGATTTGATGCGGCGGGGCATCAAGACTCTCCTTTCGGCAAAGCCCGGATGGGAAGTGGTCGGCGAAGCGCACACCGGCCGCGAAGCAGTCACGAAAGCCGAAGAACTCAAGCCGGATATCGTAATTCTCGACGTAAGCATGCCCGATCTAAACGGCATTGAAGCCGCGCGCCGAATCCGCAAGTCCTGCCCCAACACCGAAGTGCTCGTTCTCTCCGTTCACTACTCGGACCAGCTCATCTGCGATGTCCTCGAAGCCGGCGTCCGCGGCTATATCGTAAAGTCCGACTCTGATCGCGACCTCGTTATCGCCGTTGAAAAGCTCGCCGAGCACAAGCCCTTCTTCACGCCGCGCGCCACCGAAGTCATTCTTAGTAATTTCAACGGTAACCGTCCGCGCGTCGATCTCCCGGAAACGCTCCGCGACCGTCTCACCTCGCGCGAGCGCGAGATCGTCCAACTCCTCGCCGAAGGCAAGAGCAGCAAGGAAGTAGCATCCAGCCTCTGGCTCAGCGTGAAAACGGTCGAAACGCATCGCGCCAATATAATGCGCAAGCTCCAGCTTCACTCCGTCACCGAGCTCGTGCGGTACGCCGTCCGTAACCAGATCATTGAAGCTTAGTTTCCCTCGCGATTGGCCGGGCGCTCGGCGCATTCCGCAGCGTCCGGCCTTCCTCGCTGCGTGCTCTTCGCAAAATTGAGTTTGTAATTTTCCACATCCCCTGTTTACAGGAAGTCCGTCAGGCCTTTAGTAGGTTGCCCGTATTGTCCGCGCCGCGTCTTCCAGCCAGTATCGCGCTCGCATTCACAAGACCCGCACTTCCATCCCGCGAGGGTCAAAGAGGCCTAAATGAGACAGCAAGTCACCAGTGCACAGCCGTTCGTCAAAGTGCTCGCCGATCGCAATTTCCGTGCCGGTGAGTCCTCCGGCGAACCCACGTTGCTGTTCGCCGTCTCCGACTCTGAGACCCGTAACGCTTTGGCGGTCATCGTAAGGGCCTTCGCCCTGAACGCTCGCTGGGTATCCAGCACTGCCGTCGCGCAGTACATGCTCGAGTCTCGAGAGTTCGCAGCCTGCGTTTGCGGCTTCTCTCCACTGGATGGAGGCACATATCTGGATCTGGCCCGTTGCGTCAAGCGCCAGTCCGTCGCCGTGCCGTTGATTATGGTCTCTTCGCCGCGTCCGGCACATGAGTATCAGGACTACCTTGCATCGATGAAAGCCGGCGCTTTTGATTTCATTTGCTATCCGTATGAACGAACCGAAGTAGCCAGAATTCTGCGCCGTGCCGTCACCGCGCACTACGCTTCCGCCCGGACGCAGCTCGTTTGATCCGGGCCGCAGAAGGGACGCGGATTCACAGATGCTGTACGAAGTTGACGGGCAGGCAGTCAACCCTTTGGAGCGTACAGTATGAACGGTATTGCTGCCTTGTCTTTGCCGTGGAAACAATGGCATATGGACCAAGCCATCGCGAACCTCGAATCGATCCCGACGGGCGATGAGCACCTCAAAATCCTCATCGTGGACGATCAGGCTCTTGTCCGCCGCGCCGTTCGTCAGTTGCTCGAATCCGAAAGGGGATGGCAGATCTGCGGCGAAGCCGCCGACGGTAAGGACGCAATTCATAAGCTTCGGAGCTTGCATCCCGACGTTGTCATTATGGACTTAAGCATGCCCGTGATGGGTGGTCTCGAAGCCACCCGCGAGATTCACCGCTCAGCTCCGGCGGTTCAGGTGCTCATCCTTACTCTCTACGATCTGCCGGATCTTGCGCGCAAAGTCCAGGAAGCAGGTGCTCAAGGTTGTGTTCTGAAGTCGAATTCCTTCCGCGATCTGATTCCGGCTGTTGCGAGTCTGGGCAAGCGGCAGCCGTTCTTTCGGGCTTAAGTTGAGTGGCACCAACGGCTTGGCAGTTTTCGCTTTCTAGTAGAAATTACGGAACGGGCGCAAAAAGCATATGGAGCACCTGGCAACGGCTCCGCATAACTTCAAGTTTATAAAGGACTTTTGCCGCTCTTTCATTGGTAGTTCGCATGCACATGCCTTCGTCGGGTTGGGTTGTCACCTCTGACCTGCGCCTGGTTACTCCAGGCGAATTTTTCGCGAAGTGCAGGACATACTGTGAACCCGACGAGACCAACGAAGCCCGGTGAATCGCCCAAGCCCAGGTGGCGCGAGCGCGTCGAGGCTCTGCAGAACATTCCCCCCGTGTTTCGCATGGTCTGGGATTCGGCCCCGCGCGCAGTGGTATGGAGCTTGATTCTTCGGCTGCTGGTGTCAGCGGTGCCGGTTGTAATCCTGTGGGTCACGAAAGTCATCATCGACTCGGTTGACCAGCACGTCTGGCATCACACGCCTCTTGCTCGTGACTTCTGGTCGCTCGTCGCCCTCGAGTTTGTCCTCGCCGTTTTTGCCACCGTGCTTGCGCGCCTTATCGATTTTTGCGACACCGTCCTCGCCGACAAATTCACCCGCTACATCAGCACCCGCATAATGGAGCACGCCTCGCGCCTTGACCTTACCCGCTACGAGGATCCTCTTTTCTACGACAAGATGGAGCGCGCCCGCGTCCAGGGCACTGACCGCGTCATGATGATTCAAATGACCGGCCGTTTCATCCAGCAGGCGATCACTACAGTCAGCCTCGCTGCCGGCATCCTCTTCTTCTCGCCTTCGCTGTTGATACTCCTTATTGCCTGCGCCGTACCCGCATTCCTCGGCGAGACTCACTTCGCCTTTCTGGGCTATTCCCTCAATTTCCATCAGGCCACCTCGCGCCGCCAGATGGACTACCTACGCATCATCGGCGGGAGCAAAGAAAGCGCCAAGGAACTGAAGCTCTTCTCGCTCGGCTCGTTCCTGGTACAGCGCTACAAGAACATTTCCGACGAACTCCATGAGCAGACCGTTGACCTTGCCAAGCGCAAGCTCATCTGCGGCGCCTTCCTCACTCTTCTGGGCACGCTCGGCTACTATGCCACCTTCGCGTACGTTATTTACGATACCGTCCAAGGGCGCCTCAGTATCGGCCAGCTCACCTTCCTCGCGGGCGCCATCGCGGGAACCAGCACCAACATTCAGGCGCTTTTCTCCACCTTCTCCAGCATTGCGGATCAGGCTTTGTTCCTTACCGATTTGCTCGAATTCTTCGCCGTAAAGCCGGCCATCGTGTCGCGCCCGGGCGCGTGGCTCGCTCCGCGTGCCATTCTCGACGGCATCGAATTTCGCAATGTCTCCTTCGCGTATCCCACCGGCCGCCACAACGTGCTGCGCCAGGTTAATCTTCGCCTAGAGCCGCGCCAACGGGTCGCGCTCGTTGGCAAGAACGGCGAAGGCAAAACCACCATCGTCAAGCTTCTCACGCGCCTCTACGATCCTACTGAGGGCCAGATACTCCTCGACGGTATCGACCTTCGTGATTACGACCTCGAAGACCTATGGCGCATCATCGGCGTGATCTTTCAGGATTTCATGCGGTACGACCTGACCGCGTCGGAAAACATCGCCGTCGGCCGTATCGACTACCTTAAGAACCTTGCGGAGCTCGAAGCTGCCGCCAAGAAAAGCCTAGCTGACGCCGTCATCGATCGCCTGCCGAATGGCTACGACCAGGTTCTCGGCTGCCGCTTCGAAGGTGGCGTCGATCTCTCCGGCGGCGAATGGCAGAAAGTCGCGCTTGCCCGCGCGCACCTTCGCGACGCTCAGCTCCTCATTCTTGACGAGCCCACGGCCGCGCTCGACGCCCAATCCGAGCACGACGTTTTCGAGCACTTCGCCGAGCTTACGCGCGACAAAATGTCGCTCCTTATTTCCCACCGGTTTTCCACTGTCCGCATGGCCGACCGTATCTTGGTTCTCGAAGACGGCCGCATCGCGGAACAAGGTCAGCACGACCAACTTATGAAGGAGGGGGGACGTTACGCAAAGATGTTCGAATTGCAAGCCGCTAGCTATCGGTAGCGGCGCGGACTCATTGGACTCTCACTATGGCGACTACATATCAATCGGCGTTTGATTCTGCTCCAGACCTGCCGCCCGATTCGGCGACAGGAATTCGCTTGCCCCTGCCCCGCTTCAAGATGCCGGAAAGACATCCGTCCGAGCGCATGCGCAGTGATCGGCTCCGTGCCGAAGCCGTGCGCGTGGTCCGTGCCTGGCACTCCGTTTCCAAAAAGCGTGCGCGTGAAGCCTCCAAGGTTTTCGAGCATCGCCTTGAAAACGCTGCCGCCGAGATCGCTTCTGCCGGCATTGAACTCCAGGAGCAGGCCGCGCAACGGACCCCTGATCCCTACGTCACGGCGTTTCTCGATAGTCTCCGCTTCGTTCGCCAAGCCGCGCGCGCTTGCAAGCCGGTTCTTCACAAGGGGGGCGAGCTCCCTCACGTCGAAGTCGCCTCGTCAGGCCATGTCTCGCCGCGCGCCTACGCCGTTTCGTTCCGCTACCTCAAGACGGCTGACTACATCTTTGACGAAGCGTCGTTTCTCACGTATATGTCCGCGGCGCAGAACGAATCGCCTCTCGATATGGACGAGATCTGGAATCTGCGCGCGTACCTCCAATTCGCGCTACTCGAACGCCTCGCCGAACTTTCCCAGCGCCTCGCGAAGCAGCCTGAGGTTGAACCAGGCGTTGCCCCTTTCTCTCGCACGCGCCAGCTCATGGACTGCGTCGATAGCCTCCGGGCCCTTCTCGAAATCGATTGGAAGCCGGTCTTCGAGGAAATTGACGAGACCGAAAAGATCCTGCGCACCGATCCGCCAGGCGCTTACGCCAAAATGGATTCGGAAACCCGGGAAACCTATCGCGCGGCCATTGCCGAGATGGCAAAACGCTCTCCGCTTTCCGAACACGAAATTGCCCACAGGGCCATTTCGCTCGCGCAGCGCGCTTCGAAGAATTTCTCATCGAATCAGCGCGCGCAACAGCGCAAGGCTCACGTCGGCTATTACCTCATTGCCGCCGGCCAATCCGTTCTTAAAGATGCCGTTCAATATCGTCCGCGCTGGTCGCAGCGCATTCGCACAGCCTTGCGTGCGGCGCCGGATTTCTTCTATTTCATCGGCATCGAAACGATCTGCCTGGCTTCCATTATGGCCGTGCTCGCGTGGCTCGCACCTAAGCCCCCGGCACTGGTGCTGCTGGCGCTTTTCTTTTTGCCCGCCGTCGAATTCGCCGTGGCAATAATGAACCTCCTGGTCACCACACTCTTGCCGCCCGAGCGCCTCCCGAAGCTCGACTTCTCGAAAGGCATCCCTGCATCCTGCGCCACGGTCGTCGTCGTCCCGGTGATCCTTTCTTCCGAGCAGTTGGTCCGAAAGGCCGTCCGTGATCTCGAAGTCCGCTTCCTCGGCAATCGCGATCCGAATCTTCACTTCGCCTTGCTTTCGGATCCCCCTGATTCGCCGCAGCAATTCGACGACAAAGATCCCCTCGCGGACCTTTGCGCCTCCCTGATCAGCCGACTCAACGACAAATATCGCGGCGGCCATCGCGGGTCGTTCTTCTATTTTCATCGCCATCGCGCCTTCAATCCTTCCGAAGGGCTGTGGATGGGCTGGGAACGGAAACGCGGCAAGCTCCTCGAATTCAATCGCTTCCTGCTCGGCGAGTGCGATCCGTTCCCCGTAAAAGCGGGCGACATGTCCCTGCTCTCGGGCATCCGCTACGTCATCACGCTCGATCTCGATACCCAACTTCCCGCGGGTGCTGCCCACCGTCTCATCGGTGCTCTCGCGCATCCGCTCAACGCGGCGGTCGTCAACCCGGCCACCAACATTGTCGTCGAAGGCTACGGCATCCTGCAGCCGCGCGTCGAAATCAGCCCCCGCTCCGCGCGCCGGTCGCGCCTCGCAGCAATCTTCTCAGGCGATACCGGTTTCGACGTTTATACGCGCGCGGTTTCTGACGTCTACCAGGATCTTTTCGGCGAAGCGATCTTCAGCGGCAAAGGCATCTATGAGGTCGAAACGTTCCAGCGCGTTCTCGGGAGTCGCTTCCCTGCCAACGCCGTTTTGAGCCACGACCTCATCGAAGGCGCTCACGCCCGCGCCGGCCTCGTCTCCGATGTTGACGTGATCGACGACTATCCGTCGCACTTCAGCGCGCTCAGCCGCCGCAAACATCGCTGGATTCGCGGCGACTGGCAAATTGCTACCTGGCTCTGGCCCTGGGTCCACGACTCGGAGCGCCGAATCGTCCGTAATCCTCTGTGTCACGTGTCGCGTTGGAAGATTCTCGACAACCTCCGCCGTTCCATGATGGACCTTGGTATTTTTGTCGCGCTGATTTGCGGCTGGCTTTTCTTTGCTGGCAAGGCTTTGCCTTGGACGATCGCCGTTCTCGCCGCCATCTTCGCTCCCATCTTTATCCGCGTCGTTGTCGCGATCCTGCGCGGCGGTCCTGCGTTGTTGGAACTTCCTTTCTGGAGCAGTCTGCTCTCGGACCTTGCCTCATCCACCTTCCGAGCGTTGCTGCGCGTCGCATTCCTCTGTCACCAGAGCCTTGTCGCGGCCGACGCCATCATCCGCACTCTCGTGCGCATGACCATCACGCACAAGCGCCTTCTCGAATGGGAGACCGCGGCGGATGCCGAAGCCCTCGTCGCCAGCACCCACATCGTCGACCTCGACCGCCGCCTTAGCTTCCCCGTGGCCCTGGTTGGTGCTGGCCTGGTCTATCTCGCGCAGCCTCTGGCGTTCCCCATTGCCGCGCCGTTCCTTGCGCTGTGGTCGGCGATGCCTCTCATCACCCGCTGGCTCGATCAGCCACTCAACAAAAAAGAACGCAAGCTTGCGCCAGAAGACCAGCCCATCGTGCGCAACGCTGCCCTGCGCACCTGGCGCTTTTTCCGCGAATTCAGCACGCCGCAGGAAAACTGGCTCGTGCCCGATATCGTCCAGGTGAATCCGCCGCTCGTCGCGCATCGCATCTCTACGACGAACCTCGGCCTGCTTCTCAATTCACGGTTGGCTGCGCACGATCTGGGCTTCCTTACGCTTCCAGAGTTCGCCGCATACACCGGGGACACCCTCAAAACGGTCACGCGCATGCCGCGGCACCTGGGCCATCTCTACAACTGGTACACGACGGACACGCTGGAGCCCGTCGAGCCACTCTTCATCTCCACGGTCGATAATGGCAACCTCCTCTGCTGCCTCTGGACGCTCAGTGAAGGCTGCAATGAAGCCGCGAAGGAGCCGCTCTTCCGCCCCGCGCTGTGGCAGGCGATCCACGACCACATCGATCTTCTCGCCGAGCTCATCGCGGAGCGCCCTGCGAACGATGCGCTCGCCCTGGCCATAAACGATCTGAAGGAGCGCGCCGGCACCCTTGCCAGCCCAGCGATGGACGGCTACGTCGCTTTTGCCGCGCTCGATATCGATGTCGCCGTTTTTGTCTCCAAAGTGGCATCGTCATCCACCACCGAAGAAATTCGCTGGTGGGCGCAGGAGCTATCGCAGCGCGCGGGCCGCCTCGTTGGCATGGTTGAAGATTTTGCGCCCTGGCTCAGCCCAAGCTATGCGGCCGTTGCCGCTGAGCTGAATTTCACCGAGATTTTTTCGATCGGCGGCCTGACGCTCGAATCCGCTCCGCTCGCCTATTCAAAAATGTCCACTGCCCTGAAGGTTGCTGCCGACCGAAGCGACCTCTCCGATCGCGCCCGCAGCGAGCTTCCTCGCTTGGCGGCGGCGCTCGAAGAGTCCACTCGCCTCTCAAGCGAGCTTCGCGAATCGCTTGCCACCCTCGCTGGCGAATCGCACGCGTTTGCCGATGAGATGGACTTCAGCATCCTCTTCGACCCCAAGCGCGAACTCCTTGCCGTCGGCTACGACCCATCTAAAGAGGCCACGTGCAAATGGCACTACGACCTGCTCCCGTCCGAAGCCCGTGCTGCCTCCTTCGCCGCCATCGCGCAAGGCGACATTCCGCCAAAAACCTGGGTCCGCCTCACGCGCTCCTTCGGGACGTATAAACGCACTCGCGTTCTCCTGTCTTGGACCGGCACGATGTTCGAATACCTCATGCCGTGCCTCTGGATGAAAACTCATCCGAACACTCTGCTCGATCGCGGTGCGCGCGCCGCAATCGCCGCGCAGCAAAAATTCGCTCGTGAGCGCCGCATTCCTTGGGGCATGTCCGAATCTTCATGCCGCGAACGTAGCTCCGACGGCCACTACGTCTATCGTCCGTTCGGCCTTTCGGCGCTCGCCCTGCATCGCGACGAATACTCAAGCGACGTCGTCGTCGCTCCTTACGCCTCCTTTCTCGCCATGCTTTTCGATCCCACATCGGCCGCAGCCAACTTGCGCGCCATGAAAGAGCTCGGCTGGCTCGCCGATTACGGCTTTTACGACGCTGCCGACTTTACGGGGTACCGCCTCGAGCACGGAAAGAATCACGAAGTCGTCCGCAACTGGATGGCGCACCATCAAGGCATGAGCCTCGTCGCCATCTCCAACGTCCTCTGCGGCTCCGCCATGCATCGACGGTTCCACGCCGATCCGCGCGTCGCGGCCGCCGAGCGCGTCCTCTACGAAAAAGCTCCGCGCGTCATCATGGACGCTGAGCCAGAAGCAGACGCCTCACAGGAACCTGCGTCGCCTCGCGCTGTCGCCGACGCCGGCGGCCAATTCGCGCAGTTGCGCAGTCCGGCCCCAAAATTCACGTAGATCTATTTCGCCAAGCGATATATTGTGTCGCCGTTCGGGAGAACAAATCCGGTGAGATTTCTCGCGGAAAGCTCGTTCCTGAGCGTCCTTGGTCTGTTCGCATGGGTCGCTGCTTCGGGCGTCACGCAAAAACCTCCTAAAGAGCCACCTGCTCGCTCCGCCCGTCCGTCCCAGCCGAGTGCGGAGGCAGTAGCCGAAACGATCACCGTCAACCCCGAAGGCCGAGGCAAGCCATTCCCGCATTTCTGGGAACAGATGTTCGGCTCAGGCCGCGCCAGCCTCGCGCTTCGCCAGCCCTATCTCGGCGATCTCAAAGAAGTGAAGCAGGCTGCTGATTTCAAATACGTTCGCTTTCACGCAATCTTCCACGACGAAGTCGGCATCTACGACGAAGACGCTTCCGGCAATCCTATCTACAACTTCACGTACCTCGACCAGATTTACGACGGCCTTCTCGCAAACGGCGTGCGCCCATACGTAGAACTCAGCTTTATGCCCCGTAAGCTCTCCGCCGAGCCTCCCACGATTCACGTCTTTTGGTATCACCCGATCGTCTCTCCGCCGAAGGACTGGAACAGGTGGGGTGACTTGATGTCGCACTTCGCGCAGCACCTCATCGATCGATACGGCATCGAGGAAGTTTCGCAGTGGTATTTCGAGGTGTGGAACGAGCCGAATCTAGATTTCTGGGACGGCGTCCCCAAAGAACCAACCTACTACCACCTTTACGAGGTTACCGCCCGCGCCATAAAGGGCGTCAACCAACGCCTCCGCGTCGGCGGCCCCTCGACCGCGCAGGCCGCTTGGGTTGATCGATTTATCGCCCATTGCGTCGAACAGAAAGTCCCGGTTGACTTCGTTTCCACGCACGTTTACGCCAACGACACTTCCGAAGACGTCTTCGGCACTCACGAAACCATCAGTCGCTTCGATATGCTCCCGCGTGCTTTCAAAAAAGTTCATGACCAGGTCGCTGCCTCCGCGCGACCCGACCTCCCCATTTTCTGGTCCGAATTCAACGCCACCTACAAAAGCGAAACGCACGTTACGGACTCCATCTTCATGGGCCCGTGGCTTGCCGATATGATTCGCCAGTGCGACGGCCTTACCAGCATGATTTCCTACTGGACCTTCTCCGACGTTTTCGAAGAGCAGGGCGTCTCGAAGGAGCCGTTCCACGGCGGGTTCGGCCTCATCGCCTCGTACGGCCTTCCCAAGCCATCCTATAACGCCTTTAAACTTCTGCACCGTCTCGGCGATCAGCGCCTGCCAATCGACTCCGACACCGCGCTCCTCACCCGCCGCAAGGACGGCACCTCAGTCATAGCTGTCTGGAATTTGGCGCCCCCAGAAGAGGAAGGCTCACCCAAAACGGTAAGAATCGCCCTGAAAGGCGGCATTCCACGTCGACGCGTGTCCATCTCCCGCCTCGACGCAAAGCACGGTTCGCTTACGGCCCTTTACAACGCCCTGGGCAAACCCACCTACCCGACGCGCGACGAAATCGCAAAACTCTGCGCCGCCGCGAAGCTTCCGAATCCCGAAACCACCTACTTCGAAAAAGGCCAGCTGACGCTCACGCTGCCGCCGCATGGCCTCGCGATCCTCGAATTCAAATAGGGTTCGGCAAAAACCGCAGGCGCAGCGCTCAACTCCTGAATCGTGCCCGATCCATCCCCCGTTTCGCCTCGGGATTCTTCATGAACACATCCCACACAAATCCCGTCCGCGCGTTCTCCGCCATCAAGAGCGTAATCCCTAGGTCGATCCCAAGCACGTCCGTGTCATACCACCCGGTCAGCGGATTGAACGCATCCACAAATCCATACCGGCACCAGGCTTTGTCGCCGTACTTTTCCTTGATCGTCCGCAACACTCGCATCGTCTCCTGCGGCAAAAACGGCAGTGAGCCCGCCGCCGCGCACGGCACCACCGACCCGTCAATCGGTCCTGTCGCCGGCGGCCCGCCCCACGCCACGTATCCCTTTTGCGAATCCGATGCGGTAATGCCCCACAAATCCTCGGTGTAGTCCGGGAACTGTCCGGACAAGTCCAGGCAGAACCGCTTGTGCACTTCCGTCGCGACAATCGAATTCTTAAAGTAGTCGGCGTAGTCGTCGTGCTTGTCGCGAAAATCAAACCACGCCTGCGAAGACTGGTGCACGAAGAGCGGCGCAAAT
>Ga0126373_10002938_pt1 | contig 12621 bp, 10 predicted proteins | sample PanSoiMetPlot_11_FD_92545 | JGI IMG/M metagenome (GOLD analysis project Ga0126373, IMG submission 92545) | Tropical forest soil microbial communities from Panama - MetaG Plot_11 | ecosystem: Environmental > Terrestrial > Soil > Tropical forest > Bulk soil | place: Panama | collected 2016-02-17
CCGCCGCGATTCGCCACAAGCAGTGGCCGGTCAAACGCGTCCAGTAAGCTCGTAACCAGGCTTAGAACGGCGGGGCCGCTCGCAGCTTGGTCCATAGCTAAGTTATTGGACAGAAAGAGCCTCCTAGGACGTTCCCACTCACCGGGGCGAAGACACCCTTCTTTCCCAGAGCCGTTGTGAAAGAGGAGGGTTCCTTGCGCTCGCGAAAGTGATGCTCGCAAAGGGCAAAAAAAGTGTCAATGGTAAATGCGTTCTACTTTGCACAAATGAGGAACGTACCGGGCCAAAAATAACAATTATGACCGCGAGTCATTATAGTGACCATCTGCTGACTCGCTGTATATTGTTGAAACTAAAGCCTGCAAATCTTTGGCAGGGTTTGACCAAGTCTTGCATTCAAATTGCGAGTTAGAGCAGTACTAAAACCGGGGTACCGAATGTCCGTTAAAGAGACCGTAACCCAGCACCGTCTTGGCGTAGTGCAGACATATGAAGAGCGTCGGCGATTTCAAAGACTCCGTCTCCAGGTCCCCATGTTCATCCGGGGCCGGGATGCGTACGGTGAACAGTTCCTTGAATTGGCTAAAACTCTTGATATCAGTGCGATAGGTGCATTTCTAACCAGCCCTCGTCCCTTGGCCGTTGGCGAGATGATTACGCTCACGATCCCCGCTCCGTCAATCACTTCGTCAGCCTTGGTTCCCTCGGGAATGCCGCCTATTCAGGCCAAGGTTAAGCGTTGCCAGGAAGCTGGCGACGTCCAGTTGATCGGCGTCGAGTTCCTCAAGCCGATTGGCTAAACTTCTTCTGCTCGTGCCTGCCTCGATTTGAAAAAAACTGTAGTGGAATAGTCGAAAAGGCGAAACGTTTTCTCACTCCCTCTGCCTGACCGCTTTGAAACATCATTGCCCTACATCCACAACGCTACAACTATCGATTTAAGAGCAGCTTACATGTCTTTCCAGTAATGATTTCCGGCTTTCAATTGGGCTGCTCCTTGCTATAGTATCCGTGCCCCGCAGGGTTCCCTGATCAGCTTCAGGGAAAATAGAACTCTATTCGGAACCCATTGATGCCTGTGCCCGGCGAAGCTTCCCAGCCGCAGCCGTCGCCCGAAGACTCGTTCCTGGATCTCTTGATTGAGACCCTCGAGGGCCTTGATGTCTCGGTGCGCGGCCAATTCCTACGCCAATATTTCCGCACGATTGCGCAGATCGACCTCACCGAGACGCTGAGCAACGAATACTGGCAGCGAATACTCGCCCGCCGCCGCGAACTAGCCGAAAGTCTCGGGCGTCCCGTTTCCCTCAAGACTGCCATGGTCGATGTGCTCGCCACGACGAACTTCTTCCGCGTTCCAATCCTGATGGAATTCGAAGAATTCAAGAAACTTCAGGTCAACGCCGCCACCGATGCATTGACGGGCCTGTACAACCGCCGCCTCTTTGACGAGTACAGCGAAAAGGAACTGAATCGCGCGAAACGCTACAACCAGCAGCTCGCCTTTGTGATTCTCGACGTGCACAAATTGAAAGAAGTGAACGATCGCCGCGGGCATCTGCAGGGCGACCAGATCCTGCAACTCGCTGCCACCATGCTCAGAAAAACAATGCGCGCCTCCGATTTCGCCTTTCGCATTGGCGGCGATGAATTCGCGCTGCTGCTGCCGGAAACCGATCCCGAACAGGCCAATACGCTTTGCCGCCGTATCCGCACGCAGTTTGAAAACGATATTCGCGAAATGAAACTCGATATTGGCGTCACCTTGGATTTTGGAATCGCGGTTCATCCCCAGGACGGAGACTCCAAGCGCACTCTTCTCGGTTTGGCGGACAAGCAGTTGTATGAATTGAAAAATATCGGTCGCGATGCAGGGCCCACGCCTTTTTCACGTCGCGGGCGCCCGGAAACCTTCCCACCTCGCGAGGAGAAGGAAAGCCCGCGTGAAACTGCTACTCCCGAAGCTCCTCCGAAAAATGCAGCGCGCAATGAATCTGCTTCGCGCACAACGCCGCCGCGCGAAATTCCATCGGTTCCGCGTACGCCGTTCGCGCGGCCCTCACCTCCAGCTGGTTTTCCCCATGCCCCGCAACCGCCGCGAGCCGAGCCGGATGTCGAGCATCGCAAATTTGAACGCGTCTCTTTGGCCGGCACGAAAGCCTATGCGGTTCTCGCGGAAGCCTCTCAGCACCACGCGGCCGTCGTAGACCTCAGCTATGGGGGAGTTGCGCTGCTAGTCGAAAAGCCTGAAGAACTTCCGGCACAATTCAACGCTATCCTGCATGTCCCGATTCTTCCGCCTGTGCGCGTCGTTCTGCACAAGACTTACACCCAACACCTCGAAGGCGGTCGCTCCCGCGTCGGTTGTTCTTTCGTCTCCTAGTCCCATCCTCGACTAGTGCACCAAATCATTTCCGGTATCAGGCCCGTCGGTCTTTTCGAGTTCGTGTTCGGCCTCGAGCCACTCATCCAGCGTATACCCGCCGCTTACCGCGCCGTGCTGATGGTGAATCTCGCAAGCCCGGCGCTGTATATCCTCCAGGCTGGGTGGGTGATGATTCTCATGCCCTTCAGACTTTCCCTCGAATAGAAGCACCGCCTTACTAAGGCGTTCTACCTTATGAATTTCCGCAAACATATCCATAGAGCCTCTTCTCAGGCAACTTCTTTCTCCTCCAATTTTGCCTGCTATCTATTTGACGCTTTCGCGACAGCGCTGGTTGCGTTTTTCACGCGGAAGAGCGACGCTTCGTCTGGTGAAAAAAACAAAAGCGGTCGCGGCCAGCTAGTTACACGACGTCGCCGGTGGCACCCTGCACCGAGGCTCAAAGTCTCATCGCAATAGGAGCGTCGAAAAATGAATTCCGAGTGGGCAAAGAATCTAGCCGAACGCAAGAAAAGCGAGCTCGAAGCCAAGAGACTTCAGCAGGAAAAGGATCTCAACGACCGTAAGCTCCTCGACACGAATGCCGACAAGATGTGGGTCGAAGTTCGCCGCGCCGCCTCTGGTTGTTGCAGGGAACTCAACTCCTCGATGGGAAGCGACTACATAAAATTTGAAGGCGCCTCCTACCACAACAGCTTTACCTTGATCACTCCGGAAGCCACTTACACTGCAACATTCAGCCCTCAGACCTGGCTCCTCTCCGCGCAGGGAACCACATACACGTTGGTCGTAACGGAAGGAAACTCAGTGCTTTGGAAAGATACCCAGGGAAATACATTGCCCTCGGAAAGTGTCGCTCAAAATATCGTCGGCGCCGCTTTTCGATGATTTTGCAAAAACAACGTGCTGCCGTATAATAGGAGTTTCCCGCTGGCCTAGCGACGTGACTGTAGTGTCTGAAAACAATCGTCACGCAGACCGGCCAGCCGGTAGGAGCTTTTCAATGAAAGATGGAATTCACCCCGATTATCATCCCGTTACGGTCCACTGCGCCTGCGGAACCACGTTCCAGACGCGCTCGACCGCAAAAGGCGAGTTGATCCGCGTTGAAATCTGCTCGCAGTGCCATCCATTCTTCACCGGCAAACAGAAGCTGATTGACACGGCTGGCCGCGTCGAGCGCTTCCAAAAGAAATACGCCGATAAAGCCGCCGCCACCGGCGGTACAAAGAAAAAGTAACCGCGCCGCTCGTCCCCGTCGTAAGTCCTCCCGCATTCGCATCGCCGGCGGACCGCATAGCCATTGGCCACCGTCGCCCATCAGTAGGGGCGGGTCTAAGACTCGCCCGCGACGCCCGCCCCACTCCCTGCGCCATTGCTGTGCCAGCGTTTCTGAAAACAGCCACCGCGAAAATTTTTTGTCATCGCCCGCTTTTAGGCCCCTGTCCTTGTTCTCGACGAACGACCAGTCAAGTTTCCAGCCCCATCTGTGAGACGCTCGTCTTGGGGGTCTGTGTGATGAAAGAAAACAGAAAACTGAAAACAGCAATGAAGTTAGGATCAGAGCAGGATCGGGCGGCGCAGTGGCACCTCACTCCTTTCCGCTATAACGCCGGCCTACCCAGAGCCTCGAAGGGCATCTTGCCTGCTCTCCTCCTCTTGGCTTCGCCCTTCAGTGGCGCAGACACCACCGTGTTTAGCCACGCGCGGCATCTCCCCTCAAGGCTCGAACAGTGCCGCCACTACGGCAACGAGTAAAGATTTCTAATCGAGACACCGCGATTAGAAATTCGCGTAAGTCCAAGAAAACAAATCCAATCCAAGATTCCTATCGAGACAAATCAGGCACTTTGGGCCGTCACAAGCGCCGCCACCTTCAGCCCTTTCCGGCTCTGTGCTAGAGTCGAAAATTCATGAACTCCGCTGCCATCGCCACGCAAGGCCTGACGCGACGCTTCGGCGCTCTCACCGCCGTCGACGACGTGAATCTTCGCGTTGCCCCCGGACAGTTCTTCGGTTTCCTCGGGCCCAACGGCGCTGGAAAATCCACCACCATCAAAATGCTCATCGGCCTGCTCGCTCCCACAGCCGGACGCATCGAAATTCTCGGCCTCGATCTCGCCGCGAACTCCCTCGAAGTGAAACGCCAGATCGGCGTCGTGCCCGAAGGCATGGCCCTCTTCGGACGCCTCACCGGCGCCGAGTATCTGAATTTTGCCGGCCGCATGTACGGCCTCGATCGCGAAATCGCCGCCAACCGAGCCGCCGAACTTCTCGATTTCATGCAGCTCGCCGACCAGCCCAAAAAGCTCGTCACCGATTACTCGCACGGAATGCAGAAAAAATTGGCCTTGGCCGCCGCCGTCATCCACGGCCCGAAGATTCTTTTTCTCGACGAGCCTTTTGAAGGTGTGGACGCAATCGCTTCCGGCACGCTCAAAGTGATGCTGCAGAGCATGATCGCGCGCGGGGCCACGATTTTTCTCACCTCGCATGTGCTCGAAATCGTCGAGCGCCTCTGCAGCCATCTCGCCATCATTCATCGCGGCAGGCTCGTCGCGCAGGGCTCGCTTGAGGAACTTCGCGCCGGCGTTGAAGCGCAAGCTGCCGCCGCGTTACCGGACGATGGCGCTCACGCCCCAGCCGTGCCGGGAGAAAAACTCACCCTCGAAGAGATTTTCCTGCGCATCGTCGGCGGCGCCCGTCCCGTGGATCAGGAGCTTTCGTGGCTGAGCTGACTGTCGCCCCGGGCGTTCGAGAGCAGCTCGCGGCCGTCGCACGCGTACGTTGGCAACTCTTCGTCAACTCTCTGCGAACGCTTCGCGGTCGCATGGAGTTGGTCTCGCACATCTTCATCACGCTCGGTTTCGCCGCCGGCGGAATCGGCGGTCTGGCGGCGTCATGCGGCGCCGCTTACTACGTGGTTTCCAGGGGTAAAGCGGAATGGCTCGCTATAATCCTCTGGCCGATATTTTTCTTCTGGCAGCTGTTTCCGGTAGTTGCCACCGCGTTCACAGAAAATTTCGACACTTCGAATCTTCTCCGCTTTCCTCTCAGCTATTCATCTTTCGCCCTGATTCGAATTGCCTACGGGTCGCTCGAGCCGGCCACTATGCTCAGCTCTCTGTGGTTGTTGGGAGTCGCGTCCGGAGTGGCAATGGCTTCGCCGCCTCTCTTTCCGTGGGCCGCAATCGCGCTGCTCCTCGTCGCAGCGGTGAACATTCTGCTTGCTCGCATGATCTTTTCTTGGGTCGAACGATGGCTGGCCCAGCGGCGCACCCGCGAAATTCTCGGCGTATTTTTTCTCTTGTTCATCATCAGCTTTCAGCTAATTGGGCCGTTGATGAGCTTCTACGGCCGCAGCGCCCATCCGGATCTGCGTCAATTCGCGGACAGAGTCTTGCCGATTCAGCGCTTACTGCCTCCGGGAACTGCCGCTTCTGCCATCGCGAGCGCCGCCGATGGGGACTATGCGATCGCCGCCGGCACCCTGGCAATACTGGGCATCTATGGCGCTGCGATTTTCTGGTTTTTGGACCTTCGGCTGCGCGCTCAGTTCCACGGAGAGAACCTCAGTGAAGCGCCGGCGCTCGCGGAATCGTCGGGACAACGCGAAATCGTGCGCGCAGGCTGGAGTTTTCCTGGAATTCCCGGCTCTGTGGCGGCGATCTTCGAAAAAGAAATGCGATATCTTTCTCGCAGCGGGCCAATGCTTTTCACCTTGATCATGCCCGTATTCATTCTTTTTATCTTCCGGCTCACGCCTTCCACTTCTCACAGAGGTTCGGGCTCATTCCTCGGCGGCTCGTCCGACCTGGCTTTTCCCATCGGCGCCGCCTACGCACTGCTGATCCTGACAAACATGGTGTACAACAACTTTGGATCCGAGGGCGCCGGCGTCCAGATGTATTTCACCGCGCCCGTGCTAATCCGCTCCGCGATACTGGCGAAAAATCTCGCTCATTCCACAATTCTCGCTCTCGAAATGGTTCTCGTTTGGATCGGCGCCAGCCTCATATACAAACCGTCCGCTCTGGGAACCACCCTCGCCACGCTCTCCGGAATTCTCTTCGCGCTGCCCGTTAATCTCACAGTTGGCAACCTGCTCTCGATTTCGTCTCCCAAGAAAATCGATTATGGCACTTTCGGCCGCCAGCGCGCGTCGAACACCACCGTCTTCGCAAGCTTCGGCGTGCAAATTGTTGTCGTCGGCCTTGCAGCCGTCACGCTCATGGCAGGCCGCAGCTTCGACAGAGTTTGGCTCGCCACGATTGTTTTCCTGGTATTCGCCGCGGTCGCCTGGGTAGTGTATTCAGTAGTGCTGAAAAGCATCGAACACCTGGCATTCGGCCATCGCGAAGAACTGATCGCTGAGCTGACCCGCGCCTCTTAGGATGGCTTGAGATGAAAATTCACCGCTCAATATTCATCAGTCTCATGTGGGCAATATTTCCCGGTGGCGCTTTGCCTGCTCGCGGGCAGTCCGCTCAGCAGGACGCTTTGCGCCAGGCTACTTTCGACAATCTGAAATCGCTCGACGACGTGATCGCGATTTCCGGATACGAAAAGCCGCTCGTGGATCAAATCAGTTCGCGGGTCGCGGCATTTCATCCGCAAGTGGACAATCTCGGCGACGTCGTTATCACGCTGGGCAGCGGCGCTCCGCACCGCCTGCTGGTCACCGGCATTGACGAGCCCGGCTTTGTCGTCAGCGCCATCACCGACGATGGCTACATTCGCGTGCAACGTTTGCCGCAGGGCGGCCTGCCGCCGATGTTCAACGAACTGTATTCCGCGCAGCCTGTAAAAGTAGGCACGACGACGGGCGGCTGGATCGATGGCGTGGTAGCGGGCCTCTCCGTGCATCTCGCGCCAGGGCGCGCGAATACCCCGAAATCGAACGACCTCGATGAGATGTACGTCGACATCGGCGCATTTTCCGCCGACGAAGTCCGCAAAGCGGGCGTTGACGTATTGAGCCCGATTGCCATCACCCGCAGCCTTTTCGATCTTGGTAACGCCGAATTTGCAGGCGCCGCCGTGGGTGATCGCTTCGGCGCAGCCGCGCTTATCGAGCTATTGACGCTTATTGATCCGGCACAGGTAAAAGGGACACTAACGATTGCCTTCGTTGTGCAGCAATGCACCGGCGCGCGCGGCCTGGAGCGCATCATCACCACGATGCGGTTCGACGAAATGATCTATGTGGGACGCCTGTTTGCTGGCGGCCCGGTGACCGGTGCCGAGAACCTGCGCCGCGCCCCGCGAAAAGAGCCAGGCAGCGGCGTTCTGGTCGCGGGAGAGGAAGCCAATGCGCCGCCCAACGCCTTCGCGGACGAACTCAAACGAGTCGTCGCAACGAGCAAGGTTCCTCTCGTGCCGGACTATTCGGCTCCGGTGATTCCGCCCAACTATCTTGCAGCGCCTCCGATGCCGCCGAAGTCCGCGCACATCGGCATTGCCACCGCGTGGGCCGACACGCCCGCTGAAACCGTCAATGTAGCCGACTTCAACAATCTCGTAACTGTGCTGGTCGCCTATTCGAATGCATACGGCAAATCTTCGCTGAAGCTCGAACCCAATCCCGCGGGCATTGCCGCCGAGGGCCAGCCGAAGAAAGGCGCAAACACCTCTTCAGTTACCGACCTCCTGCAACATTTGACGGAAGCCTACGGGGTGAGCAACCACGAAGAGCGGGTGCGAGAGATGGTTCGGTCGCTGCTGCCCGCCTGGGCAACATCGGAGACGGACGCCGCGGGAAATCTGGTCGTGCGCGTGGGAATTACGCCAAAGGGTTCGCAGGCGCCCCGGCTGCTCTTCGTCGCACACATGGATGAAATCGGATTCGAGATGAAATCCATCGCCTCCGATGGCCGCCTCGAAGTGACCTGGAAAGGCGGAGGAGTGCAAAGCTATTTTTCCGGCCACCCGGCTCTGGTTCATACCGGGACCGGAGACCGCGAAGCGGTGGTAGAGCTGCCCGAAAACTGGGACATGCCGAAATTCCAGTGGGCACCGGACGCCGCGAAATCGGTGCGTGTGGACGTGGGGGCGCGAACCCCGGAAGAAGTGGAGAAGCTGGGCATTCACGTGGGCGATTCGATCACGATTCCGAAAGCGTACCGGCCGCTGCTCGGGACGCGCGCCAATGGGCGCAGTTTCGACGACCGCGTGGGAGACACTGCGTTGGTCGCGGCGCTCTGGGCCCTTGGCAATCCAGTGAAAGACCGCGACATCACCTTCGTATTTTCGACGGGCGAAGAGTTGGGTCTGGTCGGCGCAGGGACGCTGGCAAAGAGCCTGGCGTCTCAGAACCGTGCTCCGGACTTCGTCTTCAACATAGATACCTTCGTCAGCGCGGATTCGCCGCTCGAATCGAAACGGTTTGGCGACGCCCACGTCGGGAAAGGCTTCGTTGTCCGCGCAATGGACAATTCGAATATCGTCCCGCGCCCATTCGTTGAAAAAGTGATGAAGCTGGCTCGCGACAATCAGATCGCAGCACAGTTCGGCGTCACGGGAGGAGGCAACGACGGCTCGGCATTTGTGCGCTATGGCTCGATTGACGTCGCCCTCGGATGGCCGCTGCGCTATTCGCACTCGCCTGCGGAGGTGGTCGACACGCGCGATGTAGACGCGCTCGGTAAGATCGTAGCTGCGATCGCGCGCAGCTGGTGATCTGCCGCAGCCACGTGGCTCGAGGAGCCAGATCGCGACTTCGTTCGGCGGTGATTCGTTGACGAACGTTCTTGTCGCCATGTCTCTGGCGTTTCGCACGACTTTGCTATAATCGCGCGCCGTGACCGGCCCCAAATTTAAGTCCCCGCGGTATATCGTGATTGAAGGGCCGATTCGCGTCGGCAAATCCACACTCGCACGCGTCCTTGCCGAACAGATGCACGCGCGGCGCATCTTCGATTGCGAGGAAAACCCCTTCCTCGCGGAGTTCTACAATGAAAAGCCCGGCGCCGCCTTCCAAGCGCAGATGCATTTCCTCTACGAGCGGCACAGGCGGCTGCTCGAAGCGCACCTGGAGGACAGCGCGGTTCCGGTGGTCTCCGATTTCCTTTTCGAAAAGGACAAGATATTCGCGTACATCAATCTGGATAACGAAGAGCTGAAACTCTACGAGCGCTATTTCGATATGCTAGCTCCGTCGGTTCCCGCGCCTGACCTGGTGATCTATCTTCAAGCCAAGCCGAATGTGCTACAAAAACGCGTCACAAAAAAAGGCGATCCTTCGGAAACTGAGATTTCTCCTGATTACCTCGAAGCTGTCTCGAATGCCTACGAGCACTTTTTCTTCCGCTATTCCGCTTCGAACCTGTTGGTGGTGGACACGTCGGATATCGACTTCGTCGAACGCAATCATGATTTGCAGGAGCTTCTGCGGCGGCTCCGCCAACCGGTGAAAGGCACGCAGTATTTTCTGCCGCTGGGCCAGAGTTAGGAGCGGTGAAGAAAGACATCGGATGGAGCGGAGAATGGGCCGCTTCGAGTCATAGCTGACGCGGGCGGGTCTTAGACCCGCCCCTACAAGCTCTTTTGCCTCGGCAGATCCTTGGGAAGGAAGCGTTCCGGAACGGTTAACCCCGCCAGATCACCCGCTCCGGCCAGCTTTGTGTGAGGGCGAACTAATCCGAACGTGATTTAAGTCAGGCGGCTTTGTAGGGCCCTGACAACTGATGCCGCCATTTTCCCAGTGCGCGGTTCACGGGGTGGCTGCGGTGAAGAAAAGTCAGCACCGGAGGACGGCGCACGCCAATTCTTTCGAGGGCCCGGCGGATGCGGAAATCACGTCCGGCCGAAACCATGCCTTTCTCAAGCGTGTCGATCGCTTCGGATGTGCGTCCTGCCTGGTGATACACCTCGGCCAGATTCAGATAGAGCTGCGCGTGGTTCACTCTCATTCCCAGAGCTTCGCGGCAGAGCGATTCGGCGTCGCCGAATCGCTTCTCGGAAACGGCAGCGAGCAAGCCCGTGTAAGAGAGGTAGAACGGATTCTTCGGAGCAACTCCCAGAGCGCGCCGGGCATGCTGCAAGGCCTGTTCAGCTTGTCCGTCGCGAAGGTACTTCAGGCATTCCTTAAAGTCGGTCATTCCTGCATCGGTCGGGGATGTGGTTCCAATCCAGTGGGACATAGGCTCCTTCCTTTCCTCGCCAGGGAACTCTGCGAGGACGTTAGGGAAAGCCTAGCGCCTGGACTTGCCGGAGGATATAGAACGCGCGGCCAGATTTCGTCCTAGTCCGATTTCCTGTACGGAATGACAGGCGAAAGCTCCCCCACCTTGAAAATCGGCCGAGAAACTAAACTCTTCAGCTTCGGTGAGCGAAGGGCGCCTCGTTTTCACAACCGGAACGAAATTGTACTATTTCCGGCTGCCAAGGTATGGGCCGAACCACGCCGCGGTGCGGTCGATCACGTCCCGGCTGTGCTCGGGATTCGCGAACAGATGGCCTTCGTTCGGATAAATGACGAATTCGGTGGGCACGCCCAGCGTCTTGAGAGCGTGCCAGAATTCGTAGGATTGCGGCGCGGGGCATTCGCCATCCCGATCGCCGACGACGATGAGCGTGGGCGTATTCGCTTTCTTGATGAAATTGATGGGCGAACTTTTGGCGTAGACGACCGGGTCGTCGTAAGCGGTGGCGCCGAAATAGGGAATCATCCATTGATCGATTTTGTTTTCGCCGTAGTAACTCAGATAGTTTGAAAGGCCCGCGCCGGCTACCGCGGCGCCGAAGCGGTTCGTCTGGGTTACGGCCCACATGGTCATGAAGCCGCCATAGCTCCAGCCGGTAATACCTAGCCGCGCCGGATCAACCGGAGCTTCCTGAATGGCCTTGTCAACTCCGGCCATGATGTCCAGAAAATCGCCGTAGCCGAAATCCTTCACGTTCGCCTGTGTGAATTTCTCGCCCATTCCATAGCTGCCACGGGGATTGGGTTCGAAGATGAAGAAGCCGCGCTCGGGCAAGGCGAAAGGATAATTCCATCGGCTGGGAAACCTGGGTGTGTACGCCCATGCAGGGCCGCCATGAACGTAAACGACGAGCGGATATTTTTTTGCGGAATCGAAGTCTTTCGGATAGATGAGCCAGCCCTGGACGGAGCCGATACTCGTGGTCCAGCGGAGGCTTTTGGCTTCGCCCCATTCGGGTTTCAGGCTGACATTCACGTGCGTGATCTGCTTCCAATCTCCCACCGGGCCGGCCCATACCTCGGGCGGGTTGGAGAAAGTCTCGCGCACGACCGCGGTGGTGTTGCCATCGCTTGCAACGGATACGTACGGGACGAATTCTCCGTGCGCGAGAGTTTCGGGACCCTTCCAGATGGGAGCGAGCGCGCCGGCGAGCGTGAGGCGCGCGACGAATGTTTCGCCCGCGTCAATTCCGGTGACAAGAATTTCCTGCGAATTGGGCAGCCATGCGAGCGAGGTGGCTGTGGACCTCGAATCGGGCGTGAGGTTTCTCATCGTGCTTGTCGCCGGGCCGCCCGTCCCATCAATGGCGTAGACATCACCGCCCGGAATCGGTTCGTCGCTCATCAAGCCGCCGATGAAGATGATCGTTTTGCCGTCGGGCGACCAGCGCGGGTTGGCTATCTGCATGCCGGGTTTGGGCTGCACGTCGTGTACGGTGCCGGAGGTTGCGTCGATCGTGGACAGGGCCGCGATGTACCAGTTGTCGTCGCCGTTGCCTTTTGCCGAGGTGATTGCGAGTTGCTTGCTATCGGGAGACCAGTCGAACTCGTACACATAGGTGTCAGCCGGGGAAAGCTGGCGCAGCTTTGCAGTGGCGACATCCACGAGGGTTAGGCGCTGTTCGACGAAATCGTCGGATACGACGCCTTCATCGGGCGTCTCCGCAACGAGCGGGCCGGCGGCGCGCGTCGCATTTTCGGTGAATAGAAGCGCGATCGTTTTCGAATCGGGCGACCAGCCCGGCCCGGCGAGAAATCCTTTTACCCGGGTGAGCTGCTTTGCCACTGCGGCCTCCTGTTTCGACGCAGCTTTATGTGCTGGACCTTTCGCGACCTGAGTTCCCGAGACTGGAACAATGAAGAGCTGCAGCTGCCCCGCCTTCGGAGCATCGGAAAGAAAAGCGAGCAGCTTGCTGTTGGCTGACCATGCGATATCGTGCTCTTCGTGAGGGACTTTGCCGTCTCCGGCGGTAATTCTCTTTTTCGTAGCGGGCTCGGTGATGTCTGCGACATAGATTGCGGAATTGGGAGA
>Ga0126373_10002939_pt1 | contig 12619 bp, 14 predicted proteins | sample PanSoiMetPlot_11_FD_92545 | JGI IMG/M metagenome (GOLD analysis project Ga0126373, IMG submission 92545) | Tropical forest soil microbial communities from Panama - MetaG Plot_11 | ecosystem: Environmental > Terrestrial > Soil > Tropical forest > Bulk soil | place: Panama | collected 2016-02-17
CGGACTTCGCCTTCGCGACGCTCTTGCTGTTCGCGGGCAGGCCGACCACAACGTCAAGGCCGGAATCGCGAAGGTTCAGCGCGTGCGCGTGCCCCTGGCTGCCGTAGCCAATGATGGCGATCTTCTTGCCCTTAAGGGGCTCGATGTTTGCGTCTTTTTCGTAATATCGTTTGATCATTTAGAGAGTCCTTTGAGCGGGCGATGCCGTCTGCCCCACCTCATTCAGCGCTACAGGGGGCTGGAGGCGGATCTTCTTTCCTTCGAGCGACATGGCCACGCCTCCGGACCGCGTCACTTCAATTTCGCCATAACTGCGCATGATGGCGACGAATTCATCGAGCTTCTCGGGATCGCCGGTGGCTTCGAGCGCGAAGCCCTCAGTGGATGAATCGACCACGCGCGCGTGGAAGATTTCGGCTTCCTTCAGGACCGCGGTGCGGGTGTTCTGATCGCAGCGCACGCGCAGCAGAATCATCTCGCGGATCACGGCGGGCGCATCGGTCAGATCTGTCGCCTGAAGGACGTTCACCAGCTTGTTCATCTGCTTAACGACCTGACTGCGGAGCCGGTCTTCCACTTCGACTCCGATGGTCATGCGCGAAAGCTCCGGATCGATGGTTTTCGCGACCGTGAGCGTTTCGATGTTGTAGCCGCGCGCCGAAAGCACGCCGGTAACGCGCAGCAGCGCGCCGGGCTTGTTCTCAAGAAGGATGGAGATTGTCAGGAGCATGTTCAATTCCTACGCGGTCACGGGTTGAGGCGGTCCGAAGACCATTTCGCTGATGGAGCCACCCGCGGGCACCATGGGATAAACGTTTTCCTCGGGCGAGACTTTCACGTTGAGCAGGTAAGGACCGGGGTAATCGATCGCCTGCTGGAGCGCTTTGGTCAATTCCTGCGGCTTTTCGATGGTGCGCCCTTCGAAGCCGTAGGCTGAGGCGAGCTTTTCGGCGTCCGGGAAGCAATCGAGCGTGACGGCGCTGAGGCGGTTGTTATAGAAGAGCGTCTGCCACTGCCGGACCATCCCGAGGTAGCCGTTGTTCATGATGATGATTTTGACTGGGAGCCCCTGACTCGCGATGGTGGCGAGTTCGGGAATGGCCATCTGGAATCCGCCGTCGCCGCATATGGCGAAGACGAGCTTATCGGGGCGGGCCATCTGGGCTCCCATTGCCGCGGGAACGCCAAAGCCCATCGCGCCGAGACCGCCGGAGTTGATCCACAGACGCGGCTCGTTGAAGCCGATGAGTTGCGCGGCCCACATCTGATGCTGGCCGACGTCCGACGCGACGATCGCCTGGCCGTTCGAGAGGCGGTCGATCTCATCCATCAGATGCTGCGGACGGATTTCATCTTCGGCGCGCTCGCGGTCGTATGGACGCTCTTCCTTCCACGTCTTGAGCTGCGCCCGCCATTTGCGGCGGGCTTCGGATTTCTTCTTAGCGGACTCGGGCGCGAGTTCCTGCAGCACCCGGGTGAGCTTCTGGAGGACCCGTTTCACGTCGCCTACTATCGGGATATCCGGGGTGCGGTTCTTGCCGACTTCCGCCGGGTCGATATCGACGTGAATGACGCGGGCGTGGCGCGCGAATGTGGAGAGCTGTCCGGTAACGCGGTCGTCGAAGCGCGTTCCGAGGGCGATCAGGAGATCGCAGTCGGTCATGCCCATGTTCGCGGCGTAGCTGCCGTGCATGCCCGGCATGCTAACGAAGTTCGGATGATTCGCAGGGAGCCCGCCGAGGGCCATCAGGGTGCAGACGGCCGGCGCGTCGACGAGTTCAACGAATTCCTTCAGTTCCGGCGCGGCGTTGGCGGCGATGATTCCGCCGCCCGCGTAAACGAACGGACGCTCGGCCTCCCAGATCAACTGCGCGGCGCGGCGGATCTGGCCGGTATGACCTTCGGTGAAAACTTTGTATCCGGGGAGGTGAATGGTATCGACCGGCGCATAGTGCCCGCGCGCCTGGAAAACATCCTTTGGTATATCGACCAGGACAGGGCCCGGACGGCCGCTGGCGGCGATGTAGAACGCTTCGTGAACGATCTGCGGGAGTTCCTGCAGCGTCTTCACCATGAAGTTGTGTTTGGTGGCGGGGCGAGTAATGCCGAAGGTGTCCGCTTCCTGGAAGGCGTCGCTGCCGATGAGCTTGGAGTGGACTTGGCCGCTGATGGCGACGATCGGGATGGAGTCCATCATGGCGTCGACGAGGCCGGTGACGAGGTTCGTGGCGCCGGGGCCAGAGGTGGCGCAGCAGACGCCGACCTTGCCGGTAGCGCGCGCGTAACCTTCGGCGGCGAAGGCGGCGTTCTCCTCATGACGCACGAGGACGTGGCGGATGTGGTGGTCGTAAAGGGCGTCGTAGAAGGGGATGGTGACGCCGCCGGGGTAGCCGAAGAAGCAGTCGACGCCTTCGCGGACGAGGCATTCGAGGAGCATCTCGGCGCCGCTCATGAGTTTGCCGGTTTCAGTTCGCGGGGAAGTGGATTGAAGGGTTTCAGCGGCCATGTGTTCGACTCCTTGCTTTCGACTGCTTCGTATATGGTTGCTTCACTTTTGATAATTGGGTGCCAATAAAAAAGGCCATCGGCTGGGGTGATTCGCCCCGCTGATGGCCTCGGATCTCTTTGACTGCCCGAGCCTCAGACGGGGACGGATACTACGACCGTAATGCTTACTACCGGTAATACAACCGGAATGGTCGTAATAATTCGGCCTGTGAAGCTGGAGAGCATTGCCAGAAGTCTTAGTTTACGGGTAAAGTTTTTGAAATGCAAGTCGGGAGTTTGATAAGAAATAATTATGGATGGATTGAGGGCTCCCGGTTTGGGCCGTTGCCCTGATCCTCCCCCGAAAAAAAATAAGCAATTCATAAGTCTTGGGTTCGTTTTCGAAAAATAACTCTTCTGATCCGGTGCGTCTCCCACAAAATCAATCCGAGCGTTTCCGAATTTCGATCTGAAGAGTGATGGATAGGCATACCGGATCTCGTGCCGAGTGTGGCATGGGAACGCACCGCTGACCGCGTAAATAATTGAGCCGATTGCTGAAAGTCTCTGAGATCTGCCAAGCGACCTGTTCCATCGAAGGCCTGTGCGATGTGGGAGAAAGCCTTTTGCATCGCCCGACAAGCAGATCTGCCCACCGCGCCGCTCGCGTTCAGGGCGTTGTCAGGAGAGCTTCAACTTTCGATCCGCAGAGCGAGCAATGACGGACGTTCCAGGTGTAGATCGCTTCAGCGCGGGCTTTGATTGCGCAGTGCGCGAACATCGCATCGTAAATGCTCCCGCCGACAATGCCCAATGCCGCACACCCCTGTAAGGCATTTGCGTATTCGTCATCGAGCGCCATCAACCGAGGGTCGCTCGCGGATGCTTCCGACGAAAAGCATCGCCTGTTCGCCACTGACGCAATGCCTGCCAGGCATTCTCGTCAGGGTCGAGTACCTCAACGAGGCTGTGCGCCGCGCAACAGCCGGCTTTCGTATTGAAGGGGGTGAATAGATTCAGGCTTGCCAAGTGGTGAATGTGATCGCCGTAGAAGAGCGGCACAAGAACAGAGGTATCCAGAAACCCCTTCATTCGCCTTCCCGAGATTGGCGAGATCCCGCTCGTCGCGTATCTGATCGAGGATTTCATCCGTCGCAGAGGCTGGCAGGAGTGGGCCGGCGTGAAATACCCATACGCCCTGTTCCTTTATGAGCGGTCCCGTGCCGCGCACGGGCCTCAACGTGATTTTCTCCCCGACGCTTTCCATTTCCAGGGAGTCGCCTGGCTCCAGGCGCAGACTCTCCCGAAGGGGTTTGGGGATTACGACGCGGCCGGCTTTGTCGATTACGAGACGTGTACTCATTGGTTCTGCCTTCTGGTCCAACCAGTAACCAATACCATTTCAGCAGCCCGGCGCTGTCCAGTGGGCTGCCGCGAGAGTCAGTTTCCGATCAGTCTTGAGTTATTTCGTGCGCGATGCTCTTTCTTCTGGAACAAATGTTCACCTAAAGGCCCCGTGCGGGCATGGTCAACCGAAAGCGCGGCGCGCCATCCAACCGAGCGGTTGCATGACAAACCATCTCAAGGAGATCCACGTTCTCCAGAGGACGTGAGAGTGAGACATACGGACAATTGGGCCCCAAAAAATGCGCCCGCAGCCTGGTGGCGGCATCTATCCGTCACGCGCTCGCTTTGCAGAGATGCATAGCGATGAACACGAATCAGGAGGATGCGCCGAGGGAGGCGACGACATGACATCTTTTGGTGCGGCTTTTCGTCGCGGACCTCGCTTCGGCACCGCCATCTGCGCGCTCGATTACTAATACAAGCTCTGCCGGGATAACCGGCTTCGCTCTTCATGCTTTTGCGGATCTTCATGGCGCCTCTCGAGCTTTTTTCAAAACACCGCCAACGGCTCGTCGTTCCGGCCTCCGTTGCTCCCGAATCTCGCGCCGCGGAGAAAGTGAGATACCGACACGGCCGCGCCGTGTTTGAGCTCACTATCGATGGCGACACAACGAATTCCGCGGATCTGGTTTTCCGATCAGCGTCAAGTCAAACGATTTCCTGGTGGCCACGGATTAGCCAGGGCACAGCGCTCGCACATGTCGAGTGGTCGTTAAGTTCTGAGCAGCTGGAGCATAAATCATGCGCCGGGGTCGAGGGAGAAGAGTATGAGCGCAGAAGTTAGTTCCGAAGACGAGAACAAGTCGACCTCATCGGATATTACCCGACGCGACGTCTTGTTTACGCTGGGCGGACTTGGCGCCGCGATAGGCGCCGGGGCCGCGATGTGGGGCGGACTCGAATTAATGGTCCGTTCGCGCCAGACAGTCGATAGCTGGAATAAAGCCGTCTGTCGTTTCTGCGGTACAGGCTGCGGCGTGATGGTGGGCATGACAGACGGCCGTGTAGTAGATGTTCGGGGTGACGAACTCGCTCACAACAAAGGCGTCATCTGTATCAAAGGCTCCATGCTTCCCGAGCTTACCCGGATCTCAGGACGCCTCCGGTCGCCCAAAATCCGGAAAGACGGCAAACTGGTGGACGCCTCGTGGGATGAGGCCATGGGCCTGGTTGCGGCCCGGTTCTCAGAGTGCATCAATCAATCCGGCCCCGACTCTGTCGCCTTCTACGGTTCGGGTCAACTGTTCACGGAGGAGTCGTACACCGCGAACAAGTTGTTTAAAGCAGGCATCGGAACGAACAACGTCGACGGAAATCCGCGACTCTGCATGGCATCAGCGGCCTCTGGATACGTCTCAACCTTCGGGAAAGACGAACCACCGGGCTGTTATGCGGATGCCGACTATGCCGATTGCTTCTTCCTGATCGGGAGCAACGCTTATGAATGCCACCAGCCGATATTCGAACGCATTCGGCAACGGAAGCGGGCAAATCCGGATACTGTGATCGTTTGCGTCGATCCGAGGCGAACCAAGACGGCCGAACACTCTGACATACATCTCGCGGTCATCCCCGGGACGGATTTGCTGCTGCTGAATTCGATGGCCTTTGTCATCTTTGACGAGGGTCTGCACAATCAGGACTTCATCGACAGACATGTTCGATTCAGTGATGGAGATCATGAGGCCGATCAAGCAGCCTTCCGGAAGTTCCTGCAGCCGTACGCCCCCGAAAAAGTGGCGCAGGAACTGGGCGTATCGGCCGCTGACATCCGCCGCGTCGCCTATTTATTCGCTACATCGACGGCGACCATGTCGCTTTGGACCATGGGCATCAATCAACGGACGCAGGGTACATTTCTCAACAACACGATTAACAGCCTGCACCTCATCACCGGACAGATTGGACGGCCCGGGGCGACGCCGTTTTCTCTTACCGGCCAGCCCAATGCCTGCGGCGGCGTCCGGGATACGGGAGCCTTATCGCACGCTCTTCCCGGCGGACGGTTAGTCTCAAATCCACAGCACCGGGGCGAAATGGAGAAGATCTGGAATGTTCCGGAGGGGACTATTTCCGGCAAGCCGGGCTTCGACGCCGTAAACCTTTTCCGAGCGATGGAGGACGGACGCGTAAAAGCGGCGCTCATCATGTGCACGAATCCGGGCGCTTCCCTTCCGGCCGCAGGCCGGTACCACGCCGCGATGGAAAAGTGTTTCACGGTTGTCTCAGATGCTTTCGAAGACAGCGAGACGCAGCGTCACGCTCAAGTCGTGCTACCCGCGGCTTTGTGGATAGAGAAAGAAGGCGTGACGGGGCAGGGCGAGCGGCGCTACCAGTTGACTCCCAAGCTTCTTAACCCTCCCGCGCAAGCCCGCAGCGACTTACAAATCCTGACCGATCTCGCCGTTCGCTTAGGGCATGACAAACTCATCGCCGCCCGCACTCCCCAAGCCGTCTGGGACGAGTGGCGTGAAGTATCCGCACATAGCCTTTACAACTTCAAAGGGATCACATACGACCGTCTCGAAAAGGAACGGGGAATACAGTGGCCCTGTCCCTCGGAAGATCATCCGGGCACGGCTCGCCGGTATGTCGAAGGTGAAGATCCGTTTGTCACAAAAGGAGCCGGCATCGAATTCTATGGCAATCACGATAAGAAAGCTGTCGTTTACCTCCGGCCTTACGCGCCTTCCCCGGAGAAGACGAGCGCCGAGTATCCGCTTTATCTGACGACCGGGCGTGTTCTGGAACAGTTTCACACCGGAACGATGACGGACCGTATCGCCGAGTTGCACAAGGCCACTGGCAACGCTACCTTCGATCTGAATCCAGAGGACGCGCACACGCTGGGAGTGCAGACGGGAGACCGCGTGGAGGTCAAGAGCAAGTATGGCACTGTACTTGGCCAGGCTCGCACGACGCAGGCGTCACGCCCGGGCGTGATCTTTGCGGCATTCTACGATGCCAAGCTTCTGGTGAATCGGGCTGTGGCCGACAACTATGACCCGACTTCGAAAGAACCCGAGTTCAAAGTGACCGCCGTATCGGTTAGGAAGGTGACGGCGTGAATATCGATTTCCGGCAAATCGTGATGGCGCTGGGGACACTGATGTGCATCCTTGGCATAATCTTTTGCATTCGCACTGCCCGGACCCGCTTCGATCGAGCCGACTCGAACAAAGAAGTCAATTTGGGTATTACGCGAATTCCCGCGCTTACGTTGGCCAGACTCCTGGCGTTCGTCAGCCTGATCGTATTTCCGGCGGGCGCGGTGTTCCTTGCAAACTATCACACGTTCGAAGGAGTTCACGAAGTCCGCGGCTGCGCCAGTTGCCACGTCATGCTGCCGATGGTCAACGATCTGCAGGATCCAAAGAGCGGGACTCTGGCGGCGCGCCATTACAAGAACAGATGGATCGCTGAGGATCAATGCTATACCTGCCACAGCGATTACGGTCTTGCCGGGAACCTCGAAGCAAAGATGACTGGCTTTCGCCATCTAGCCCGCTATACCACCCACACGTACCACGAACCAATTCAGGCGCGGGTGAGATTCGACAACAAGAATTGCCTCAACTGTCACGCCGGCACTCCGAAGTTCGAGGCCGTCCAGTCGCACCACACCGCACATGAGAGGCTCGTATCCAATGAGATGATCTGTCTGAACTGCCACGGCCAGGCGCATCCGACATCCGTGCAGAGAACGCCGGGATCGGCTGACTACGCCCGTCTGATGGAGAGGATGAAATGAGATTGCTTCGGTGGGAAGCTTATTGCGCGATCCTCGGCTTTATACTGACGCAAGTGTTTGTGCTTGTGCCGGGACCCTATCCCATGGCGCTTTTCACTTTCATCGCTCAGCCGCTCTTTGCGATCGCAGCCATCGGCTATCTCGCCAAAGTCATTGCCGATCTGCGAAGACATCGAAGTCTTTAGCTCCGTTAACGCGCTGCTTCTTGTCCAAACCGGGGTTACCACGTTGGGACGACCCGGTCGCCGGGCAATTGAACTATTCCCCCCGCGGCGCCCCTCTTAATTTGCGGCCTTCAATGAAAATGTTCCATAACCAAAATCTGGTGCTCGTTGCGGTCCCATTGCGAGTACACCAGAGAGCTCCCGTCCGGTGATACAGCCAAGCCGTAAAAAGATGGCTTATCGAGCCTTCCGATCTGCGATAGCCGCTTTGTCCCGAACTCGAAGTATTCGATCCTCGGAGGTCCACCGATCTCTGGCGCGAAGAAGTAAATCCCGCGTGGCCCCAAAGTCCAATTGCTAAAGTTGTCAGGCCCGGGCCCGCCCCAGACCTTGGTTTCGGCGCCCCCGGCGCGGGGCATCGCCCAGATCCCGGGGTTCGACCCCTTCGTATAAAAGAGCATTCCGTCTTCTGTCTCGACCGCTCCGAAGCCCCCGTCTCGCGTTACTCGGGTGGGCGTGCCGACTGCGGCTCCGTCCTGAACCGCCTGTTTCCATACCTGATAGGCCTTTTCTCCCCGATTCGATGTGAAGTAGATCGCGCGCCCGTCTCGGGACCAACTCGGCAGAAAGCTATCCGCGTCGGGAAGAGCGACGACGGGATGCGGATGGCCGCGAACTGTTTCGACAACGTAGACGTCACTGCGCTTCTGCGAACGATAATCAAATGCAAGGTAGCGGCCGTCGGGGGAAAACCGCGGGCTTCCGCCGAAGCCCCGCAAGTCTGTGACCTGTACCGGATCGGAACCATCGCTATTAACCATCCACACTTCCGGATAACCCGACCGCAGGCTTTGGAACGCGATCCTGCGGCCGTCCGGCGAGAACTGCGGTTGTAGGTTCCCGGTTTTCGCTGACGGAACGAGGATCGAAGCCGGCTTAGGCGCGCGAATCTCGTCGATCAACCCGAGACGCCACAGGTTTTGCTCTTCATCGACGTACTCGTAGGCGGCTTCGCTACCGGATTGGGAGATCGAGGGGTACCATGAGCCCGGCCCAGCTGCCGCAACCCGCTGAGGAGCGCCTCCCGTGGCTGGTACCCGAAAAATGGCCGGCAATCCTGCGCGGCTCGACGAAAAAACAATTTCACCCGTTTGCGTCCACGCTGGCGGACCAAAGATCTGCTTGTGATCAAACGTCAATTGTTTTGGCTCACCGCCAGCTGCGGCCATCACGAAAAGCTCCTCGATTGAGGTCGGACCAGTCGACCGGATGAACGCCACTCTGTCGCCGGTCGGACTGAAAGCCGGCCGCCGGTCGTGATTGGCGGTCGGAGGTGAGGTGAGATCTCGCGTGCCGGAATCCCGCAGGGACAATACCCTGATGAGGCTTCGCTGTGTCGCCGTATTCCACTCCGGGAACGCGATGAGGTTGCCATCAGGCGAAAAAGATAGCCCCCCAGCTCCGGTCTCGTACTTGAACGGCGAGCGAGCACCGGTATAGATAGTCTTTTCAGCGCCGCCCAATGCCGGGACTGTATCGATCAGAAATTTATCGCCTCGATCGCGGAGGAAAGCGACTTCACGACCGTCGGGAGACCACACGGGGGAGTAGGGATCTTCCGCGGTTGGAGTCTTCTCATCAACTTGCGTCAGCCTGATCGAGCTTTGTGAGCCCACCACCGCCGCATACAATCCTGACTGACTTCGCAAACGAGCCGAGCGCCAGAACACGACCCGGCTGCCATCGGGGGAAATCGCCGGACTCTTCTGATCGCCGTCGACCGTGCTCAACGGGAGCAGTGTAACCGCGGCTGGCGGCGGCGTGATCGCGCTTGATCTTAGGTGGCCCCCGCTGAGCAGCCAGATTGAGATCAGCACTGCTGCCGCAACCAGAATGCCTGCCGGCAAAGCTCTGGCTAAGTTCCTTGCCGCTTTATGTGGCGGGCGGTCAACGTTGACATCTGTATCGGCCGGCCGGGCCGTGCGATTCTCGGCTGCGGGCTCTGCTTCTGTCGGCGACCGTTCACCCAGGTGGACCGGAGCCACGAACCGATACCCGCGCCTCGGCACCGTCTCGATATAGCGCGGATGATCGGAAGAGTCGCCCAGGACCTCGCGAATTCGATTGACGCTCTTCTTCAAACCGAGTTCGTAATCGACCGTGGTGTTCCCCGGCCACAGACGGCTTCGAAGCTCGTCACGCGTGACGAGTTCGCCGGGACGTTCCAGCAGCGCCTTTAACACCTCGAATGCCTGCGGACTCAGCTTCTGCCTCAAGCCCAACCGGCGCAATTCCGATTCCTGCAGATCGATCTCGAAGACGCTGAACCGGATGATGCGATTTGGGCTCGGTGAAGCCTGCATAGGAAGCTATCCGCGCAAGGAGGTCAAGTCTATCACTCTGCGGCAGGAAACATAGGCGCCGGTAACAGAGGCAATCAAATGCATTAGGCTCAACAGCTTGAACGGGTACCGAAAAAACCACCATTCGGATTCTTGACCCTTTCTCCGCAATACACGAAAGTGACGCTGGGAAGAGCGCATGATCACGATGGTCCGATCTCCTGAGCGCCCTTGCTGCATTCGAGGCTTTGGTCGCGCCGGCGAAATTTGCGGTAGCGTTCCGCTGCGTTCGCTTGATTCAAATGCGCCAGCACAGAGCTAAATGACAGATTACGAGAAAGGAAACATTCGATGATTTCAGAAAGGAAAGATCCCTTGATCGACCTAGGCTCCATCGGACGCAATGTCAGGTCCGCAGTAGAGCCGGTCAATGGCGCAAGAAGAAGGTTCGTCGGCGGAGCGATGGCTGCTCTGCTTGCCTCCTCTCGGCAGGTCGTGGCTGACACTGAAGGCCTCCCGAATGATCCCATGATCCTTCTGCTGCACGGCCTTTATCAGCCCGTGCCTGCAGGTAAAGGACCCGCCGACAACTTGGGTCTGACCACTCTGAACCTCAGTGATGGGTCCTATTCTCAGACGCAAATCTATCCGATTTTTGGAGTCGATGGCGCCAACGACCAGAAGAAGGCCATCGGCGCCTTTTATGTCTCCCTCCAAGCGTTTCTGTGTGCGTACCACCTTCCCGGAGGCTCTATTGCCATGCAATTCACCGGCGGCGGTTTCTCCCTGCTGATCCCGGATGGCGCCGGTGGACAGTACGACGAAGGAACCTTTGAGCTGACGGTTCTTGAGGCAACCGGCGTTTATTCGGCGTTCAAAGGCGGTCATAACCACATGGTCGACAGGCTGCACCAACTGGTAGCCGGTCCGCCGTTCACCGGGTTCCCATCATCCGGATACAACGAATTCTGCTTCTGCATAATCAGCCAGTATCCATTCCCGTAGTCGTTGTGATGACTTACAACGTCAGCGATTCCCTCACGAAACGAAAACACAAATCTGAACAGCGAAGACAAACGAATATGAGAATTCCCATGGCTTTCACAATCGGAGCTGCTCTCCTGTCTCTGGCTCCGCTATCGACCCTCTGTAGTTATTTTTCGCGGAATACATAACAAGGAGCGACATGAAAACAGACAGCCACCTCAGCCGGTACAGCTTGGTTATTGCCGCGGCTTTCTTAGCCGGCATTCCCGTCCGTTCGACGGCGCAATCCACTCCACCGCCGAAACCCGATATTCGAAGCGCCATCGTTTCGACAACCACAAATCAGATCGCCATCACTGGGGCGAACTTTGGAATTTCGACGCCGCTGATATCACTCGATGGCATTCCGTTGACGGTGCTGTCCTGGACTGCAACTGCGGTATCGGCCGCGACGCCGTCCAGCTTGGCGGCAGGGTCGTACGAACTCGACCTGACAAACAGCCAGACACAGCAGATGGGGATTTTCTCGGTGACGGTCGGCGCTGTCGGGCCCGAGGGACCTGCCGGGCAGGCGGGTCCTGCGGGACCGCAAGGGCCGCCGGGAACAGCGGGGATGCAAGGACCGGCAGGCCCGCCGGGCTCCACGGGAGCGACTGGTGTTCCGGGACCTCAGGGACCTCCCGGGGTACCCGGCGCGCAGGGCTCCCAAGGTGCCCAAGGACCGGCTGGTCCAGCGGGCTCCGGAGGTTTCAGTGGCCTGCAGCAGTTCACGCAGAACGGCACGTTCACAGTCCCCCCGGGTGTGACCCATGTCATGGCGGAGATGTGGGGAGCCGGTGGTGGTGGCGGCGGTTTCGGCACCCCATACACCATCCTGGTACCGGTGACAACCTGCGCTCCAGGGTTCCTGAGCGGGCCGAACTGCAATACCAACTACGTCACCAAGAATTGTCCGGGCGGCGCGGCAGGGATGGGTGGATCGGGCGCCTATACGCGCGAGATCGTCGCGGTGACGCCTAGCTCGGTCTATAACGTCGTTGTTGGGGCGGGAGGCGCGGCCGGAATCAATGGGGCCAACGCCAATAGTCCCGTCAATGGCACGAGCGGCAGCGCGGGCGGAGATACGGAACTCATCAGTAGTTCAGGGGCGATTCTGGTGAAGGCCGGAGGCGGCGGCGCCGGAACGGGCGGTACTGTCGCTCCCAATACCGGCACCAACGCCGCACCCGAGTGCAACGGTGGCACGCCCGGGCAGGCCGGAGCCGGCGGCACGCCCGATTCGGGGCCCGGCGTGGTCGGCATCAGCGGCATATCCGGATCCGCCGGCGGGGCGAATCCAGTCGTCTATCTGGCGCCGCCTTCCACTTCGATCGGCGGGGGCACGGCAACTGCTGGCGGAAGTGGTTATGTCCTGCTGACCTGGTAGTGCCGCGCAACGGCAGAGAGGGAAAGCCGGCGAGGGCAGGACCAAATGAATCGCA
>Ga0126373_10002940_pt1 | contig 12617 bp, 13 predicted proteins | sample PanSoiMetPlot_11_FD_92545 | JGI IMG/M metagenome (GOLD analysis project Ga0126373, IMG submission 92545) | Tropical forest soil microbial communities from Panama - MetaG Plot_11 | ecosystem: Environmental > Terrestrial > Soil > Tropical forest > Bulk soil | place: Panama | collected 2016-02-17
CGAACCCGGCAATGGGATAGGCAAGTTCCGCGGAACCTCGCTGGGGCGCTGTACCGGATTTTCAATCGGGCCAGGGTGCGTGGGGATTGCAGACTTAAGCGACGCTCTTGAACCCAAGAGTTGCTACCTGCGCATCTGAAAGCATGAGGTCCCTTAGCGTATGGAGGCCCTCAGCATCAAGTCTCTTCCCCATCTTTTTCAGCACAGCAGCGCGAACCCCAGCGCGGGACAACGCTGACGCTAGCAGTTTCGACGAAGCAAAAGTTGCCAGTGGCATGAGCCCACCGGTATTCCTTCGCGCCGACAATTTCGACAGGGCAATCGTGTACGCACAACTGGGCGGGTCATGCCTGAGGATGTGAAGCGAGTAGGCTTGTTGTCTCATGAGCGGCTCGATTCAAGCCGCGTTCTTCTTGCGTGTTGGCCAACCTGCCCAGACATGAAATTGCTCCCATGAAGCGGCTATGTACCTGATGATACGCCAGGGCTTCTAGGGCGATAACAAAATTATGTGCCGCCCTCCCGATCGCTAGGCGTGAACCATAGGCATGCCGGTAAACAGCGCGTCTCGGATATCCTTTCTGCCCCTGCAATACAGTGTTTCCCGTATTTACGGAACTGCTCTGCAAAGTCGATGATTATTTAACGCCCGATGCACCTGCTGCATCGCCCACCAGTTCTAGGTAAGCCCCTAATCCTATGTGTCGAGGACGACCGGACCTATTTGCGGCTGCGAAAGGTTCTCCTAGAGAGCAGAACGGGTTCACTGTAATAACAGATACCAATGTGGCCGATGCCGTTGCCACCTTCCGTGAAGCGCCGGTCTGCTCACCATTGCAGAGCACCTGCTGCGCGGTGAAACGGGCCTTGAACTTGCAAAACGATTGAAGAGGATTAAACGGGACGTCCCAATCACCCTGTATTCAGGTGTGATGCCAGAGAATTTTCAATATATCGGACGTCTATATCAATAAGGATGAATCGACAGTCGGATTTCTGAGACTCGTTCGCGAAGTGGTTCAGCGATTTTGCTCGTGACTGGTCTTCAGCTGCGTAGGGAAGGAGATTTGGCATTGCGATCACGAGCCTTGTTGGTTGACGACGAGCCGAGCATTCTTTTCACGCTAGGCCTAGTCTTGCAGTCGGAAGGCTTCGAGTTGCAAACTGCCGATTCCGCCGAGATAGCGAAATCATATCTCCTTAAAGCAGAGTTCGATCTGGTCGTGACCGATCTCAACCTGGAACACCCCCTGTCAGGTTTCGACATTGTTCGGCTTGCGAAACAAAACCCAGTCAAACCGGCAACAATCGTAATCAGCGCGTTCTATGACGACCTAGCAGCCTGGAGTCAGCACGGAGCAGATGCAGGATTGCCCAAGCCGACTGACATAGAGGAACTGCTGAAAACTGTTGGGCGCCTTTTGTCTCATAGAGAATCTGGAAATGGCAAAAAGGTCAATCGCCATATTGCGGGCTGCTGAGTCTGCGCAAAGAGACCGCCCCATTTTAGTTGACGTTCTCAGGCCCAGCCTGCATGCTAAACCAGAAGCTACTTGTTTGCCGGTTTGGAAACGTCCGCGTTGACACTGGCTTCTGACTCGCCTTTTGGAACCACGGAAACGACAATGTAGTTCCGTTCCTTGTCGTCATCGTCTTCGACGCGAAGCAGCATCTTGTCTTTGTCGATCCTGAACTGTGCCTTTTCGCCGATGGGCAGCAGTGCCGGGTGCTTGTCATCTTTCGGGCGCACATGGTACACGAGAGTGTCGGTCTCGAGCACGTAGTCCTGGCAAAGTAATTCGTGGGTCTTCATATGCTGAGAGTCAGTGCCGATAAGTTCTGCGGCTAAGCTCTGGCTGTTCTTCTCGTCTGTTCCGCACTTCACGGATTCCATCTTGGTGAGCGTGCCGCTCTGGTAATGCTTAGGCTCGCGGGCATAGGCAAACGACGTAAGCAATGCGATCGCCAACAAGTATTTCAAACGCATGTGAGTTCTCCAGGCGGTTCGGGCTACGAGCAACGAGCAACGAGCAACATGTTGGGCCTTCGCATGCCCAACTTGAAGGTTCCGTTGGTGCCGCGACACCGGTAATCAGGGCTTTCATGTATGTGCTCTGGGTTTTGTTGGCAAGCCGCGACGACGATAACGAAAGGAGGTTTCAATTCGAAGAGTAGGGAGTCCCTCGGGCACAAGAACATCCCTGTATATTTTGGTCCAGCCAGCCAGGCTCCGCAAATACCACCTCACAATACAGGGACCCCTGTACCGCAAAAATTTCCAACCTTAACGATAGAACTACTCGGCTGCTGCGGCGAACAGAAAGCAGCACAAGCATTTGCGCGATGGAATTGGACTTGCTTTCAAAGCAATTCAGGATCCGCAACGAAGATGTCGGATATGAAATATGGCTGACGATATGAAACGAGACTGGCGCGAACTCTGTGCGGTGGCTACAAATGAAAGCGACTCGACGAAACTGAGTTCGCGCGACCCGGACGAGACAAGTTTCACGAGTGCTTGATCATACCAAACTTTCAGGTGGGTTCCGGGTTCAACTGAGCGGAGGGGGTTATTGTTGGGCAGACAGCCAATCCGAGTTCTCGTGGTTGATGATTATGAACCTTGGCGTCGTTTCCTCTCATCGACGCTTCGGAAGCAACCGGACTTGCGTACCGTCAGCGAGGCATCTGAAGGAATAGAGGCAGTTCAACAAGCTCAACAACTGCAACCAGACCTGATTTTACTGGACATCGGGCTTCCCACACTGAATGGAATCGAAGCCGCTCGCCGAATCAGAGAGGTTTCACCCACATCCAAAATCCTCTTTGTCAGCGAAAACCGCTCACGGGACATCGCGGAACAAGCCCTGAACACTGGTGCCGGCGGTTATGTTGTTAAGTCGGATGCGGCGACGCAACTGTTGGCTGCCGTAACCGCTGTTCTCGACAGCAAGAGGTTTGTCAGTGCCAGCTTGGCCGGTTAGTTCGTCCTAACCACCGTTGGTGCAGATCATGCAGCCTTCTTGGGAATATGTCGCCAACCATCAGCGAGTTTTTGTAATTCCGACTGAGGAATAGAAAATTCTGCGTAACCGCAATCAAAGCACACCGTGAGCTGTGGAAAAACCCACACGGTGGGTTCGCTCAGACCTTCATAGCTAGGGAAATGGATATTCATCTCGGCGCTAAACTTGCCCAAGTTTTCAGACGAGCATCGCACGCAACCGATGGCCTGTCGAACATGGTGGCTTGGTTGCTTGTCCTTCATGACTGCACTTCCTTTTCATTGGTGAAGTCCTAGAGGCTACAGATGACGACAGATGAAATATCCCGGACTGTGATCGAAGCAGACCCTAAGTGATTCATTGCTTGTCGACGAAGCCGATATCAATGCGCGTCATCCATTTCGAGCCGGGCTGGTAACGGAATTCAGTTCCACATTGCGAGCACCACAGAATTTGGCACCTCCTAGGCAGATCGTATATTCGGTCCGCATTCACGACTGAAACGAGCTCACCCTGGCCCGGTTCGCTGGCGAAAAAATCACCGTGCCGCACGACATCGCCAGCATAGCTCTCGCGTCTCTCTGCAGAGAACGTCAGTTTGTTACGAAACCAAAACAGCGAGCGGATTGTTTCTACCTTGCTGTGCAGACTGTGCTATGACTTTGACGTTCAATCCGGAATCAAAAGCAGCTGTCAATTTTGACAGGTGCGTAGCTGGCGTGAGAAGACGATATTTCGTTCACGGCGGCTGGCTTGGCAGAAGGAGTGACCGGCTCCGATTCTAAAGGGGGACCTAAGGTGGTCAGGCAGCAATTCTGTTCGCGTTCTGATTTCAGCCGTTCGCCTTCCAATATTTTCCCTCTGACCTATTGGTGGCGCTTGACTTTTGTCGACATAAGTTTCAGTTGACAACTAATCATCACAACGGTAAACGAGAGAAAAGCGCCCAAAAGATATGTTCGTGCTCGCTATAAAACCGGCCTAAAGGAGTTTCGCATGAGCGAGCGTCCCTGCAAGGTTCTCATTCTGGATCACGATCCCGATGTACTCACGTGTCTGCAGCACGTCCTCGAAGATGCCGGACTGGACACCACAATAACCTGGAATGATGTTGAAGCTCGCGAACTGGCGCGGAATACGGCATTTGAAGTGATACTCGTCGGCAATCGGCCTCGGCAATTGTCAGCCAAAACGTTTTTGTACACTCTCAAGCCCGCTCCGCGGGCCTGCCTGCTGTTGGGGGCGAGGGAATCGAAAGCCAGGCCTCTGCGACGGCTCGGCATCTCCGGAGTGGTCCCCAAGCGAGATGCGCACAGAGTTCTGCAAATAGTGCAGGAACACTTGCGCTCTGACGCGATCCGGGGCGGATCCGGAACCGCGGCTTGATGCCGGGACCACAACCCAGTCGAATGTTCGCTCTGCAGTTTCGGAAAGAAGACATCTGTCAGATTTGGAGAATTACGGTGGTACGCAAATGCGCTAATCCCTCATGTTCGGCAGCATTCTACCGTCTTGGCGACGGCAGGCTGTTCGTCGTGGAAGCTGACGGCCGCTCGCGACGACTCCAGTATTTCTGGTTGTGCAACTCCTGTCGCCAAACTATGACCGTAGCCGCCAAGAAAGGAAGCAAGAGCGTAGTCGTCCCGTTAGTGCATGCCCTGGCTGCATCGTGAGTAAAAACTTCGCAGCGCGGCCGGCGCCGCAAGAATGTGTCCAAGCAGCCAATTCGTTTTGCGGGAGTTCGGCGTTAGGCAGACAGGCACCTCAAGCTGGAGAGGAGAAAAATCGGTGGGGCAATAGGCTGGTGCGTTTTTTCAAGCGCAGCTATTTTCGCTGTGAGGTCGCGTCTCACGCTTAAGGCGCTGATGTCGTCAGGGTAGTTTAGCTCTGCATTTTCCAAGTCGCGCAACAGAGCTTTCATTGCTAGCAGTGGTTCGGCTTCTTTGCCTTCGCGGCACATCTTTAGTGGACTTCCCACTTCCAGCCACTAAGATCGCAGAACTCTGAATTTCTTTCGATACCGAACGTTCCTTGGACAGTGTCGGGGTGATTCAGTAGCACGCCTCAGATCAGCGCCGCTTTGCCGCTTTAGACTTTTGGAATAAATTGCCGGATTTCTTTACGCAGCCGCCTTCGATGTTCCAGGAGGATTCGAGCAACTTTCAGTTGCCGATAGGCCGCGGACAGCCAGCTTTGCCGAAACTAAGGTACCGTGCGAGTTCGAGGTGATCTCCAACTCTCCGCCGAGTTGTTGGAGCCTCTCCCGCATGCCTCTAATTCCAACTCCAGGCGTACCGGTAGAGGCCATAGCGCAAAGTTGTTCTTGAGATATGCCTTGGCCCTTGTCGGTGACTTCGATGACCACGTAATCTTCTGATTGGCGGCAGCGAATCGTGGCCACTTCACTGCCGGAATGGCGATGAATGTTCGTTAAGCATTCCTGAACCACACGAAACATCGCGGTTTCCACGTCCCGGGGCAGCCGAGCGAAGTCGTTCGGACAGTCAACATCGACTTTTATATGGCTGCGCTGCGCGAAGCCGTCGGTGTACCAGCGAATGGCTGAGGATAGGCCCGCTTCGTCTAGAAGTGGGGGATGCAGCAGGTGCGAGATCGTGCGCACCTCTTTGGTCATTTCCTGCACCAGAGCTTCGCTGTCGTTGAGCACGATAGCCGCTTTGTTGAGGCGCTCGATTTCGGATCGAACCGTGGATATATTCATACTTAATCCGACTAGCAGTTGCCCTACGCTGTCGTGCAGTTCACGTGCGATTCGCCTTCGCTCCTCGTCCTGCATTTGCAGCAAGCGCGCAGAGAGCTCACGCAGGTTTTCATTGGCGCTGGCCAGGTCGGCTGTCCGTTCTTTGACTCTGTCCTCAAGTTCAGCCTGTGCTTTGCGTATATTCTCGTTCTCGCGGCGCCGCACTTCTCCCAAGGCAACGATACAGATTGAGGTAAAAAGAAATACTGCCAGATTTAAGAATGTTTCTGCACCGTTCAGCCTGAAAGACTGACTGGGGTTGACCAATCCGTAGGCGGCGCCCACGGCCAAAATCGCAGTGGCCAGCACCCCGGATATGGTGCCGAGATACCAAGCTGAAAGCGCAACGACGGCACACGAGAGAATATAAAAGATGGTTAAGCTGGCAAACCCGTTCAAAGCATAGCAGCAAGCCAAGACCAAGAGAGCCAGAACACCAGACAAGCAGTACCGAAGGGCGGTGGCTTGCGGAATTCGCACGAAATCGCGGTGCATTCTCATTGCTACAGACTGGACGGATGCGTTACCGAAAATTTTGGCGGGCGCAAGGGTGGGTGCATGTGCCGAGCGATAATCATCAATTCTGCAGAAGGTCTCAGTAAATACATAAAACACTGTATTGCAGCGAACAGAAGGGCACTGCACCCGTCACTTGGCCCGTCGGTCCCCTCCCTGCGGCTTCCCATACATCAGACCGGCAACTGCATGCATTTTGGGAATTTCCCCGACAGACACAGCACAAAATTGTGTCGCAGACTACCAACCGGACTAAAATTGAGTGTTTGCGGGTAATCATTCTTTGGATACCTACTGTCCCGGGGGAGGGAGTTCTCGAATTCTTATGGCGAACGGTCGCTCTAAGGCCGTCGTGGACAAGCAATTGTTCCACGACGTTTTTTACGCCAGTCCGATTGGCGTAGTGGTAGAGAACCTAGACGGCCAACCTCTTTTCATCAATCCGGCATTTTGCGCGATGCTTGGTTTTACCGAAGAAGAAGTGCGAAACAAACATTGCGTTGACTTCTCTCCTCCGGAAGATGCGCAGAAGGACTGGGATCTTTTCCAACAATTGCGAGCAGGGGCAATCGATCACTACCAGTTAGACAAGCGGTATTTTCGTCGAGATGGTTCTTTGGTCTGGGGGCGCTTGAGTCTGTCATTGATGAGCCAATATCCGTCTCCGCTCGTCCTTGCGATGGTCGAGGACATTACGGAGAAGAAGACTGCCGAAGAGGCTCGACTCCAACAGACCGCAATCATCGAATCGTCCGCGGATGCGATCGCTTCGGCGACTCTGGATGGAACCATCGTCAGATGGAACGGAGGGGCCCAGGGTATTTACGGATACACAGCAGCGGAAGCAGTGGGAAAGCCAGTCGCCATGCTTGTCCCGCCAGAGTTAGGGGATGAGGAAAACAACATTCTTGAAACGGTGAGAGCGGGAGCTCGCATCGAGCAGTATGAGACGGTTCGGGTTACCCAGACCGGGAAAAGAATCAACGTATCCCTGAGTATTTCCCCAATTAAGGATTCCAGCGGCAGAATCGTGAGCATTTCTGGAATTGCCCGCGACATCACAGAGCGCAAACGGGCGGAAGAGGCATTGCGCGAAAGCGAAGAAAAATTCCGCAGCGTTTTTCGGGATGCTGGAGTGGGCATGGTCATCGTCTCACCGGACGGACATTTTCTTGCGGCGAACGGAACATTTTGCGACTACCTCGGATACGCCGAAGAAGAGCTTTTGGCAAAAACCGTCGAGTCCGTTACGTTCCCGGAGGACTGGCCTCCTTTCTCGCAAAGGTTGGGTGAGGCCATCACAGGGAATATCGGCCTTTGGCGCTTTGAGAAACGCTGCTTACACAAGAGTGGACACATCGTCTACACCGAAAGCAGCGCCTCTTTGATTCGAGACCATAACGGCGAACCCAAATATTTCGTCGGTGAGGTCTTAGATGTTACTCCGCGCAAAGAGTCAGAAGAAACACTTTCGGGCATGACCCGGAAGCTCATCGAAGCACAGGAAGAAGAACGAGCTCGGATCGGAAGAGAGCTTCACGACGACATCAACCAGCGACTCGCCATGCTGTCCGTGGGACTCGAGCAGTTGGATCAGGATCCTTCTGAGCTTCACAGCCGCGCGCGAGAACTCCGAAAGGAGTTGGGTGAGGTTTCCGACGATGTGCAAGCCTTATCGCACGACTTGCATTCCTCAAGAGTGGAGTACTTGGGTGTTGTTGCAGGTATGAAAAGCTGGTGCAAGGAATTTGCCGCGCGTCAGAAAATGCAGGTCGATTACAAGAGCGATGTCTCCAGTGTTCTGCCACTCGAAGTCAGACGTCCTCTATTTCGCGTTCTACAAGAAGCCCTCCAGAACGCCCGCAAACACAGCGGGGTGAAGCGCGTCGAAGTACAAATCCGGGAAAAGTCCGGCGAGATTGATCTTATGGTAAAAGATTCAGGTCAGGGGTTTGATCTCGAGACAGCAAAACAAGGTCGAGGTCTTGGTCTCACGAGCATGAGCGAACGGGTTCGCCTGGTGAATGGAACTATTGCGATTGAATCGAAGCCTACTGCCGGGACAACAATCCGCGTCCGGGTGCCGCTTCCCGTAGAGCAGGATTCTCATCGGACGGCTGTATAACGGTCGAGCAATCGCAAGGACAGCATCCGAATCAATGCATGCCTAAAATCAACGTGCGGACGACGTAATCGTCCGCGTCGTGGTACTCGTCGCCACGAGGAAATCACCTGCCAAGTGGTGCTGATAAACCGCTTACCTTCAAGGATGGTTTTATACCAGGTAACCATGCAACCAGAACAGCGAGGGGATTTGTCTTCCTCGGTGTGCAGGTTGTGCTAAGCTAAGCCCTTCCACCTTCAATTCAGAATGAACCCGACGAGCGCGGTCTAGGGTTTCCTCACTGCCAAACTGGGATCGCTGCTGCCCGATTCTCCACGAACGGCAGCTTGCTTGGGGCAGAGCATGCAGCGAGTAGCCAGACTCGTGGAAGATGATGGTCGGGGAAATCCATCAGGTCCAGCTGTCTCGACGAGCCTCGGTGTGAGATCACAACCTGCATCCTCTGGCTTGTCTTACTTTGTTTCCTTGCGCATCATGCCCTCCTTTACGGCGCTTTCAAACTCATACACTCGAACGAGGAGAGCGGCTTTTACTCCTGGCTTCTAAATGCTGTCGCCGCCACCGGGGCTTGTGCGGATGAGCTCGACCGCCGCTCGTCTTCAAGGGTCTCCTGACATCGAAGGCAGTATCGTGTCCAAGGGAGAGCTTCCAACCTCCGAGTCGAAATATCATCCCCGCAACTTGTACAAACTCCGAAAGACCCGTTAGAGATCCTTCCGAGCGCCTCTTCGACCATGCGCAAAACTATTCTCTGTTGGCTAGTCCGCTCAAATAGTGATTCCTTCGACACGCTGAGGACACTACGGTCAGCAATATCCTGTGCCGAGTCGCTGTCCAATTCCTGGGTTTCATCGTCGAGGCGCTTTAAGAACTCGAGAAGCTGCCGACGGTGGAGCCTAAGGTTTTGCTTGATACGTGCGATGTCCATGCCGGTGTGATTCATTTTGTCCCCCATGCCATTTACTATCGTCGAACTATCTACATCACTTGTGGTCGGTCCTTCTCAGGTGAGATTTCGAAATAGAACAGATGCTCTCGATCCCCTTCGCCTAACGGCTGGCTTCTGGGCAATACTTCCCGCAGAGCCCATGTGATCCGATCAACACTCTGGGAGATCACTCGAATGCTTTGCTGGTTTTGGATCGTGTCAGTCGAAAGGGAAATGGCCGCGAGTGCGTTCCGGATGTGGTGGTTCATTTCTGCAATTACCTGCATCCGTAACAGCGCAGCTTCGTGTCGCTGGTTCGCCTGGTGTATTAGTCCTGCTGTCAACAGCGCAACCACAACTGCAGAGAGCCCTTCTGCGAGCAGTCGTTCCCAAAGGCGGCCGAGGTCCGGAACGAGCAGGTAGTGCATGACCTCGGACACAATAAAAGCGGCCAGCCCCACCGCGAGCGGAATGAGTTTCGACCATAATGCAGCAATCAACCTCCCTGGATCGCGTGGGGCGGAAATTTTCTGTGTTGCCAAATGACCGTCCATCTCAACCTCCAAAATCTGGCAAAATGCTTTGCGCAGGTGACTTCTGCAAAGCACAAGGACCAAAGGTCAACAACGCGGGTAACGCGCGCGTTGTGATCCTCTTTGGTTCAGGAGTTATCGAAGGTCTAGCCGAAAACGATTAGGTTGGTCGGAGGTGGGCGGTTGAATTGAGAACCTTTTATCTGTATCGCTGGGTGCAGGATTTGGGTGAACGTCCGTTTCGCTTTTCCCCTAGAAGGGAGAATGGCAATCGCGACGACAGGCGCCATCCATTGCACTGCGTCCGAGTCAAAGCGCTGGGTTTGACACTGAGCAGAGGCTGCGCCAATCGAACACTGGCGAGCTGATGCCGCTGGAGGAAATTTAAGGGGAATGTTCTGCGCCACCAGTAGCGAAGACAGCACGACAAGAGCGGGAACCGTTGCGATCGAGACTGTCCCGAACATTCCTTTTGCGATGTTCCGACTAAGCGGCATCCGAAGTACACCTAGAGTGGTGATGAGCATCGTGTTCCTATTGGTTGCCAGAGGACCCATTGTCGTAAAGAAATCTTTTCCGTGGGGTTCCCCCGTGAGGGTTCCTCTCTTCGTCCAAGGTCCAATGCTGAGTAATCCTGTTCTTTCCTTCGATCACTGTTGTGGACCAGAGCACGTCAGTTATCACTCGCTTCAGGAACCACAGGCAAGGCCACCTTGTTCACGGTAGACGGATCGTCCCGCAACTTGACGTATAGCAGAGTGCCGTTCGGCCGCGGAACGCTCAGTTCCGACTCCACAAAACTGGCAGATACCGGGGTGCTGTGAACAAACTGAGGATCGGACGCCACCGAGTCGAGTAAGAACAAGTTTTCGCCGATCAATGTACACGGCCTGTCTGGGCGATCAGGACAGCGGATTTCTTTCAAAGCTGGAATGCGTACAAGTTTTGCCAGAGGCTGCCAGTCGCCGTTCTCGCCGTTTCCGTCAACTGGGCGAAAACGAAGCGGCCCAAAAACCGACATCCCGAAGCTCTTCAGAGGCTCGACAGTCACCAGCACCGTTTGCGCGTCTTCCAAAAACAGCGTTCCAGCCGCAAGGCTGAAGGCCGCATCACCGGATCCGTCTTCGGTTTGAACCTCGATTTTCTCGTCACGCGGGAACGTCTTGGGAGTTTCCGTCTTCAGAAAAAAAGATAATTGGTCATCTTGAGGAAGATCGTCTTGATTTCCTAAGCGAATCGCCGAAGGTACCGCGCCGCTGCGCGCACTTTTGCTCAAGAGGGTGACGCGCGGTCGTGGCGGATTGATCGTAGTGTCGAGATCAAGCACTCTTCCATCCTTCAGGCTCACGTGAGCAGTCAGCTTCTGCCCCGACTCAAGTGCGGTACTCGCGCGAGGGCTCGCGTCAGTTAGCTGCAGTTCGTCCTTTCCGTCGGCGCGCTTGAGGCCTGCCGGAGCAAAGTGAACGTTGCCCAATTCCATCCCGGCAACCTGGTCAAGTCGCGACCCTCTAAGGATGCCCTGCTTGTCGCCAGCGTCGAGGATGAAGTCATCCACGTGCGCAGCCTCGGCATAGGTTTGCAACGGAACTTCGTCAGGTTTTGCTAACCCGGATTGCGAGACCAGCAAGATGAGGGGCCCCGATGGTTGGCCTTCGAGTGGTATTTTCACTTCCAACTGATCGGGCTTCGACAGTTTCCAGGACGTTTTCAGCGGCTTGCCGTGTGCGTCCTTGATCGTGACTTGATCCACGCACGGTGCTTCCTGTGACTGAAGATGAAGAGAATCCTCGCGTCCGACTACAAGAGCTGTCGAGTCAGCAGAAGCCAGGCTCCACTTCACCGGATGCGAAAACCTTAATTGGAATGTAGGGCCTGTCAAGGTTTCGAAACCCCAGTAACCACGAAGCGTACCCGAAACGTCCAGGTCCGGGCTGCCGGCATGCAACCCCTTTGTATCAACCGCAAAGCCACCACGCGTGGCATCTGGTGTTACGGGGAGATCGATCGCAAGACCGGTTTTGCTTTCGACGTGCAGAACCATGTCGTGCGCATAGCCCGTGGAAAACACCAAAGGAGCGCCATCAACCGGAAGCACCAGACTCGTCCGCTCGAGGCAAGACACCTGCTTTGGCTCCACGACGCGAAGAGGCGGTAGCTGAGCTGCTTCCACCGCCGGCAAAGCGGCCACCAGCACCGACAGTGGCTTATGAAACGACGGTGGGTTATTTAGCCTTAGGTCCAGCTCTTCATGTTTAGGCAGGGCGAGTGCTGGGATGTATTGATATTGTGCCGTGTGGAAACTCTCCATTAAGTGCGCTAGGTCGATCACCACACCCACATAGGGGCTGTAGGCGCCACCACCCACAATCTTTGCCGTGCTCATGGTGCTAACGAGATCCGTGGTTGGGCCCGAAGTCAATGCTGCAACCATCGATTGGCTGTGCCCATCGTCGAGGACAAGCTGATCCGTATTTTGCATTAGACACGGGGCCTGCTCTTGCGTCGGCTTGTCGAAGCACTCGTTGTCAACCTTGATTTTCAAGCTGCGCGCCAGCATGAGAGAACGTTCATGCAATTGTTTCGAATCCGCGTCTGCTGCCCCTCGGATGCCAGCGAGGTACTCATCTAACCGCGAGCGATCCAGGGCGGCCTGATACAGATCTTGGGAAGCCCGCACGAATGCCCCCGGCCTCCCCCGGACAGCTGAACGCAACGTGCCAAAGTCGCCTCCTGTCTCCGGAGCGAGGAA
>Ga0126373_10002941_pt1 | contig 12616 bp, 7 predicted proteins | sample PanSoiMetPlot_11_FD_92545 | JGI IMG/M metagenome (GOLD analysis project Ga0126373, IMG submission 92545) | Tropical forest soil microbial communities from Panama - MetaG Plot_11 | ecosystem: Environmental > Terrestrial > Soil > Tropical forest > Bulk soil | place: Panama | collected 2016-02-17
CGACGCCGTGTCCTTCCCGGTGCCCTCCTCAGCAGTGATGGCATGCCCCGGAAAATATTCGTTGAGGCGAGAAACGATGAATTGCTCCGAGCGCTTGTCCGCCTGCGTGACCAGGTCGACTTCCTCGCCTTTGTAGCGAATATCCAGCGGCTGCGAGAATTCCTCCATGAGGATCTTTCCGGCTTCCTGCGCAATCTCGACAGCAGCTTGCAGATAGTTTTTCGACATAGCAAAGATTTTAGAGGAAGCCGGTGGTGGGTGGCGAGCAGACCGTGGCGTGCGGCCGCCGCTTACCTGTCGAGGGAAGATGGGACAGAGGACCGAAGAGGCAAGAGCATTGCTACCCGTGTCTTTGCGTCGTTCCTGGCCCTAAAGGACGTTTCATTGTTTACCATCAACACCCTTGATGCGAACGAGCAGAAACGATTAGTGGCAGTTCGATACGAGCTTGGACTTTGTCTCCTCGGTCAGCCGATGAGAGTCTGCGCTCAGCAAGTAATCCAGCAGCGGCTGAGGTATACATTTCGCGTCCCACCAGTTCGAGTCCTCCCAACGGCTCCCGGTGTAGACCGTTACGCCGCTGAAATCGGCGTCATTCAAAGCAACTTTTCGCACGTAAGTATCCTTCAGAGTTGTCCCGTTAAAGTGACTACCCTTAAAGCTGGAGTTGAAAAGAATGCCAAAACTGAAATCGGTTTCGGTGAAGTCCAAGCCATCAAAGTTCCCATTTTCGAGTACGGCTCCAGAAAGCTGCCAGCCCCGCGGTGAGAGACGTTTTTGCGGGTCTTTGTCGGTCCAAACGCTTCTCAGGGTGCGGCTCGCAGTATCCAATTCCCACGCGGCCACTCTGGCTTGCTGGTCCCTGTCACGATCGAAATCCTTGGGATTGGCTTTCATCGCACCGAGTGATTCCGTCAGGAACGGCGTGTTCTTTTTCGATGCCGCCCGGCTAATGTGGAATCTCGCGCGCTGATCAAAGCCCAACATCTGAGCGATGCCGGTCAGATCGTGGTAATTGCCACGGTCGGTATGGGGCGGGCCCATCCTTGACAGCACTTCGTCAAAAGCATAGACGCTTGACACGCTAGGCAGCAAAAGGCCGGCAATTGCCCGGGCCTGGGAAGAGTATTGCGACGAGCCAAAGAAACCCTGCATGGCAAGAACGCCAATTTGCGCTGATGCAGGATCCCGAAAAGAAACCAATTTCAAAGCTTCTCGCCATTGGGCGTCCTCGTTCGCCTCTCTTTGCAAAACCGCCAGCCTTTCGGACTGCTTTCGCTGTTCGGAAATGGCCATAAAGGCCAGTGCAACCACGACCATAATTGCGATCCAGGCGACAATAGCGGTCGTTCTGATCTGCGATCGCCTGATGCGCAGCAGCTCGTTAGCGCTTCTTGCGTCGGCTACATTCTTTAGCGTTTCCGCCAACTTGGCTTTTTCATTGGGGGTCGACTCCGCTATCACCTCCTCGTCGAGTACCGCCGCTTCGAGAGCACTGAGGCTATCACCGTTAGCAGTTCGCAAACGGCTAGCTACGCGGGCCACATCGGACATGGCATCCCCCGAAAGTCATTGGCGATTCGTGGCTGGGCGGGAATCAGTGTTTGCATTATATGCCAGGGTAGAGAGGCAATTTGTCTTTTTTTGCGCAGCTAACTGCGCCCCGGAAAGGCAAAAGCGGCGGTCGGGAGTGGACGTATAATGCGGACCCTGGGAGGACGTCATGTTCACCGCTACCGCCAATCTGATTCTGCCCAGCACCACCACTGGATCTTTTCCACGGCCGCGTTGGTTTGACGTGAGTATGTGGGGCCGTCCGCTTGACAGCTGCATGCTGGACGTGCGCTTTCGCGAGAAGTTTCAGGACGCCATGGCCGTGCTAATCAGCGATCAGGAGCGCACCGGGCTGGACATCCTAACGCACGGCGACCTGCACGTAGATGAGGACATGGCGGGGCGCGCCTGGCACCATTACCCGCTGCAACGCTGGGCCGGCTTTGCGGGCGATTTCCTGCAGCCGGAGGAGACCACCGCGCCTTGGCTGCACTACCCGCCGGGCACGTTGCTGAACGAGATTTACACAGGCTGGCGCTGGCCGCATGTGGTTGACAAGATCACCCACCGGCCTCTGGACTATCCCAAGGTTTGGCGCGTCGCACAGGGGAAGACGCGCAAGCCGGTGAAGTTTGGCACCTGCTGCTCGCAGGTGATGGCGCTCTTCCTCGATATTCACACGCCCAAATACAAGGACAAGCGCGAAGTGATCTGGGACATGGCCGAAGCCATGAACAAAGAGCTGCTCGCGCTTCGGGATGCCGGTTGCCGTTGCATTCAGATCGAGGAGCCCACATTTCACTTCATGGCCAACACATACGGCAAGGATCACGAACAGGTGAAGTTCATGATCGACGCCTTCAACCGCGAGGTGCAGGGGCTGGACGATGTCGAGCTGTGGATCCACACCTGCTGGGGCAATCCCAACATGCAGCGCGTCATGGAGGACACCAGTTACGCCAACTCCATCGAGATTTACCTAGGGCGCTGCCGCGGCGACGTGTGGACGCTCGAGATGAAGGATCGCAACCAGAAAGACCTCGAACTGTTCGCACCTTTCAGGAACGATCTCAAAAAGAAGATCGCCATCGGCGTGGTGAGCCATCGCTCACTGCAGGCCGATCGGCCAGAAGACGTGGCGGGCGAAATCCGCAAAGCTCTGAAGTTCATCCCGCCAGAACGCCTGGTGGTCTCTAGCGATTGCGGCTTTGGCCGCCAGGGGTGCAACCGCGAGATTGCCTTTTACAAAGCCAGCGCCATCGCCCAAGGCGCGAACATCGTACGGCGCGAATTGGGCTTGGCGACCAGCTATGTGGCGGCGGCCGACCCCATGTTGCAGATCGATGTGGTCCCCGGCCGAGACGTCAAGTCCGCCGCACAGGGCGCCAATTGAGGTGGCACTCGCCCCTGTCCGGTCTTGGGACGAGGATTTGCGGGAGCGAGCACACAACCGGGACAGGGCCCTCCAAACCTTGCCGCAAGTTAAAGGTAGGAACGCACTTAGAGTCGGCTAATGCCGCAATCTGACTGGTACCCCTCGTGCTTCGTCAATAATCCATTGAGGAAAATTTCCTGCTCAGTCGCCTCGTTCCGAATTTTCAATTAAGGAGCGCGCCATGCGAACTCTCTTCCAGGATTTGCGGTTCTCCTGTCGCGAGTGGAGCAAGAGGCCCGGGCTGGCGCTGACCGCTATCCTTTCCTTAGCCCTCGGGATCGGGGCCACGACGGCCGTCTTCAGCGTCATCTACGCTTTGCTAGTAAACCCGTTCCCTTACTTCGCCGCCGACCGCATGGTCCACCTGGTCATTCTGAACGAACGCGGCGAGGAGTGGTGGCCTGAAATCACGGGCCCGCAGCTGAGGCTCTTAAGCCAAGCGAAATGCGTCGAAAATGCCGCCGCAACGTTCGGCACTTGGAATCTTACGACCACCGATGAGGAGCTACCGGAAGACGTGCCTTCGGTAAACATGACCGCCAACGCGGGAAGCTATTTCGGCGTCCCCGCGTTATTGGGCCGCACGCTTATTCCTTCCGACGCGCCCGAAGGGCAAGACCCGCAGCCCGTCGCTGTTCTGAGTTATTCGTTCTGGCAGCGCCATTTCAATGGCGATCCTTCGGTGGTGGGCCGCACGATACAGCTGGTTCACAAGACCTACGCCATCGTAGGCGTCATGCCTTCCCGATTTGCCTGGCAAGACGCAGATGTCTATCTCCCACTGAAAGTGCCGGGCGGTGCCAACGATGCTTACGACCCAACGATTCGGCTCAGGCCAGGGGTGACCCACGCCGCGGCCAACGCCGAGCTGCAACCGCTGCTCGAACAGTTCGCCAAGGAAACGCCCAGCCATTTCCCGAAAAAGTTTCGTGTGCATGTCAAAGGTCTCAACGACCAATACGTCGCCCATTTGGGGCATTCGCTCTTTCTATTGCTGGGCGCCGTGGGCTTGTTGCTGGTGATCGGATGCGCCAACGTTTCTATCCTGCTGCTTGCTCGGGGCACCGCGCGGCAGCAGGAACTGGCAGTGCGATCGGCGATCGGAGCCAGCCGCTGGAGGATTCAGCGGCAGCTATTGACGGAAGCCTTGGCACTTTCGCTGGCCGGCGCGCTTGGTGGCATCTTGCTGGCGTACCGTTTGCTGACTGTGCTCGTCGGTTGGCTCCCCGAGTATTCTTTTCCGCACGAAGTGGTCATCCAGATTAATTTGCCAGTGCTGGCTTTCAGTGTGGCTGCCGCCATCGCCACGGGGGCACTGGCGGGAGTTTCGCCCGCATTTCAGTTCTCCCGGCCTAACATTTCCCTCCTTATGCAATCGCGGCGCGCCACCGGCGGCGTGCAAGGAAAACGAGCGCACGGCCTACTGGTCATGGGGCAGATCGCTCTCACGCTGCTTCTGCTGACCTCTGCGGCTGCGGCAATCAACGGCTTTGTCCGGATTGTCCGCACCAATCTCGGCTACGACCCGCAAAACGTCATGTCCGTGGGCATTCCGGTGCACCAGAACGCACATGTGGCGTGGGAGGACCGTACGAACTATTTCGAGCAGCTCCGCGAGCACATTGGGGCCTTGCCGGAAGTGGTTTCGGCCGGCATTTCGACCAATGCCACGCCGCCCTGGAACGGCGGCGATGGGAGCTTCGAGATTTTCGGACGACCCACTGATCAGCAGCAGAACGCGCGGCTGAATTACGTGGACTCGGAGTATTTTGGGGTTTTGCATATTCCGCTGCTAGCCGGCCGGCTGTGGGACCATCCCGAATTGATGCGCGGCGCGCGCTTGTGCGTCGTCAATCAGACTCTTGCGCGGCAGTATTGGCCCGAAGACAATCCCGTCGGCAAGCAGCTGCGCTTTCCGGATTTGAAGGGTGAACCGCCGTACGTGCAAGCCGTACCCGACAGTAGTAATTGGCTGCAAGTCATAGGCGTAGTTGCGGATGCGCGGGACGATGGATTGCGCAACCCGGTCAAGCCCGCGGTTTATGTGCCGTTCTCTCTGGTGGTGCGCGTCTGGACGCAGATTCTTGTGCGCACCCACGCCGCGCCATTGGCAGCTCTCAACCGCGTCCGCGCCGCGGTCAAGGCCGTCGATCCCGATCAGCAGGTGGTCGGGCAAACACGCGACCTGCATCAGTGGATCGAGCGCATGCCGGAATACTCATATGGCAGACTGGTGTCGGGAATGTTCGCCGGTTTCTCGTTCTTGGCGCTCGCGCTGGCCGCCACGGGACTGTTCAGCGTTGTTTCCTATACCGTGGCGCAGCGGACCAGCGAGTTTGGGATTCGCATGGCGCTCGGAGCGAATGGCCTCGAAGTCCTGCGGCTTGTCTTTGCATCAACCGCCGGAAGCGTCATCGGCGGGATTGCCGGAGGTGTGGCCCTCAGTCTGGCGTTGAGCAAGCTGCTGTTACGCTGGGCCGAGGGGAGTTCGCAGGGCCCGACTTTTCTTATAGCCGAGAGCCCGATTCTTTTTGTAGCGGCCACAGTGTTGTTGATTCTGACCGCCGCCATCGCGGCTTTTGTGCCCGCTCGCCGGGCTTCGTCGATCGATCCCATGGATGCGCTGCGCTACGAATGAATTTCGCGATTCTTCTGCTTTGCTCTTCTACCGGCTTTCAGCCGCCGCGCGCTCCGGCAGGGCAAACGCGTAAAGAACGTCCTCGACGGGGATGATCAGGTATTGCCGGCCGTCAAGCTGGTAGGTCATGGGGGAGGCGACCAGCTGACCGCCCGCGTTGAGGTGCCAAAGGGTTTTGCCCGTGGCAGGATCCAGTGCGAGCAGATTCCCGGAATTGTCGGCGGTGAAGAGCAGGTGGCCGGCGGTGGTCAAGATCCCGGCGATGCTTTCGCCGTTGCCGATCTCGTGGTTCCAAACGACATTGCCGGTGCGGTAGTCCAGGGCACGCACGGTCGAATTTGCCCACAAGATGCGGTCGCGGCCCGCCCAGCCTTCGGGCTTCCCGGTGGTCGTGAGGTAATAAACGCTGAAGCACCGGCGGGCATTAACATAAAAGAGACCCGTTTGGGGATCAAAACTCGGCGCCATCCAATTGGTGCCGCCGTCCGAAGTGGGTTCAACGAGCGCGCCATCCGGAGTTGGCATCGCTCCGGGCTTGGCGATGGGGCGGCCGCGCGAGTCCGCGCCGGAAGCCCACGTCTGATCGATGAACGGCGCGGTCACAAGGTGCTGGCCATTCGCGCGATCCAGTACAAAGAAAAACGAATTGCGGCTGGCCTGAGCGAGCAGCTTGCGCGGCTTGCCTTGGAACTCCGCGTCAAACAGAACGGGCGTCTCGACCGCGTCCCAGTCGTGAACGTCGTGCGGCGAAGGCTGAAAATACCAGACAAGCTTCCCGGTGTCGGGATTCAGCGCCACGATCGAGCAGGTATAAAGATTGTCTCCGGGCCGCGTCGCGCCCGCGAGCACGGGATTGGGATTGCCCGTGCCCCAATAGAGAAGATTGAGCTCGGGGTCGTAGGTTCCGGTCATCCAGGTCATGCCGCCGCCATGTAGCATCGCCTCCGTGTCTTTCGGCCAGGTTTCTGAACCCGGTTGACCGGGATCCGGGTCGGTGTACCAGCGCCATTGCACCGCGCCGGTCTCGGGATCAAGAGACTCGAGGAAGCCGCGAACGTCGGTAACGTCGCCAGAGACACCAGCGATGATGTGATCGCGAATCACCAGCGGCGCCATTGTGGAGAAGTAGCCAAGCTTGGGGTCGGCGAGTTCAACAATCCAACGAACCGTGCCGTCCCGGGCGTCGAGGCAAACCAGGTGCGCGTCGGGAGTGGTGAAGTAGAGCCAGTTCTTATACATGCCCAGGCCGCGATGGCCGATGTGATCCCCTTCAGAAACACGCTGGTAATGCCAGATCTGACGGCCATAGCGGGCGTCGATGGCCCAAACGTTGTCCGGTGCGGTGAAGTAGAGAACTCCGTTTACTTCGAGGGGTGTGGATTTGATCGCCGCGACATGTACCGGAAAAATCCAAGCGAGCGTCAGTGAATCGATGTTTGTCGCATTGATCTGGTCGAGCGGGCTGAAGCGGCGGCCGGAATAATCTCCGTTGTAAGTCGGCCACGTGTCGGTGGCGGGCTTGAGCAGTGCCGCGGCGTCGAGACCCTGCGCGGCGACGAAGCGCGCGTGCGGGACGAGGGCAAGAAAGAGCAATAGACCCGCCAAGCGGCCTCCGAAGAAAAACCGGCTGAAGGCAACGTGATTGTGACCACGATCCGTGCCAGCGCGCGTGTCCTTGATCGTTCTGCAAAAGTGAGAAAGCATCACGGCTCCTCTTGTGACTTGCGGTTCCGAACCTATTTCAGGGTTTCCAGATAGGCAAAAAGATTGTGAACGTCCGCCTGCGTGAGTTTACCGAGCAATTCGCGATGGGCGGTGAGCGGGTCCTGAAGCTCAACTTTCACCCGGTCGCGCGGGAAGGAACGATACCAACCGAAGGCGTCCCGCAGGCCAACCATGAAGTCGTCGGCGTGCACCAGCGCACCTTTGATTTGCTCGCCCGAAGGAAGTGTCACTACGGCCGTAGCATGGGCCGTCGCCTGACGGCCGCCCGGGTAAAGCATGTGGGCCTCGAGCTCGATAGGCGAGTATTTGGTAGCGATGGCGGCCAGATCGCCGGTCGGTGAATGACAATTCTTGCAACCGCCGGCGCCGTTGAAAAAGGCCTTTCCCGTGTCGGCATTGCCGGTAAGCAACTTTTCAACCGGATAAGACCTTGGAACGCCGGAAGACTCGATCGCTTCCAATGCCCGCGCATGCAAAAAAGCGGCGATGGCGGTCACATCTTCGTCCGCCATTGTGGCTATGGGCGGCATGCCTTTATCCGGACGTCCGTGGCGAATGACGTCGCCGATGAGGTCTCCATGGACGTCATGAGCGACGAGCGGCGAGCGGACAAGATCGGGACCGCGCGCGCCGGTGGCATCGGGGCCATGGCAGAATCCACAGGATTGCTCGAATAGCGTACGGCCTCGACCGAGAGCGGCGGTATCCTTTGCCGGCTTTTCCTGTGCTGCAGCCTTTTCCGCCGCAGGAAGCTGTGTCCCTATGGCGCCGTTGGAAAGAGCAAAGGAAAAAATGAGGGCCAGCGAAAGGGCTGGAAGCTTGCCTAAACGGCTCGGCCGTGAGCGCGCATACATGACCATCGTCTCTACCTCACGCACGGTATTCTACAACGCACAGTTGATCCTCAATCTATTGCCAGAGCAGCGTACGCATTGTAACAACAAGTAAAGGCCATTAGGGTTTCCCGCTCACCCCATTCGAGACATAGCCTGATTGCTTTCCGCCGCGAGCCAAGATGACCTGGTGATCTGAGAGCGACCTGGGGCATTAGCTATAATCTGGGTCCGAGAAGGAGAGGCGGCAAGTTCCGCTACATAGCCGGGCGGGCGATCGAGTGAAACGTTTTTCCACATGCAATCGGCTAGGTGACCCGTACCTCGAGCGGGCGCCCGTCGAATTCCACGGTTTTCGATGAATCGCCGACCCTGACTTCGATGCTGCGTCGCAATGGCGGACGCAACCGAGAACTCGGAGCCAAGCGAACCGCGAGACCGCGCTGCGCATCCTGCCACTTGAGCTCAAGTCCCATCCAATCGCCTTTGCGGTAACTGAAAGAAATTCCGTCATCTTCGTAGAGAAGAAACTCGCCGTCAGCACCGGGATAAACCGTGATGGAGAGCGGGCCATCGGCTTTTTCGTTGACGTACTGTTTGACCGGGCCCAGCGGGAGAATCGCACCCTCGCGGACAAAAAGGGGAAGTGTCTCAAGGTCGACAATGCGTTCGATTTCGCGTCCACCGTCGAAGCGGTTGCCGGTCCAAAAATCGAACCAGCGACCGCGCGGTAGGTACAGGCGGCGCGAAGTGGCGCCTTTCTCGACGACGGGCGCAACGAGAATGTCGCGGCCCCAGAGGTACTCGTCGCCACGGCCGACGGCTTCTGGATCATCCTGGTAGTGTAACCATAGGCTGCGCATCACGGGCATTCCGGTGAGCGTGCCTTCGCGCACCGCGCTGTACAAATATGGCAGCAGTCGATAGCGCAACTCCAAATATTTGCGGCAGATCGGTTCGACTTGGGCGTCGTGCAATTCGCTGGGATCCGGAAGCGCGGAGCCGTTGTAACCGCTGATTTCGGAGGGACCGATTTCTCCGGTGTTCCAACCCCAGGGCAGCCGGAGTTTCCACGCGCGGCCGTGACAACGGAACAGCGTGCAGAAAGCGCCGAATTGGAACCAACGCAAGTAAAGCTCGGCAGTGAACTCCTTTGTGGGTACAAAGCCGCCAATATCCGTTCCCCAATAGGGAATCCCGGTGAGCCCAGTATTGACGGCAATCGGAACGTGAGTCTTCAGAGTTTCCCATGTCGAGTAGACGTCGCCGGACCAGAGGAAGGAAGCGTAGCGCTGCATTCCGGCATAGCCGTTGCGATGGAGCGCGTAAGGGCGCTCGCTCGGGCGATCGAGTTGCGGCCCTTCCCAATACATGCGGTTGCGAGCGAGACGCGCCTCGATGTTCAGAGGATCGCCCTCGTCGGGCCACCAGCCATCCACGCCGAGAGAGAAAGTCTTGCGATGGGCGTCCCAGGCGCAGCCCACTTGCTCTTTATCGAAGCGCGCGACGTTGCAGGGGTCGTGCGCCGTCCCGCGCAAGTCGTTCTCGAGAATTACAGAGTGCAAGACAACGCGGAAATGTTCCTGATGGAGTTCGTCGAGGGCCTGCTTGGGATCGGGAAAGACACGTCTGTTCCAGGAGAAAGAGCCGTTTTCCGTGTTCCAGCCCGAAGGGCAGAACCCGGTGCCGAGATAGATGAGCGTGTCGCACGGAAGTTTCTTCTGGCGAAACCTCTTGGCTTCGGCAAGCACTTCTTCGTGGCTCGCGAGCGTGCGGTGAGACTGCTGATAGCCAAAAGCCCAAAGCGGGGGCAGCTCGGGGTGGCCGGTGAGTCTGGCGTACTCGGAGATAAGCACGGGCGGCTCCTCGGAGACCACCACGAAAATGTCGAGTGGAAGAGCGCTGGCGGGATCCTTGGGAAGGAACTTGCCTTCCGTGCCCGCGAAGTCAAATGTGCCGAAAGGTTGATGGAAGTAGAGTGCCCACCCTCCCGCGCTGATGAGCCAGGGAATAGGCACGCGTCCGCCATGCGTACCCAGCTGGTAGCCGCCCTGCCCGCTGCGCATGGCGTCCCTAGAGCCGCGGCGGTCGAATTGCGGGCCGCCTTCGCCGAGACCGAAGAGCGCGGAATCTCCTATCGAGAACGAAACGGCGCCCGTCTCGGGATCGATGATGAGTGTCTGGGCGATGTCGCCCTTCGCAGTTTGGACGAGGGCTTGGAGTGGGCTAAGAGAAAGCTTCACGTTGAGTTGGCCGGACTTAACGACCTGTTCGCGTTGGCCACCGGCGAATTTTGCGACTGGCCCTCCCCAGGAAGCTTCGACCAGCGAGCCGTTGCCTTTGACACCTTGCGGTCGACCGCCTTCGATAGGGAGGACACTTAGCCGGAAAGTGTGGGTGCTTACCGGGGCAATCTGAACTTCTACATTGCGGTTGGCAATCTGGAGATTTTGCGGTGCGGCTTCGCCCTCGCTTGGCCAAAGGAAGTGCGCAGCGTAAACAGCACCAACCCCTTTCAGGACGTCACGCCGATCGTAACGATTGGTCATAAAGCGGCACACAAGCGAACAACACACCAGCAGCTCACATGCAAGCAAACGGACGGAGATTATACACAAGGATGCCGGGCGAAGGACGAAAAGCAGCGGCGAAAAGCCGCCGCTACAGGAAGAAAAGAACCCTACTCCTCGAGGAAGGACGAAGCGGTTTGTTGGAACTCGCGCCAGCGGGCACCGAGGACCGGGCCGTGGCCGGCGTTGGGGATGATCCAAAGGCGGGAGTTAGGAATCGCTTTGGCCATTTCGACGGAAAGCTCGACAGGATACAGAGGGTCGCGGTCACCCTGGATGATGAAGGTCCGGGCTTGAACGGTTGAGAGAAGAGGAGGCGTGAAGTTTAGGTCGTCGTGGCTGGTGGCAAAGGACTTGGTGCTCCCGAGGAGGGCTTGGATCTGCTCGTCGCCGCCGGGATGGCGACGGCGCAGAATTTCCCACTGTTGTTCGGCGAGAGCATCGGAGTATTGGGTCATGAGGGGACGGGCTTGCGCAGGAAAGTAAGGCGTGGCGCTGACCAGCACCATGGCTTGAATGCGACCCGCTTGCTTGGTGGCCATGTGCAGCAGGACGTTGCCACCAGCGCTGATGCCAACGGCCTTCGCGGAGGCGATCTTCAAATGATCGAGCAGGGCAAACATGTCTATCGCGGCCTCATCATGACGGAATGGCTTTGCAAGCGTACCGGAGCGGCCGTGACCACGCAGGTCAGGCAAGATGAACTGGAATCTTGTGCCCCACTGTGTGAGGGAAGCGACCCAATCCTGGCTGGAGCCGGAGAAGCCGTGCAGCAGCAGCAGGGGCTCACCCGTTGCGTGAAGTTCGAAGTAGAGTTGCTGACCATTGAGCATTTCGATGCGACCGGGCGGACGTGTAGCGGTCATTGTTATTCCTCCTGTGGATTGTTGTGTTGACCCGAAAAAAGGAAAACCGCCCGCGTTTGCCGACGGGCGGTTCGACATCTTTTCCCAGTTTACCGCGAAAATGAAAAACGTGACACGGCCAATTGAAAGACTATCCCGCTAAGGAAGCCAAGCGTTTCCTGGCGAAGGGGACGGCATAGGCGGCGGGAGGATTGTGGGCAGTGGCTGCACCCGCCTTGCGATAAGACTCGATGGCCTTGTCCTTCTCGCCGAGTTCCTCGTAAGTCTGGCCGAGCAGGCACTGGATGAACGGATCGAACTGACTGGCCTTTAGCAGTTCCTCCATCGCGTTCTTGTAGTCTCGCCCATAAAACGCGACATAGCCGCGGAGATACGGGAAAAACTGCGCTTGGTCGGGAATGGTGCCTTTGTCGAGGATGGCTTTGGCGGCGGTGACGTGATCCTGGGCCCCAGCCAGATTTCCGCGGCGCGCCGCGAGGCGGGCTTGCGCGTGCTCCCAGCGAAAGTTCCACAAATCCGTGCGAGCCGGTTTGATGTTGGGTTCTTTCAGTCCGGTGTCGTGGCCCACCTGGTACCAATGGAGGGCGGCGTCGAAGTCGCCAGAGTCGATGCAAACGCGGGCGGCTTCGTCGGCAATTTCCCCTTGTTGGAAGAAATCCTGCACCGAGACGTAATAGTCGAAAACTTTACCCTCGTATTCGAGGGTCTTCTTGCAGTTCCCTTCGAACGCATAAGACATGGCCATGGCCCGCTCGCCGGAAGCTTTTTGCTCGGGCTTGTCGGCCACCTCGATGGCTTTTTGAAAGTATTTGCGAGCCTCTTCGCCTTTGCCCATCAAATCCAGCACGTCCCCGGCAGCGATGATGGCAGCAAGCGAATCCGGCGAGGATTGAAGAGTCTTGCGATAAAGGGCCAGGGCTTCTTCCATCTTTCCTTCGCGCATCAATTGCTGGCCCTGCTTGATGAATTCCGGCTGCTGGCGCTGGGACGGAGCC
>Ga0126373_10002942_pt1 | contig 12615 bp, 9 predicted proteins | sample PanSoiMetPlot_11_FD_92545 | JGI IMG/M metagenome (GOLD analysis project Ga0126373, IMG submission 92545) | Tropical forest soil microbial communities from Panama - MetaG Plot_11 | ecosystem: Environmental > Terrestrial > Soil > Tropical forest > Bulk soil | place: Panama | collected 2016-02-17
GAGTCCACAAAACAAGTCTCGATGAGGATGGCGGGCTCATCCGTCGAGTTCAGAAAGAACAAATCACCTCGGTACTTGGCTCCTCGGTTGAGGAAACTTCCGGCCTCGGCAATCGCACTCGATACCGTCGCCGCGAGTTCGCTCTGCGTAACGTAGAGAGTCTCCGTACCCATGGGCTTCGATGTGGACTGATAGGCGTTAAAGTGAACGCTTACGTCAAGGTCCCGCGTCTGGGCGTTGTGGTAGTTGACAATGGTATTGAGGTTCTCATTCTGAGAATGGCTGGTATCGTCGTGGAAGGTCTGTACGTCCACCCCAGCCTCACGAAGGTAAACCGCGACTTGCTCCACAACCCTCCGCGCCTCATCTACTTCGTCTAAGAAGCCAGATGCGCCGCGAATGTACTTGCCGTGTCCGGACGAGATGACGATTTTCATCTAGGTGCTCCTTGCAAGAGTTTTCTGACAGTCTCACATGTCTGGACTACCCCGACAAATTTACTGTCAGTGGTGGAGATGAGGCATTTCACTTCAGGGCCGAAGTGATCTGTGCCTCGTGGTGCACGCATGGCTACGATCTGCTCAGGGTTCAGATCGATTATCTGCGTATCAGGTCCCTGCACCTGGATCAAGATCACTAGAGAGATGAGGCCGATCATTCCTCAGTCTCCTCCTGTCCGCGTTGAACTCTAAGCGCAGCTGCCGCAGCACCGAGATTCTTGCTCGAACCAAGCTGTCTCTCAATGATATCCTCGCGCATCTTCTTAAGATTTCGCATTCCTGACTTAATGACAGACGAGACATCGACGCCCCACACGACGGCCTGACGCATGATAAGAGCCATCTGACCACCATCACCTCGCGTCTCTGCATCGCTCCACGCCTTGCCAAGTTTTGCAACCATCCCCTTCATGCGCTCTTTTTTCTCATACAACTCAGTCGAGATCGCCATGCCGCGATCTAGCTCAACCGGGTTAAAGCCCATGGAATACAGGATTTGATGTGCAGGACTTACGTCCTTGATCAGCGGGTTGCCGGTGCTGAGCTGCGTGATTTGTTCTGGGCTAGCGAAAGCCCCCATGGTTCGATAGAGTGTGGTCGGCGCGAAAGTTCTGACAAGTAACTGTCTAACTCTTGGGTCGAACCCAGGATGATCACCTGTCGCCTGCCATCTGTCGAAGGCGGCGCCGGCGAGTTGGCTGAGGTTTTTAACTCGATCCCACGCGGCGATACTAAGTAGGCTGGCTGCATCGCGTGTAGGATTGCTAATTGGAGAGTTGACGTTGCTGTATAGACTGATGCCAGTAAGAGCCGCTGGCAATCCAAGCATAACAGCATCGCCTCCAGCGCCAAATTGTTCATAGGCCATGTCCATTGCTGACTTGTGGGTGAACCATTGCTGCGCCTTGTCGGCAAGGCCGACCATGGGAACCGCCGCTACGCCACCGAGCGCCGCAGTCCCTGCGGTTTGGAGGAATAAGGGCTCCCAGTTATTATGGGCGAAACCTTCATGGGTGTACTGGCCGAACTGAGCCATGTAGTTGAACATCCAATTCTTGAACAAACCCATAAGACTTCCCGCCGGAGTGGTGAACACTCTCGGCTTATCTGCGGCGGAATACAAGAACATCGTTTTTTCAGTGAATTGTCTTGCAAACTGGTAAAGCTGTTCCTCGCTTAGTTTTTTCCCTCCACGTTCAAGATAATCTCGTCCGAGGATATAACCAGTCGTAAATGCGTGTGTTCTGGACATGCGCTCAGACATTGCAGGTAAAGCCTCACTGACGCTGCGCAGCCATTCGACGAAATTAAAGTCCTTTCCTCCTCCAGTGAAAACCTTCGCGATGTCTTTGACACCAGTAGCGCCTGTTCCGACCCATTCCTCAACAAGTCTAGGATTGATGAGTCGATCATTGGCAGCCCTCTGGAACATATGAGTTAATTCAGGAGTAGGCCTGGCCATTTCGGCCATGCTCTTGCCCATAAGCTTAACGGGTGAAAGCACTGCTATGCCACCGACAGGACCTTTAGTACCACCAACTGCGAAATGCGAGTAATCGCCAGCAAGCGCTTCTGGTGGTGCTCTGCCCATAATGAAAGCGGCTTCCGGTACGACAGTTTGAACAAATTGTAGCAGATTTACAATTGGATAGGCCAACCGCAGGGCGCCGAGCTGGAAATTAAATAGCCCTGTATTAGTGTATTGGACTATCTTACTGGCCGAGTTCTTCCCCATATACGGGGCTAGAACCTTGTCGGTCAATCTGTTCTGCCATTGCGAGAACGGCGACTGAATGCCAGCATAATCATTCATCCGCGCCTGAACCATTCGATAGGCCGCTGGGTCCTCGGAAAGCAGCCTATCCAAAGAGGGCGAGAGCAAATCATTCACCGAGTCCGTGGCCTGTTCTTTCATCTTGCCACGAATATCGTCTTGCACACCTTGCAAGTATTCCTTCAACGAGAGCGGTTTGGTCTCCCACGAGTACCCATGTATCCCCATCCTATCCAGTTCCCAAGAGTCTTTCTTGACAACTGAGTCAATATCTTTAGGCCATTTGGGGATATTAGTTTCGCCGCGCAGCTGCGCGAGATCGTACTCGCCGTCGAACTCCCAGCCATATTTCGCTTTAAGTGCTTCAGAATTTGCTAGTGCTGCTTTGCGATTAGGCCCACTGGCCAAGGCCACAATCTTGCCATTCTCGTCGCGCAGCGCAATTCTGGTTGTTCCTTCCCACATCCTGGGTAGGCCATAAGTGTTCTGCGCGAACTCACTCGGTGCCTTGCCAACTGCGTTCTTGGCCAAGGTGTGATTAGCGTTCACCCAGTTGTTTACGTTAGCCACATTGGTGAAATAATCTCGTGCCTCATTTGAAATCTGTCCCGAGGCCGCCATCTGCTGTAGCGTAGCAGGATCAACTCGGGCTTCCACTATATCGCGGAAGTAGGTATCCCAATTCTTTCTTACATCCTCTGGCACATCCTTGATTGCCTGAAAGCCCAAATCTGATGTGGTCTTGTCGTTGCGTAATGAGGCCCAAAACAAATTCGCGCCTGGCTTTGCTACAATCTCGCCGCCCATCAGCGAGTTGACCACTCTTTCTGCAGCGTCATAAGCCAGTTTTACCTGCCCCATGATCCAGTTAGCCCGCATAGACTTCTTAAATTGATACTGCCTCGGCGCGAAGTACTCTCTCCAAGCTTGGCCGAACTGTTGAAACGCATCTCTATCTGCAATACCTCTAATCCCTTGCGGAAGCAGTTTTGCAATGCCCTCTGGATCGCGGTTAATGGCCTTGATGTTATTCAAGGGGTAATCCCGCATTCCATTCTTCAACGCATTGTAGGCCTCACCACCATCCTGGGCTACGTTAGCTCCCGGAGTCCATTTACTTCCCGCCACCTGTGCATTGGCCCAGGTCTGATTATCAGGGAAGAATTTCCCCGGTTTATCGGTCTTGAAAAGTACCCAAGCGTCTTCGGAGTCCGGCTTATTCACCGATCCAGCGATTTTCTTTGCGATGATGTACATGCCATCGTCAGCTTCCTGGGTGATGAAGCTGTTATCATCGACTTTAGTCATATTTCGCGTGAGGCGATTATTGATGCCCTGCGCCGATTTGTCAGCCACGTCGCCGAGTTCGGTGTTGAACGAGATATGGCGAAAATACTGCCCCTCTTGCTCGAAGTTCTGCGGTAGCCCAGCCTCCTTCGCAACCGACTTCCATGCTTCTTGAGACGGAAAGTCCATCTCAGCACCTTGGGCGAATTTTCTTACTTGCAAAGAGACTTTCGTGTCGAGCTTCTCTTTTGGAGCCTTAAACAGGGCATTTAGCTGCCGCTCCAATTGAGTCGTATTCGCATCTGGCTCCGCATCGTGAGCGATCGGCCCTACATACTTCTCCAGCGAGGGCAGGGTTTCCAATCTTGCTTTTCGCCTCGTCTCATACAGCATTCTGTTCGCTGCATTGAGATCGTCCCCTGCTGGAATGCTTCCGCTCTGGATAATCTTCTCCATTTCTTGAGCTTGTAGCGGATAAGGCACATTGATATCGATGCCCTTAAAGTTTTTCGTGAGTGCTTTAGTCTTATCCCCTACATTTGCCAAACCACTGACTAAGCCTCCAACTCCGCTGCCGACTGCAAGATTGAGCATAGCACCGCCAAGCATATCATCAAAACTCTTATCCCCTCCCAAAGGTGTCTGCGAGATACCTACTCTCGCCGCCTCGAAAGGTGCAAATGTGGCAGCTTCTTTCAATGCCCCCTGTCCAATTGGATTGTTGACTAGGCTTGCAACTCTCTCAGTGGCTTTAGTTAACGGCCCAATGGCCTTCGCCGCCTTAAACCAGCCAAAGTACGGAACAGCTGTCCCCGCCATCTCGCTGACGAACCCCGAAACAGGGTTATCTTGGCGGAATTTCTGTGTTTCTTGCGAGGGTGTGTATCCAATGAGTTCCGGCAGGCTTTCGGCGGCCGATAAACCAAAGCCCTTAACCCAATTATAGGCACTCGTCAGTCCGCTCTCTTCCTTCTCGGACGTCTCGTCGCCCCAAGTGAACGCATTGGGATCAGTAGGCATTCATCGGCTCCGGTGCTGGCGCAGCTTTTGGTTTGGCAAGGAAACTATCGGCGAGGAACCCAGCAGCGGGGCTGTAAACCCTACCATCCTTGGTCCAACTCAAGGCCGCCGTCTTTGGGTCAGCCAAAATCTTCGCGATGATGCGCTCTTGCAGCATTTCTTGATACTGCTGCGGCTTTGTCGCCGCCAGACTCTGTGCACCACCAGCTGGTAGGCTGCTCTCAATCTCCTTCTGCGCTTCTTTCTCATACTTGTCGTAAGCGCCCTTGAACACGGCGCGTCCTGAACCACCCTTGACGATCCGTCCGACAGAATAGTTGATAATGTCGGACTTGGCTCTGGCTTGGCCCTCCGCCGTGGCAGGGTACTGGTTCATGATGGCTTGCAAACCGTAGTTCTCTGCCACCGGACCAGAGGCTTCCATGGCTTCGAGAATTTGTTTGGTTTTCTCGCCCTGTGCCGCGCCAGCCTTGCTGTCGTGGGTAGTGACTTCCCAATTCCCAGTCTGCGGATTGTAACGAGAAATCGTTGTAATCCCGCCTGTGGTGTCGATCTTAGGCTGGAGGAATTTGAACTCCTCTTTTTGGTTCTCGTATTGCCGATCAGCATTTTGCTGCCGAACCTTCCATAAATTCATCGAGTTCTGATTGGCAATCTCCGCATTTTCTTTAACCTGCTGATGCTCAAGGCTTAAGAGCTTAGTTTCAGTCTCTGCCTGCGCTTGTCTCGCAGAACGCTGCGAAGCGAAGCTCTGTGCATAGCCCTTTCCACCTCCAGCTCCTGCCGCAGCAAGTGCCGCAGCAAAGCTTCCAGGCGCATTAGCCTGCACACTGCCGGCTCCGCCAGCAAGTCCAGCGAGTACATTTGCCGTATGCTCCTGCGATGAGACATTGGTGCCTCCCATCAGCTGCCGGACCCGATTGAAGTCCGACGTGGGATAGGGTGCTTGTGATGGAGGCTCTTCCATCATAGGTTGCTGTGGGACAACGTGGTTCTTCGCCTCAAGCCAGCTAATAACCTGAGTGTTGGTCTTGCCGGCGAGGACCTCTGGATTAGCCGCTATCGCTTTTTTATCGAGGAGTTGAGCAACAGGCGTGTTAGGCGGAGCAGTATAGAGCGCAATTGCTCCTTCTGGGCCGAGGAAGTGTGCGCCGTAAAGTGAACCGTTAGTGACGGGAATGTTTGCGTTGGCAAGCTTCGGCGCATTCTGCGAGGCATACCACGTTGTGGCGTCTTGGCCATAGATATTCTTATACTCATTCAGCTGAGCATGCGTCATTTTCGAGGTATCGATTTCAGGATGCTCAGTTTTCATGTAGTCCCTGAACGTCGAGTCGATGAACTGGCCAGGGCCAAATGCACTGGACCTCGGATTGATCCCCCTTCCTTCCGCCTTGTCAACTGTGCTGAAATAGCCGCCTGGAATGGTGATAGTGGTATCACCTTTGCCAGGTCTTGCCGGCACCGCTGGTTTCGGTGCCTCGGCCGCAGGCGCAGCGGGCTTCTTCTCGCCAGGCATGCCTTCAACATCGCCCTCGTAAGAGCTTGGCTGGCCCTCAAATTCCAGTGGCTTTCCACTCTTCACCGCTTCCCTGGCTGTCGCAGGCGTCTCAGTGAAATAGCTTCGAATGTGTCGTGCTGTGTTGGTTAATGCCTGCTTCTCCCAATTGAGCGCATCGGCGATCGGACCAGTAGGCTGCCCCGCTCCGCCAGTGGCCATGGTCTTAATGTCTCGTGTGAACTGCGTATCTGGCGTCATCGCACCGAGCGCATCAAGAATGGAACTGGATTGCGTAGGCGGAGGTATTTCGCCGCCAAACCCTGGTCCTGTTGTGTCCGCAGCTGGCCCACTGGGCAACGAGATTTTCGACCCGGCAGCTTGATCGATAGTCGGCATCACATTTGGAGGCTGAGTGGCTTGCCCAGGCGGTTCGCCGCCAGTCCAGCCAGACACACCGCCGCCCAAACCGGCCAAGATACTCGGCCCCCAACCAGGCTGACCACCGCCACCAGCTGTCGGCGCACCCCCACCTTGACCAGGACTTTGTCCAGTCAATGATCCTACCGCAGCAGGAGTATCCGTGCTCGGCACTCCCAAGTTCGGCGCCCATACCGGACCACCTGAAATGCTTGGGTCTAACGGCGCCATCATACCAGCGTTCGGCGCCATAGTGGCTGGCCTATATGGTGGACCTTGCGGCGCACCAAGCCCGCTCAACCCACCCATCATCATGTCGAAGAAGCTGGGGCCAGGGTTCGCAGTCGTATCGAATTGAGGGTTATTGAAAATGGGCACTTTTCCCTCCTACAGCAGCAACGGCAGGGCAGCGATTCCGCCTGCACCGCCACTCACCGGCCCCATCATAGCTCCAATTCCACCGGCTATGTTGCCAAGACCACTGCCCAATCCGGACCAGATATTGCTTAAAGCACTTGGCGAACCATTGGGGCCGGAACCGAACAGGCTGTTGAGTGTCGAGGCACCGCCAGTGAGGCCCTGCAAGATTTGTGTGGCCATACTTGGCGTGGGAGGCTGATACTGCCCAACGCTCGTTCCCGTCTGATTGCTCGTCGATGTACCATAGCCACCGGCGGTCAGCAAATTCGTCATATTGCTGATGCCCTGCCAAGGGGCCTGCAATTGGGTCTGATACTGTTGCAGCAGGTTGTTGATTGCATTCTGGCTGAACTGCTGTTGCTGCGAACCCAACGTCCCAAGTTCCGTAGACGGCGCGAGGATTTGTGCATTCGCTCCCTGCGCAATACCCGGCGCCTGCGGAATGAGGTTCATGCCCGCCATGCGGCTGGCGTTCGCCATCGAGGCGGTAGTGTTGGCAGCGGTCTGACCAAAGTTGCGCAGCACCTGCTGTTCCATGATGTCTTGCGCCGAACCAGCATTTGCTCCGCCATATGCAGTCGGACCGCCGCCAACTCCCCCACCTCGTATCGAAGAGTTTATCACCTGTGGCAGCAAGGTCTCTTGCACATTCTGCAGGATCGGCGTGAGCGCTGAATTCACCGCACCTGCGAACGTCGGATCGTTAGTGGGGTCGAGGAAGTACCCACTCGCGATCTTCTGAGCCATGTCGCTTAGCGCGCCGCCGGAAGCGCCTAGTGTCGGCGCCGCAGCAGTGGCCTGACTAATGGCCTGCGCCTGCAACGGGTCCTCGCCCGCCACAAACTGCTGTGGCACAGGCAGTTGCTGATTGCTCGTTAGCGCGTTCTGACCAGTCTGATACAACCCCGGAAAGTACGGTTGCGCCATAGCGCTCGGGCCGGTGCTCGCCGTACCGGAGGTGTTGGTCGTCGTGGTCTGCGTAGCAGGACTAGGTTTCCCGCCCATTTGGGATCTCCTCGACAAAGTAGCGCGCGACCTCTTTAGCCCTTCGTCGTTGCCACAATCTGTATATAACAGGACTCGCTACAATGGCTGTTAATGAATGCAGCCCATGTGATTTAGCCAGTCCTATCAACCAGTCGTGTATCTCGTCGAAGTGCTTCAGCAGGCCTTTCCCAACAACTAACTCCAACCACAGTGTATCGTCCTTGGGTGCTACGGCTACGATGCCACTGAAATCTTGGCCCTGTACTCGATAGAACATCAAGTTCTCGCTCAAGGCCATCCTTACCATATTTTGAGGGTCGAGAACTTGAAACTTAATCCGCAAACATCCCTTCGCTATGTCCATAATATCTTGGACACTGAGCTGAGTGGGATGTACAAATTCTACATTCATGCGGCTTTTATCCACACGTTGCAGCCGGGGAAGGGTGAGGTATAAGTGGGCAGAGTCGCTGTCCCCAGGAGCTGGAATAAGGTTGGATACGCTTGCTGACTGAACGTCGCTCCATTGCATATCAGCCATCCATTCTTCGACATGTCTATTGCACTCGGAAAACTGCCAATAATGCCCACGTCTGGAATGATTTCAGTGTATTGAAAAATGGTACTCAGTGAACGAATGACTGCTTTACCCCAATTCTCCCACTTGGCGTAATTATCTGGCGATGGCAGATTTGCCGTGACATTAGGCATTAGTTCACTAGGCCTCCCTTCTCGCCGTAGACCTTAATTCCGGCGAGCCTGAACATGTTTTGGGACTGGAAGTTGATAGCGAGGTAAACACTCTCCCGAGGGCCGTCTGGAAAAGGTACACGCACGGACAAAGGTGTCCAGCTTCCCCACTGCACTGTCGACAGATCAGGAATGTCGGTAAATCCAAACTGAACTTGTGCATCAGGCCCATAGCTCCCCGGTGAGATCATATAGTCCCACATCTTGTAGATTTCAGGCATCCCGCCGTCGAACAGATTCGTAGATAGAGTGAAATTACCCGAGAGAGTGTTAATCACCGAGTCGAAATAAATCCCGTCTACCTGCGAAATCACAGGATAATCGAAAACCATTCGCTCGATACCGAACCCGACCTTGTTGTCGAGGTAAGTAAATGTCCTTCGGTTAAGATATAATGTCTCCGCTGTTGCCTGACGAGTTTTAGGATCGACTGCAACAGTACCATAAGTATTATTCTGTCCTCCAATGAGGGGGACTGCCCAAATAACCAGCCCAAGCTTATCATTATAGTACCCGGCGATCTTGCTTGCTCTGGTCCAGTCAACATTTTGCTGTATCCACTTGTCTATAGCAGGCCGATCAATGTATTGAAAGCTGCTCCCATCAGTAGCGAAGACTCCAGCCCTGGATAGTCCGAAGTTGGTCTGCCCAACAGCGACCACGGAGTGCTTAGAAACGGCTCCAATACCGATGAGGGCCTGGTTTGGTGTTCCAAACCACTGATTGGGCCCGAGGTATTGTACAACAAGCAGCGCATCTGATGCGTATACTCCATGGCCAATCCCCAGGTTACAAACGGCGACTATGGGCGAGCCGAGATTTCGGATATTCAAGTTGCGCGCGGCGACAGTGCTAGATGGTATCCAGACCGTTGGATCGTTAGCGTCGCTCCAATGGAAGCCCGTCGGCAATACATCTGTATTATACGCCAGAAGCATTTGCGCGAGGCGTTTAAGGATTTTAACTGACTTAAATTGAGTCGCCGCATCAGGCACGACTGCCAATGAGCCAGTGTTCTTCCACAGTTGCAGACTGCCAGTGGCAGTACTCCCTGGTGGAGTGCCTGGTGTTGAGCTCCAGACCGTTCCGTCCGTCGCCGCGATCCAATCGCCCCAGGTTTCTAAATCGTAATCCCCTGTCGAACTTAGTGTGCCAATCTGATTGACGCTCGCGCCTGGCACCACCGTTCCCAGAACGGGGTCTTGGATGTACTTGATGATCCCGCCATCCTCGAAGAAAATCCTCTTATGCCCATCGGTGGTGAACTGCTGTTGCATAGCTTGGCTTGAACGAGGTGGCGAAGCAGAAACCAGATTGGCAGCCTTAACTCTGCCGAGTACTTGCTCGACGCTTAATTCTCTAAACCAAACATTGCTCCCTGTATTCCATGTCTCGCCGGAGGCAGGTTCAGCACTAGGGAACATGCCGCTGGCAAGCTTGTCGGGAGTCAAATCTATGAGTTTTTCTGCGGGCATGTTAGTACTTGATCATCACGTTGAAGTAGCTCTCCGGCGGCACGTTGTTGTGGCCATCTGCTACGTCGTTTCCAGGGGGAGTAGTACCAGCATGGCCGAAGTACACTGAATCGCTCAGTGTTAAGGCGTTGCTTGTGCGATCTGCAACGACTCCGCCGTCATAAAGTCTCGGCCCAGTATTACCGAAGCTGTTCGCCGCCCAAGTAATGGCTCTCGTAACATTGGTGCCGGTGAAGTTACCCTCTGCGAGGCCATTAGTTGCACCACCAACAGTAGCTAGAACCTGTGCATCAGTAACATCAGCTTCCGGCGTCTGAACCGCCGCAACGTGTCTGTGTGGAACACTTTCGTGCCCAAGCAGCACGTGGTTCTCTTCGCCGAAGGTTGATCCCAATGGTCTCGACGTAAGTCCGGCGCCTGCACCAGCCACAGCCAAAGCTCGACCGAGAGCCTTCGGCATCGCGAGTGAGTTGGAATTATTCCAGTCCGCCGGTAGAGTGGTTTTGCTTATCGCCGTGCCAGTTGGGCTGAATAGCTGGCAAGCTGGAATGGCCCAGAGTAGATTGAAAAGAGTCTGATAGGCATTATTCTGATGTGTAGCATTTGAGGTTGCACTGCCGATGGTAGTGTCATCCATCATCAGCCAGCCAGTATCGGCGACTGTTTTGAATGTCAGCTTACAATCGCCAGCACTCCACGGCGTACCCACGCCGCCGACAGCAGCATCGACGTAGCCTTTCGTTGCAATCTGTGTTGTACCACCACCTGTTGGATCGGGTGCAGTTGGCACGCCAGTAAGGGCTGGACTGGCTTTCGGCGCCAACGGGCCAACAGCTACGTCTACGTAGTTCTTCGTCGCCGCGTCTTGGGCACTCCCAGGATCATGGAGATTATTGATCAAATTGCTGTTCATATTGATGGGGCCTGTCATGGACCCACCACTGGTTGGCAGACCAGTACCTAACGTGTTATCGACGTAGCGTTTTGTCGCAGCTTGTAGCGGCACAGTCGGATCGGCAGCGAGATTTAACGCGCCAGTAAGTGTGCCACCGGCCAACGACAAGTAGTGCGCGCTCAAAACCTGCGTGAAATCGAAATAGGCAGCGAGGGCAGTATTGATCACCAGCGCTGTTAATGCGCTTCGTACCTGGCTACCCGCTGCCCAGGCCTGTGGAACTGTATTTTCCTGCGCACGGAGAATTGTCATCGTGCCAGATTGATCATTCGCCGTGACTGCAACAATCTCAGGAGGTAAAATTCCATCCCAGATCGTAACCTGGGCCTGGGTATTCGATCCGGCAGTGATGATCGGTAATAGCGCCGCATCGCTCGGCGGCACCATCATCGTAGTTGAACCTGCCGTGAGGCCGGAAATCAATTCCGTCTCGAAGAAGTTGGCGAAGACATACTGCGTCGTCGTAGCCATTACCACCATCCTCCACCGAGCGTAAGCGCGTGAGGCATAGCCTGATTGCGTACCCCTCCGCCCGTCGTAATGCCTAGTGGCTCACCACTGTCGTCTGTGCAAAGCGGCCGTCCATCGTCAGTGGCCAAGAAGTCCCAAAGCTCTTCCATATTGTAGTCGCGCCAAGCGCCGGTCTGTTGTTTGAGGTAATACTTCTCTTTGTACTGGAACCGACTGTGTACAGTCATTTCGTGCCCGAGTGTATTCAACCCGGTGACACTGGTCCCCACAGCCATGAACAGCGGATGGGCTGAAATCGAGTATTTCTGGTTCTGCAATTTGACGAGGTTCTTCAACTCGGTCTGATTATTGGTAAGCCAATCGCTTAAATTGCCTCGCAACGTCAACCAGCCACTCATCGCCGTAGGCTGATCTGGGCCGGTATCCAGCGGATCACCATACTCAGTCTTGTAAAATCGGCTGCGAGGAACCATTTCGCCGCCTGGAATTTGCAATCCAACTACGCTCGGCGTATCAGCCATGAACATTGGATGGGCGCTAAATGTCGAGTTTTGCCAATTCAACCCAACTTCAGTTCCAGTCTCAGACTGACGTGGCGTCCGCCAGTCGGACATCAAATTCAGTGATTTCAACCACTGGCTCGTGCTCATCCAGGTATATACTGCATTGACATGCTTTCGCCGCCGAAGCGGTTCTCGTCTTCAGCGCGCGTCATGGTATTGACTGCCTCGTCGCGGGCTTCCTTGTATGCAGCGATTAGCCGCATGTCTTTCATGATGTTGATACTCATGGCCAATTGCGTTTGCGCCAACAGCATGTCGGCTGCAATTTGCAACAGTGGGTGCGTCGTGGTGAGTTCCGTCGGCCAATCAGTGTACTCGTGCAGAATTCCCTCGCCGACAAAATCCACCGCTGGAACGGTGTCCAGCACAATCGTAGATAGGCCCACGATATAGTAGTTGTGCGGCGTGGTATCGCTTGTCGCCGCGGAAGTAACTACACCCGTCAAATCCTCTGGTTCTATCTTGTTCAGGTAATTAAACGTTCCCTGATCTGTA
>Ga0126373_10002943_pt1 | contig 12614 bp, 7 predicted proteins | sample PanSoiMetPlot_11_FD_92545 | JGI IMG/M metagenome (GOLD analysis project Ga0126373, IMG submission 92545) | Tropical forest soil microbial communities from Panama - MetaG Plot_11 | ecosystem: Environmental > Terrestrial > Soil > Tropical forest > Bulk soil | place: Panama | collected 2016-02-17
CGGTGAGCATCAAGGACGTCAATGATTCGCGGATCTGGTCGCTTTCGAGGTCATCCAGATTCTGCGTGTCCTGCTTGAATTCTTTCCTGATGATTTCGAAGTCGGGCTGGACGGCGTCCATGGAGACGACGTAGTCGCCCTTAGCGAGGTCCATTCCATTGACTCCGCCCGCGTTGCGGCCCATGGCGCGGACTTCGGTCTCGCGGAACAGGATGGCCTGACCGTCGTGACTGGCGAGAAAAACCATCTGCTTGCCGTCGGTGAGCTTGGCGCCGATCAGTTCGTCGTCGCTTTCGAGATTGATGGCGATGATGCCGGACGGGCGCGGGTTAGAAAACTCGGCGAGCTCGGTTTTCTTCACCGTACCGTTCTTGGTGGCCAGGAAAACGTAGCGGCTCGCTTCTTCGAGGTTGCGCGCGGGAACCACGGCCTTCAGTTTTTCACTCTCTTGGAAGCGAACAAGTGTGTTGATGGCCTTGCCACGAGTGGCCGCCGCGGCTTCGGGAATTTCGTACACTTTAAGCCAATAAATGCGGCCTTTTGTGGTGAACAGCAGAATGTAGCTGTGAGCCGAGGCGGTGAAGAAGTGCTCGACGAAATCGTCTTCGCGCGTTCTGGCGCCGATGCGCCCTTTACCGCCGCGGGACTGGTGGCGATAGGTGTCGACTGATGTCCGCTTGACGTAGCCGGCGTGGCTGACGGTGATGGCCATCTCTTCGTCTTTGATCAGGTCTTCGAGCTTGATTTCCTCGACGCGATCGACGATCTGCGTGCGGCGCTCGTCGCCGTAGGCCTTCACCACTTCGCGCAACTCTAGGACGATGACGGCTTTCAGCTTTTTCTCGCTGCCGAGGATTTCTTCCAGTTCGGCGATGCGGTCGCGGATTTCCTTCAGTTCCTTCAGGATTTCATCGACGGAGAGCTGTGTCAGGCGGTGCAATTGCAACTCGAGGATGGCGTCGATTTGCTTGAGAGTCAGGCCGGAGGTTTCGTCGGCGCCGAGCGATTCGCCGGTAATGCCGTATTTGCGGCGGTCGATTTTTACGCCGCGCACGGTACCGGTGGAAACCTTCACGTTGCGGTTCTCGAAGAAGTCGAACAGGTTCTGCCGGGCGTCCGCGCGGCTGGAAGATCCACGGATGATCTGGATGACGTCGTCGATGTGATCGAGCGCAATGCGGTACCCGATCAGGATGTGTTCGCGCTCTTTCGCCTTGCGCAGCTCGTAGATCGACCGGCGGCGCACCACATCCACGCGATGCTCGATGAAGAGCTGGAGGAGTTGCAGCAGGCCCAACTCGCGCGGCTGGCCGCTTACGATGGCGAGGAGGATCATGCCAAACGATTCCTGCATCTGCGTCTGCTTGTAGAGCTTGTTCAAGATGATCTGCGGCTCTTCATCGCGCTTCACTTCGATCACGATGCGCATGCCTTCGCGGTCGCTCTCATCGCGAATGTCGCCGACGCCGTCAATCTTCTTGTTGTTGATGAGCTCGGCGATGTGCTCGATCAGACGCGCCTTATTGACCTGATAGGGCAGTTCGGTAATGACAATGTCCTGACGGTCCTTGCCGCGCTGCTCGATCGCGGCCTTCGCGCGCACTTGGAAGCTCCCGCGGCCTGTTTTGTAAGCCTGCTCGATTCCTTCGCGGCCGTAGATGTACCCGCCCGTGGGAAAATCGGGGCCCGGGACGATTTTCATCACTTTTTTCAGGTTGGCGTCGGGCTCTTCGATGAGCAGGATAGCGGCCTCGACGATTTCCTTCAGGTTGTGCGGCGGGATGTTGGTGGCCATGCCGACCGCGATGCCGCTTGAGCCATTGACGAGGAGATTCGGGATGCGCGTCGGCAGAACGACCGGTTCCTGCGTGCTCTCATCGAAGTTCGGAACAAAATCGACCGTTTCCTTCTCGATGTCCGCGAGCATTTCCTCCGCGATTTTCGAGAGGCGCGCTTCCGTATACCGCATGGCGGCGGGCGGATCGCCGTCCACCGAACCGTAGTTGCCTTGGCCATCCACGAGCGGATAGCGCATGTTGAAACCTTGTGCCAGTCGGACGAGCGCGTCGTACACGGGCGCGTCACCGTGGGGGTGATACTTGCCGAGCACTTCGCCGACGATCTTGGCGCATTTGCGGTAAGGCTTCGTAGAAGTAAGTCCTAGCTCGTACATGCCATAGAGAATGCGGCGATGGACGGGCTTGAGGCCGTCGCGCACATCGGGCAAAGCGCGCCCGATGATCACGCTCATCGAGTAGTCGAGATACGACTTCTTCATCTCGGCTTCGATATCGACGGGAAGCATTACCGACTGATTAAGTATTTCGTCCGCCATTTATCCCCCAAGAGGCAATGCGAATTCATTTTCTTGCCCGCTACCGCAAGCAGCCCGATTCAACGCCGGGCCGCTTGCTCGAGCACATAGGCCTTCACCGTTTCGAAGGCGGAAGCATTGTTCGAAAAACGCTGAGCGGCGAAATGCGCCTCCAGCTCCTCGACCAGCGTCCCGCATTCTTCGTCGGTAGCGCACTCGAAAGCGACGCCTTGGTCGTTGTTGGGCGCCGTCGTCGGCGTCGCGCGAAAATCAGAGCAACCTAAGCCGCTCAGCCCCGGCAGAATCTTCCATGTAAGTTGATAAATCATCTCGTCGTCAGGGCCGACTAGATATCCAGGTTGACGACGTCGAGGGCGTTTTCCTCGATGAACTTGCGGCGCTCCTCGACATTTTCGCCCATCAGCGTGGCGAAAATTTCCTCGGCCGCGACGGCATCTTCGAGCTTCACCTTGAGCAGCGTGCGCGTCTCGGCGTTCATCGTGGTTTCCCACAGCTGCTCGGGATTCATTTCGCCGAGGCCCTTGAACCGCGTGATGGCGAATTCCTTTTTGGCGTCCTCCATTACGTAGCTCAGCAAATCGAGTGCGGTTTCCTTCGTCGCCTTGTCGCCGTTGTGCGTCACGACGAACGGCGGCCGGTCGTGCTCCTGAATGGCGGCGTGAAGCGTGCGCAAGCGCTTGTACGTAGGCAGCGCGGCCAGCGACCAATTGATGCGCCGCTCGCTGCCGTTTTTCAGCACCAGCTCGTACAGACTGTGCTCCTCGTCGAATTCGATTTTCGACTCGACCTTGATCTTCTTCTTTTCGATTTCCTTCTCGAGCTCCTGTAGCTTTTTCTTTTCGGCGAAGTCGGCTTTCTTTTCGAGCTCGCTTTCGGCGAGCAGCTCGACGAGCTTCGGCTCGCGCAGCCGGCGAGCGAGCTTGGTAGAGACCTGATCGTACTCCTGGATGTTCAGCAGGAACTGCGTGAGCTCGCCGCCCTCAAGCGTCTTGCCGTTCTTGCCTTTCACGACGTGCTCTTCCGTGGCGCGGCGCATCAGCTCGCGCGCGAATTCGCGCTCGTCGCGGATGTAGCGGTCCATCTTTCCGCGCTTAACCCGATAAAGCGGCGGCTGCGCGATGTAAACGTGTTCCTTGTCGATCAGCTCGCGCATGTGGCGGAAAAAGAACGTAAGCAGCAGCGTACGGATGTGCGAGCCGTCCACGTCCGCGTCCGTCATCAGAATCACTTTGTGGTAGCGAAGCTTCGCGGGATCGAAATCGTCCTTGCCGATGCCGGTGCCGAGGGCCGTGATGATCAGCCGCAGCTCTTCGTGGCCAAGCATCTTGTCGTAGCGGGCCTTTTCGACGTTCAGGATCTTGCCCTTGAGCGGCAGGATCGCCTGGTAGCGGCGGTCGCGGCCCTCCTTCGCGGACCCGCCGGCCGATGGGCCCTCGACGATAAACAGCTCGCAGCGTGCGGGATCGCGTTCCTGGCAATCGGCCAGCTTGCCGGGCAGGCCACTGGAATCGAGCGCAGACTTGCGGCGAGTAAGCTCGCGGGCCTTGCGGGCGGCTTCGCGTGCGCGGGCGGCGTCGATGGTTTTGCCGATGATTTTTCGGGCGATCGACGAGTGCTTGTCGAAATATTCGCCCAGCCGCTCGTTAACCAGCGATTCGACCAGGCCCTTGATGTCGCTATTCAGCTTGCCCTTGGTCTGCCCTTCGAATTGCGGCTGCGGCAGTTTTACAGAAACGACCGCGACCAGGCCTTCGCGCACATCGTCACCCGTGATCGAAATCTCGTCCTTCTGCTCCTTCAGCATCCCGAACTGCCCGGCGTAATAGTTGATTGTGCGCGTCAGCGCGGAGCGAAAGCCCGAAAGGTGCGTGCCGCCGTCCACGGTGTTGATGGTGTTGGCGAACGCGAAGATGTTTTCGGCGTAGCTGTCGTTGTATTGGAGCGCGATTTCCATCTCCACCTGGCCCGCGCCGCCGGGCATGTCGCGCTTGCCTTCCATGTAGATCGGCGAATCGTGGAGGGTCTGTTTGCCGCGATTCAGATGCTTGATGAATTCCGAAATGCCGCCGGTAAAGCGAAACTCGGTTTTTTTGCCGCCGCTCGTGCGCTCGTCCTCGAGCGTAATTTTCAAGCCTTTATTCAGGAAGGCGAGTTCGCGCAAGCGCTGGGCGAGCGTGTCGAAGCTGTAGTCGATGGTCGAGAAGATCGACGGATCGGGATGAAAAGTGATCTTCGTGCCGGTCTTGCGCGTCTTACCGGAGGCTTTCAGTTTTGACGTCGGGACACCCTTTTCATAGGACTGCTCCCACACTTCGCCGTCACGCCAGATTTCGAGATCGAGCCAGTCGGAGAGCGCGTTGACAACGGAAACGCCGACGCCGTGCAAACCGCCGGAAACTTTGTACGTGTCGCTGTCGAATTTTCCGCCGGCGTGGAGAACCGTCATCACCACTTCGGCGGCAGGCTTTTTCTCCGTGGCGTGCATATCGACGGGAATGCCGCGACCGTTGTCCGTAACGGTAACGCTGTTGTCGTCGTGCACGATGACGTTGATTTCGTCGCAGAAGCCAGCCATCGCCTCGTCCACAGAGTTATCGACTACTTCCCACACCAGGTGATGCAAGCCGAGCTCGCCCGTCGAGCCGATGTACATCGCGGGGCGCTTGCGGACAGCGTCGATGCCGCCGAGAACTTTGATGGAAGTGGCGTCGTACTTGTGGCCCTTCGCGGGGGATTCTTTGTCACCCATGGTTCGTGCGTCTCCTCAGTCGTGGCGCGGCTTCAAAAGCACGATTCGTCGGTCGCGGCCCTGCGGCGCGTGCGCCATTGCGCTCGCAGTTCCGGTGTGTGCGCACGGCTCACGCCTGCGTTGATTCGTGCCCTCGAATCACTTTGCGCTCATTCAGACGCGCTGTAGCGAATTCAATCAGGGAAGGCGGGTCGCGCTCGGCGAGCTTGCCTTGCCCATTGGCCCCAGCGTTCGGACTGGGACTCGAAGGGTTTTTCTTCGCTCCATCCCGTCCGCAACTCGCGGACGCGGCGAAGCATTCTCATTTCCCCGGCGAAGCCGCGCGCTGGTACGCGGGCCGAGAAGGGGATGTCCGGCGCTGCAATTAGGAGGTTCCGGAACACAAGAATTTTAGCGGATCGGGGACAATTTCACAAGGCGATTCTGAGGGGACGGTTGTGTACTATCACATTTATTTTCAGTGGATTACGCGAGGTCGGAAAGCCCCGTATGACCCACTCAACATGATCCCGCAGCGATCGGAAACCAGGGGACTTTGGGGCACTCCTGAGAGACACAAATCAAGGTTTTTCGCAGCCCAGAATGCGCGTGACGGCAAGCGCGTAAATGGCCGCGCACGCCTCCATCGCGCGCACGGAAACGAATTCGTTTGGCCCATGCGCCACGGAAAGCAGCCCTGGGCCGTAGGCCAGTGCGGGGATTCCGCGGGCGGAGTAGAAGCGCGTTTCGAGAAGGCCTGGGCACATTTCAAACCGCGGCGCGCGGCGCGTGATCTGCTGCACTGCTGCCGCCACGTTGCGCGAGAAGCTGTGCGTTTCGGCGACGCCAGTCGATTCGCCTTGCTGGATCCAGGTGACTTCGATATCGATGCCCTTACGACGCTCGCGATCGATCGTTTCGAGCAGGCGCTTTTTTTCGGATGCGAGACTCTCTTCGGGATTGATCCGCCGATCGATCGTGAACGAGCACTCGGCCGGCACCACGTTGAAATTCGTCCCGCCGTCGCTGCGGCCACCCAGGAGCAGGATCGAGCGGCGGGCGGCTTCGGGTGCGGCGCGAAAGCGAGTCTTGCGGCGCGAGATGCGCCGCTTTTCTTTTTGGAAGGCGCGCGCGACTTCCAGCATCTTCTCGAAGGCGTTCACGCCGCGAAAGCTGAGGCCGACGTGCGCGGGTTTTCCCTTTACCGCGACACCGAACGAGATGGCGCCGCGGCTTGCGTTCCAAATGACGCCGCCGGTGGGCTCAGCGGTAAGCATGCCGATCGCGTTCGCTCGTGCGGCACCGCTTTCGAAAAGCGCTGAGGTGCCAAGCGCGCCGCCCGTTTCTTCGTCGGGCACGCAGATGATTTCGACGCGGCCGCGCAGCCGGATTTTCAAATCCATCAGTGTGCGAATGGCGTAGATCATCGACGCGAGGCCGCCCTTCATGTCGCCGGCGCCGCGGCCGAAGATGCACCCGTTTCGCCGTTGCGGTTGGAACTGCGAGGCCGCTGAGGCGGGCACAACGTCGTAGTGGCCGTGAAAATAAAGCGACGGCCCGCCCGAACCGTATGCCGTGCGGACGCAGTAGCGCGGCTCTTGCCGGATGCCAGGCGTGCTGCCTGCCTTGGGCCGCGTGATTTTTTCCAGGCGCGCCGCTAAGCCGAGCTGGCGCATCCGGCGAGCGAGCAATTCGGCGCACGCGCGGTAGTTCCGGCCGGGCGGATTCTCCGTGGGGATTCGCACCAGCTCAGCGGTGAGTTCCGCCATATCGCGGCGATGTGCGGCGATAGCGTTGCGGATTTGCTGGCTCAACTCAGCCATTGACGCGAGCGTAGAACGCGCGCCGGTAGCGAGGGAGCGCCAAATTGGCAGATCGCAAACAAGCGGACGCGCCAATTTGGTGCAAAGCGAAAAACGTAGCACGGGAAGGCTGGTAAAAGGTCGCCGCGATCAAATCCGCATCGGCATCACGACGTAGCGATAGCGGCTTGATTCATCGCCAATTGGGCGAAGCTGGCCGGCCGACTGCTCGTCCTTCAGTTCGAAGCTCACCGGCCCTTCTGGCGCGGCCGCAAGGAAATCAAGCATGTACTGGGCATTGAAACCGATCGCTAGCGGCTCGCCCTTGAAGTCTTTCTCGATGGCTTCCTTCGCTTCGCCGTATTCGGGGCTCGACGCGGAAATTTCCATGCCTTCTTTCGCGAGCGTGAACTTCACGGCGTGCGAACGCGCATCGGCGAGCTGTGAAACGCGCTTCAGCGCATCCTGCAATTCGCCGCGCTCGAGCACCACGGTGCGGTTGGCGTCACGCGGCAGCACGGCTTCGTAGTTCGGGAACTGCCCAGTGAGCTTTCGCGACGTGAGCAGCCGGTGGCCAAACTGGAAGAAGAGGTGGCTTTCATCCTGTGCGAATTCCACTTGCGCATCATCGTCGCTCGCCGCCGCCAGGCGCTGCACCTCCGTCATCGCCTTCTTCGGGACGAGGACGCGCGTTTCGGCTGAAAATCCCTCGAATTTGTGGTCGCGCTCGACCATCGCGAGACGATGGCCATCGGTCGCGACCATTGTCAAGGAGCCAGGCTTCAACACCATCAGCGCGCCATTGAGCGTGTAGCGCGATTCTTCGAGCGAGATGGCAAAAATGGTTTTGGCAATCAGGTCGGCTAACAGCTTCGCGGGAATCTTCACCAGCGCGTGCGGAAAAGTCGGCAACGCAGGGAAGTTGTCTTTCGACATGCCGACCAGTTTGTAGTTCTTGCGGTCCGCGGTGATGTGCACCCAGTGGTTTTCCTGCAGCTTGAACTTGATCTCGCCTTCGGGAAGCAGCCGCACCAGGTCCAGCAGCTTTTTCGCCGGGATGGTGCCGGCGCCGTCCTTTTTTACTTTCGCGTCGCACGACGTGCGGACACTTAGCTCGAGATCGGTGGCGGTGATTGACAGGCGGTTGCTTTTCGCCTCGATCAAAAGATTCGAGAGGATGGGGATCGTCGTCTTGCGCTCGACGACCCCCTGCGTGTTCTCGAGCTCTTCGAGCAGGTCAAATTTCTTGACGCTGAATTCCATCTCGGCCATCGTTTGCGTTCCCGTTGCGGTTGGCATGCTAAGCTCCGGCTACTGTACTGCTTTTCTTTCTGTCGTTAAATAATATATGAAAACCGAAGTCGCCGCCGCACTTGTGCATTCTGTGAAAATCGCGCCAAGTCGCGCGGCGCCCTCGGCTTACCGCTACCGCGCGCCTGTGAACGTCGCTGCGGCGCGTCGGAAAAATCACCAGCCGGGCGGATGCTCTGAATGGTGGTTCACAGACATTCACAGCTGGAAGTGGTCGCCCAGCGGGTCACCTGACCCAACTCTAGCCAAATGAATCGAGTAGCCTGTTGATTGTCTTGTTTAAATCCTTGTCCGTCTGCCGTTGGGCTTCGATCTTGTTGATCGAGTGCAGCACCGTGGTGTGATGCTTGCCGCCAAATTGCCGGCCGATTTCTGGCAGCGACGCGGACGTGAGCTGCTTTACTAAAAACATTGCGACCTGCCGCGGGAACGCGATCACCTTCGAGTTGCTGCGCATCTTCAGGTCTTGCGGCCTCAGCCCGAAGTGCTCACCGACGCGCTTCTGAATCTGCTCGATTGTCACTTTTTTGTCGGCGGTCTCGATGATGTTCTTCAGCACCTGCTGCGCCGTGGGCAGATTCATTTCAGCGCCGGCGAGCGACGAATAGGCGATGAGGCGGATCAGAGCACCTTCGAGTTCGCGGATGTTCGACTTGATGGCGCGCGCGATGTATTCCGCCACGTCGTCCGGCAGATGCATGTGCTCGTTGTCGGCCTTCTTCTGGAGAATCGCGATCTTGGTCTCGAGGTCCGGCGGCTGGATGTCTGCAATCAGGCCCCATTCGAAGCGCGAGCGCAGCCGCTCCTCAATCGACGAAATTTCCTTGGGCGGGCAGTCGGACGAAATCACGATCTGCTTTTGCTGGTCGTAGAGCGCGTTGAACGTGTGGAAGAATTCTTCCTGCGTCCGCTCGCGCGTGGCGATGAACTGGATGTCGTCCACCATCAGCACGTCCATATTGCGGAAGCGCTCGCGGAATGCCGGCATGCGCTCGAAGCGGATCGAGGCGATCACTTCGTTCGTGAACTTTTCGGCGCTGATGTAGGTTAGCCGCATCAGCGGATTGCGTTTTTTGAGAGCGTGCCCGATCGCCTGCATCAGGTGCGTCTTGCCGAGGCCCACTCCGCCGTACAAGAAGAGCGGGTTATACGATTTCGACGGTTGCTCGGCCACGGCTTGTGCGGCGGCGTGCGCGAACTGGTTCGACGCGCCCACGATAAACGTGTCGAACGTGTAGCGCGGATTCAGTTGATTGTTGGCGGAATCGAAATCCAGGCGCGCCTGCGGTGAGGGCGCCGCATTCGCTGCGGCCAGGGCGGTGGCTTCGGCTTCAGCCGGAATGAACTCCAGTTGCATTTGCGGCTTGCCGACTTCGACAAGCACGGCTTGCAGAAGCTGGCCATACGTCTCCGTCAGCCGCTTGCAGAAAAGCCTTGTCGGTACCCGCACAACGATGCGGTTTTCGTCGGCGCGTTCCTGCCGGGTGGGTTTGAACCAGGTAGCGAAGCTGTGGGGGTTGACGCGGCGTTCTGTGTGCTGGAGGATTTTATCCCAAAAATTCATAACAAAAGCCGCCCCCGCCGACATTTCCACATCGGTGGAAATGCTGTGGAAAAACACCAATTTGATCCTGGCAATGCTGGCAGAGCCTGGATTGTCCGGGCGATCAGACTGCGCGTGGCGGCTTTTTAGCCCCGTATCCGCAACGCTTCATGAGAGCCGCGCGCCCGTCGCCAAAATTCGCAACGAAACGCGAGGCGGGATTCTGCCTAAACGCACGCCGATGCACAAGAGAAAAGTGAGAGAATTCGAAGCCAAAGCTCCACACGTCTCCACATTTAATTCACAGGTTTTCCACAGGCCAAACGACGGTACCGCGCACGATTTCTTGGCTTTTGCTTCTAACGATTGTATAAATTTTTGTTAGCAGTAATCGATTGCTACACTAATGTGACGTCGACGGTGCACTCAGCGCGCCCGTCGCGGGCTCTTGCGCCCCCTGCTTCACCGGAACTTCGATCACTGTCTGATCGGGCCGGGCGAATTCAAAAATTCCGAGGGGATCAACGGCCAGCAGCAAGCGGCCCGGTTCCACAAGAATCGCTTTGGGCTCGAGCTTTGCGCCTTCTTTCGTAACGGTGCGGTAGGTTCCACGTCGCGTGCCATCCTTGTCGAAATGCAGCAGCGCGTTGCCGATCGCGGCCCACACGTCTTGCCTGTCCGGATCGACGCCGATCGCATCAAACGTCGGCTTCTGTGGCGGCGGCAGGTTCGCGTGACGGTCGAGCCTCAGCACATCGCGGCGCTTATCGTTGGGCGCGAATTCGGCGCTCGACAGATCGATTTCATACGCTGCGTAGCCGAAGCGATCGTATTTCTTGATGATCGGATCCGGCAGATACGTAAACGCGAAATAGATGTTGCCAGCGGGATCGCCGCAGATCCGTCCGCGATTGAAAAGCTTGTTCACTTCTTTTTTGTCGGAGATGTCCGACGGCGCTCCGATTCCGCGAATCGCTACGCCCTTTTCGTCCAGCACATCCACCAAGTGCTCGGAGTGCATCGTTGCCACGGCGACTTCGCCGCCCGATAGCGCAACCACAGAAGCCGGCATCGCGACGCGAATCGTCGCGGTTAATTGGCCATCCGGCGTAAAGATTTTCACCGCGTTCGCGCCGCGGTCGGCCACGTAGATGCGGCCGTCTCTATCAAGGTCGAAATCTTCCGCGTACGCAATCGTCGCGCGCGAATTTGCCGCGGGAATCTGGCCGACGCGCTTGCCATCCGGGCCGAACACCAACACGGACGTGGCCGGCAGCGCCAGCACGTAATATCGTCCGGCCGCGTCGCGCTTCAGCGCGCTGACTCCCGGGCCCACTTCAGGGAATTGGCGCGTAACCGCCTGAATCTCGCGCTCCAGTTGTTGCGCTCTTGGCGCCGCGCCACCTGCGCGTAAAGCTCCAGCGGCGGCCGCAGCCACCGAGCAAACCGCCAGAAAAGCGCCGAGCTGGATTTGCCGCGTCATTTCCTTACTCAGTTATCGGACGATGTCCCCAGAGATGCGCCACCCGCCGCGCTCCGTTGCTTCACCCGGCAGCTTTGTTTTCAACCGCCGCCGCAACGCGAGCCGTCAGAAGGAAGTGAGTTCCAGGAGATCCGTAATTCGAAGGGTAGCGCTACAAGAGACGCGCGAGCCAGCGAACCGGTTACGCCCGGTGCCCTAACAGCAATCGCCGCTGCGCCTAGCTTCGCTTTGTTTTCTTCCGGCGATACGGTGCGAGCAGCGTCTCCAGGTCCGCGCGCATGAACGCCGGCGCTTTGCCCTCGCGATGGATCGCCCAATTCAGCATCGAGCCGCCAATGATGCTTTGTAGGGCATTTGCCAGACGCCCTGCGGCGAACGAGCGCAATTCTCCTGCGCGCATAGCGTCGTTCAGAATCTCGCGGAGCTGCTCTCGAAATTGCCGCGCATGATCGAGCGCCAGTCGATGAAACTCCGGGTCGGCCAGGTCCATTTCCAAAAACGCCAGCCCGTTCGCCAGCGCCTCCGGCGTACGAGCCATCTGCGCCATGCATTCCACCACACCCTCGAGAGCACGCACCGGCGATTTGTACCGCTCGCGAATCTGCGCGAATTCCTCGCGCACTCCCATCGATCCCATCTTCGCGACGGCAAGCAGCAGCCCGCGCTTTGAGCCGAACCGCTGCACTAAGGTCGCGGCAGACATCCCCGCTTCTTTCGCCACGTCCGCCAGCGTCAGTCGCGCGGGTCCCAGGCGTTCGATCACCCGGATCGTGGCCGCCACCAGTTCGGAGTCAGGTTTGACCTTCGGTCGCGGCATGGCGGCGCCACTATAAACGAATGGCCATTCATAAACAACCCTTGACAATAAATGAATGCTTATTTATATTCTCTCCCAGAGACCCACCCGAAAGGAGCCCTTCGCCATGCGTAAAATCACCTTCGGCGGCGCCAATTCCCTCGACAACTTCATCGCACGCACCGACCACTCCTACGACTGGCTCATGTGGTCCAACGAAGTTTCCGCCATCATGTCCGCCTATTGGAAAACCATTGACACGATCCTCTGGGGCCGCAAAACCTACGAAATCGCCATCGGCCAGTCCGGTCCCAAGCCCCACATGGGCATGAAGAACTACGTCTTCTCCACGACGCTCAAGCCCGAAGCGCATCCCGATGTCACCATCGTCTCCTACGACGCCACTGGCTTCGTCCAGCGCCTGAAAAATGAGCCCGGCAAGGACATTTGCCTCATGGGCGGCGGCGAAATCGCGCGCCCCTTCTTCGAAGCCGGCCTGATCGACGAACTCGGCTTCAATATTCACCCCATCCTGCTCGGCAGCGGCATCCCGCTCTTCCATCCGATGGGCCGCCAGATCAATCTCGAGCTCCTCGAAAGCCAGACGTTCAAGAAC
>Ga0126373_10002945_pt1 | contig 12614 bp, 9 predicted proteins | sample PanSoiMetPlot_11_FD_92545 | JGI IMG/M metagenome (GOLD analysis project Ga0126373, IMG submission 92545) | Tropical forest soil microbial communities from Panama - MetaG Plot_11 | ecosystem: Environmental > Terrestrial > Soil > Tropical forest > Bulk soil | place: Panama | collected 2016-02-17
CCTGATATGCGGTGGCTCCGTTACGGCGCGCTGGGGATCATCGCCCTGGTGGTCGTGGCGGCGGCTGTGCTCGGATGGGGTGTCGGCGTTTATTTCGCCGCCGGACCGCTTGTCAAAACCGAAACCGTCGTCATACCCAAAGGGTCGAGCGTCGATCAGATCGCTGAAACACTCGGCGGTGCTGGCGTCATCGCGCATCCGTGGGCGTTTGCCGCCGCCGCGCGTGTGACTGGCACCGCCGACCGGCTGAAGGCGGGCGAGTACGAGTTCGCCGCGGCGATCAGTCCGCGGGCGGTGATCGACCTGCTGCTCTCCGGCAAGGTCGTGCGCCATAAGCTGACAGTGGCCGAAGGCCTCACCAGTGCCGAGATCGTGGCGCAAGTCCAAGCGGCGCCTGCGCTCGACGGCACGATCACGATTCCGCCGCCTGAAGGCAGCGTGCTGCCGCAAACGTATTTCTACATCTACGGCGAGCAGCGCAACGAGCTGATCGCGCGCATGACGCATGCGATGGACGCGGTTGTGGCGAAGGCTTGGGCTGGGCGCGCGCCGAATCTGCCGCTTGCCAACGCGCAGCAGATGATCACGTTGGCTTCGATCATCGAACGCGAAACCGCGCGCGCGGATGAACGCCCGCGGGTCGCTGGCGTCTATATCGACCGGCTGCGCATCAACATGCCGTTGCAGGCCGATCCGACGGTGATCTATGGCTTGACCAATGGCGGCCGGAAGCCGCTCGGTCGCGCGCTCGGTCACGACGATCTGCTCGTCGATACGCCGTACAACACCTATAAATTCAAGGGCCTGCCGCCGACACCGATCTGCAATCCGGGCGAGGCGGCGCTTATTGCGGCGGTGCATCCCGATCTGCGCGGCGAGCTCTATTTTGTCGCTGACGGCGACGGCGGCCATCGCTTTGCCAAGACGCTCGCGCAGCAGGACAAGAACATCGGCGAGCTGCGCGTGCACACACAGGCCAAAACGGCCGGCGCCGGGCAATAGCGCTGCTGTTGTTGCCGCGGCGAGCGAAGGCTATAAGCTCTGGACCACACAGAGGATTCGCCCTGCCATGAGCGTTGCCAGCATGACCGGATTCGCGCGGTCGGAGGGGCATGCCAACGGACTCGCGTGGGTGTGGGAGATCAAGAGCGTCAATTCGAAATCGCTCGATCTGCGTTGCCGGCTGCCGGCCGGCTACGATGTGCTCGAACCCAAATTGCGCGCGGCGCTGGCTGAACGGCTGAAGCGCGGCGCCGTCAGCGTCACGCTGACCGTGACGAAATCGCCCGGCGCCGCGCCGCTCAGGGTCAATCGCACCGCGCTGGCTGAAATCATGGCGCTTGCGAAAGAGATGGCGCGGGAGACTGGTGCCGCGCCGCCACGGATCGACGGTCTGCTGGCGCTGAAAGGCGTACTCGAAAGCAGCGACGAGGCGGCCGAAAATCCCGCCGACGACCAGCGGCAGGCCGCGATCCAGCGCGATTTCGAGGTCGCGCTCGCAGCGTTAGCGGCGATGCGCTTGGCCGAAGGCCAGCGACTCGTGCCGACGCTCGAGGCGCGGCTGGCCGAGATCACGGTGCTGGCGGGCGCGGCGGAACGCACGGCCGCGGCGCAGCCGGCGGCGGCCAAGGCGCGGCTCAAGGAGCAGATCGCAGCACTGCTCGAGGCGGTCCCGGCGCTGCCGGAAGAGCGTCTGGCGCAAGAAGCCGCGCTCATCGTCGCGCGCGGCGACGTGCGCGAAGAACTCGACCGGCTCGCCGCGCATGTTGACGCCGCGCGCGGCTTGCTGAAGGAAGGCGGACCGATCGGCCGCCGTTTCGATTTTCTGTGCCAAGAATTCAATCGCGAGGCCAACACGCTCGCCTCGAAATCTCCGGACCTCGAATTGACGCGGGTGGCGCTCGGCCTCAAAGCCGCCATCGAGCAATTGCGCGAACAGGTTCAGAACATCGAGTAGCCATGGCAGTGCACGACATCAAACGACGCGGAATTCTGCTGGTGCTGTCGTCACCATCCGGCGCCGGCAAGACGACGATCACACGCGCCCTGGTGGAGCGTGAGCCGCATCTGACGTTGTCGGTGTCGGTCACGACGCGGCAGCGACGAGCGGGCGAGATCGATGGCAAGGATTACCATTTCGTCGCTCCAGCGCGCTTTGAAAAAATGGTCCACGACGGCGATTTGCTCGAGCACGCGACCGTCTTCGGCCACAGCTATGGCACGCCGCGCGGGCCATTGATGGCGGCCATAGAGGGCGGTCGCGATATCATCACTGACATCGATTGGCAGGGTACGCAGCAATTGCAAGCCAAGATCGGTGCCGATTTGGTCTCAGTGTTTATCCTGCCGCCGAGCATGGCGGCGCTCGAAGCGCGCCTCAAATCACGCGCCCAGGATAGTGACGAAGTCGTGCGCGGCCGCATGGCGAAGTCGTCCGAAGAACTGAGCCACTGGGACGCCTACGATTATGTCGTCGTCAACGACGACTTCGAAGACAGTGTCCGGTGTGTAGAAGCGATCCTTACAGCCGAACGCGTCCGGCGGCTGCGCCAAGTCGGATTGGCCGAGTTCGTGAATCGTCTGCGCCGGGTCTAAGGCGCCTTCGCCGTCAGCGCTCGCGCGAGCGCGCAGAATTCCACAACCGTCAAGGTCTCCGCCCGTGCCGTCGGCTCGACGTTCGCGGCGCGCAGCAAAGCCGCGGCGTCGCCGAGCGATTTCAGACTCTGTCGCAGCATCTTGCGCCGCTGGCCGAATGCGGCGGCCGTGACGCGCTCGAGCGCCGCTTGATCGCAAGACGCTTGCGGCGCCGGTCGGGGCGTCAAACGTACCACCGTCGATGTCACCTTGGGCGGCGGCACGAAGGCCTTGGGCGCGATGTCGAATAGGCGTTCGACGGTGGCGAACCATTGGGTCAGGACGGACAACCGCCCGTAGTCGTGCGAGCCGGGCGCAGCAACGAGCCGAGCGGCGACTTCCTTCTGGAACATGAGCGTAAAATCGACGAAATCCGCGATGCGCGGCAGCCAGGCGATCAGCAGCGGGGTGGCAACGTTGTAGGGCAGGTTGGCGACAATCTTGCGCGGCGCCGGAACCAGAGTCGCCGGATCAATCGCGAGCGCGTCGCCTGGCACGATCTCGAGGCGGCCCGGATATGCGGCGGCCAGCTCGGCGAGAGCCGGAAGGCATCGTTCGTCGCGTTCGATCGCGACGACGCGGTGCGCGCCCTCGAGCAACAGCGCCCGCGTCAATCCGCCGGGGCCGGGACCGATTTCGATGATGTTGCATTCGGCGAGCGGCGCCGCGCTGCGCGCGATGTGCCGTGTCAGGTTGAGGTCGAGCAGGAAATTCTGGCCGAGTGTCTTGCGCGCCGCCAATCCATGGCGCCGGATGACATCGCGCAACGGCGGCAGAGGCGGCGTTTCGTCCGCCAAGCCGGTTCTCAGGCCTCGGCCGGTTGTGCAGCGCGCCGTGCCGCCATGGTACCGGCCGTCGTCAGGGCGGCGATCAGGCTGGCCGGATTGGCGATGCCCCGGCCGGCGATGTCGAGTGCCGTACCATGGTCGGGCGAGGTGCGGATGAAGGGCAGGCCCAGCGTAATGTTGACGCCGCGCTCGAAATCGAGCGTCTTCAGGGGGATCAACGCCTGGTCGTGATACATGCAGAGCACCGCGTCGTAGCGGGTCCGCGCTCCGGCATGGAACAGCGTGTCGGCGGGCGCCGGGCCGGTGACGTCGATACCCTGCGCCGCGAGCGTCGCCACGGCCGGTGCGATGATGTCGCGTTCCTCATGCCCCATCGCGCCGGCTTCGCCGGCGTGTGGATTGAGCGCCGCCACGGCAAGCCGCGGCCGGGCGATGCCAAAATCGCGCGTGAGCGCTGTGGCGGTCGCGCGGCCGCACGTCACGATCGCCGCGGTCGAGAGCGCCGCAAGCGCGTCTGCGAGTGACAGATGGATGGTGACCGGCACAACGCGCAGTTCGGGACCGGCCAGCATCATCACGGGATGCGCGACGTGCGCGAGCGCGCCCAGGAATTCGGTATGGCCGGGATAGGCAAAACCGGCGTCGTAAAGCGTGTCTTTCTGGATGGGATTGGTGACCACGGCGCTCGCCTGCCGGTTGCGCACAAGCGTTACCGCACGTTCGATCGCGGCGATGACCGCCGGCGCGTCCGCCGGGTCGGGCCGGCCGGGCATCGACGGGCGCGGTAAAGCTTGAGCCAAGACGGGTAGTGCGCCTGGAAAGACGCGCAGAGCTTCGCCCGGGTCATCGATCGCGCGTACCGGCACATCGACGCCGACGGTTTGCGCCAACGCCGCAAGGCGTGCCGGATCGTCGATGACGAAGAACGGCGGCACCGCACTCCTCATGCGATCGCGCCATGCCATGAGCGTGATTTCGCCGCCGATGCCGGCCGGCTCCCCCATCGTGAGCGCAAGCGGCGCGGTCATGCGCGGATGTCGACGTAGGCCGAGCGGTGGAGGTCGAGCAAATAACGACGCGCCAGCGCATCGAGCCGCGCCCTCGCGAGGTTCTCGCCGACCTGTTCACGGGTTGGCATGCCGGAGTTCGGTTCGTTACGCGAGCACACCATGAAGATGGCGACGGCAGGCGTCGTGCTAAGCCGGAGCGGCTTGCTGGCTTCGGCGAGTTTCAGCTGCAAGATCTGGGGGCGAATATCCGGCGGCAGTTGCGCGGCCGTGACATCACCGTCCCGCGTCGTCAGCGGTGGATTGTGATCGCGGCCGAGTTTCGCCAGTTCGCCGCAGCTCTTCGCCGTATCAGAGACCCGTTGGGCCTCGGCCATGACGCGTTGTTCTTGGGCAGTGCCTGCGGTCGGCGGCAGCGGGAAAACGACCTGCGTCAGTCCCAAATGCACGTCGTCCGGGTTAAGCTGGCCGAGGACCCGGCGGTCGATCATATAGAGGATGTAATATCCGCCAGGAGTCCGAAGGGGATAGGACATTTCGCCCGGGTTCATCTTGCCGAGAGCCTGGCCCAGGAGCGATGGCAGCTGGCTCGGCGTCACCCAGCCAATGTCGCCGCCGGCTGCCGAGCTTGGCGACTGGGAAAACTGTTGAGCAACCGCGGAGAAATTGGCGCCGGCGCGGATTTGCTGAATAAGCTGATTGGCGAGGTGCTCGACGTCCTGATCCTGTGAGGGGTTGTCGACCGCCAGGTAGATTTCGGCGACATGGCTTTGTGGTTGCCCCACATCTTGCTTGATCTGCGCCATCGCCTCGTTGATTTCTTCGTCGGAAATCGAAACATCTTCCGAGAGCTGATTCTGCACGACCTTTGACCACGCGATTTCAGCCGTCAGTTCAGTGGTCAGCGCCGTCTTCGGAATTCCGGTGCGCTTGAGATACGCATCGAGGCCACCCTTCGGCATGTTGTTACGTTGCTCGATGCCGGTGATCGCATTGTCAATCTCTTCCTGCGTTACGGTCACGTTGAGTCGTTTAGCTTCTTGCACTTCAAGTTTCTCGTCGATCATCTGATGCAGGACGCGTGGTTCCAACCGCTGACGATTGGCGGGTGTATCGGGAATATTGGACGACGCCAGCAGTAGAGAAACGCGCGACGAAAGATCGTCCATGCTGATGATGTCGCTGTTGACGACGGCAGCGATGCGGTTTTCTTCCTGCGCCTGGGCGCCGACGACAACGCACGCCAATACGAGAAGTGAAAGCAACAGCCTCATGCTCTGATAAAGGTCTCGTTTGATCGGGGGCCAAGTGTCTCCGGATAAGGAAGATACACTGGTCGGCGGCGGTTTTCCTACTATCGGCAAATTCAGGTTTTACTGGGTCGAGAGCAATTTCGTGCCGGCTTCGCCCAGATTTTTGAACACGAATGTGACCAGAAGGCTGATGCCGGGATGGACATCGCCAACCTGCACGCCGGATTGCTGGAGCGAGGTGGTGATCGCGAAACAATCGTCGCGATACGTCAAATCGACACCCGAATACACTGTGTTGCCGCCTTGGCTGATGTTGCGCGTGTCGTGAACGCCAAGGAACCAATATTGTGTCAGCGCCGTCGACACAGCGAGGCTAATCTGATCGCCGATCTGCAAGGGCGAGGTCAGGCCTGGTATCGATTTGAATGAAATGAATGAGCCGCTCACGCGCAGGTTGTTCGGGCCGGTCGTAAAGCCCGTCTCCTGTCGACGCATGGCCAAGGTCGCATGATCGAGCCGCATGCGGTAATACAAATCGAGAAATGTCGACGGCGAGAGCAGCAAACCAGCCACGACGTCGGACCTCTGATTTTCAAGGCCGCTGCCGATATCGAACGGGCTGCTTTTTTCCAGCCGGTAACTTTGGCCGATCAAGAGGCTGCTGCTGCCGTATTCGGCATTGTAGATGCCCGTGTGTAGGCCGTAATCGAACCGTTGTCCGCTGTCGACGCGGTCGTAACCCGGCAGCCGGTCCGGCCGAAACAAGCTGGTCTCGTCGAATTCGAAACCTTCGCTGTCCTCGTTGGGGATGATCGCTGGGTTGCCGCCGTTGGGCGCGGCGATGAATCCGGCCATCGGCTCGATCACTTCGTTGGTGGCGCCGTCGCTGCGAACCCACGGATAACGCCACAGCAGTGCGCCTTGCGGAAAGATGCGGCCGCTCGTCCCCGAACGAAGTTCTTGCGTGTTCTCAGTCGACTGGACGTTATCGGAGTCGTAGCCGTCACCGCGCAAAGACATCGAGAACTGATAACGATCGCCAAGCGGCCCATCGAACGGCAACCGCCAATCCGCCCTGGTCACAACGCGCCGCATGTCGGGGCCGCTGTGCCGCTCGAGATTGAGGGCATTGCCGGTCAATTCGAGACGGCCGCCGATGGGATCGGCCGGGCTGGTCCAATCGTAGGTCACGATCGGCGCGACGATCGGCTGAATACCGTCGCCGACCAACGTGTTCAAGCTTTGAAAGGAATAAGCGCTGATGTTGCCATAACTGCGCGGTCCGAAATCTTCAGCGTAAACCTGGCTGGTGAGGTAGTTGGTCGGCAGTGTGAAGCCATACGGCAGGTGATACTTAAGGAGATAGGCCTGGTCGGACACGCGCTGGACATTAAATCCGGTACGCCAGTTGTCGTTGAGATCGAACGTGCCGGTTCCGAAAAAGTGGCCGCGAATCGCCGTTGCTGAAGCGGTCGTGTTCGGAACGTCGAGTGGATTGGTCTGAACCTGGGCATCACCGGCCTCAATGCTGCCTTCGACATCGAGCCGCCCAAATCCCCAAGCTTGTCGGTATTCGCCGTCGAGGACGTCACCGGCGTTGGTCGTCAACATGGGACGGATGGTGAGATCCTTGTCGGGCGCAATCGCCCAAAAGTACGGTTGCGTGATGTTGAAGCCAAGCGCACCGCCGGCGCCAATTCTCGGCGGCAGGAAGCCCGATGCCCGCTTCACTGATGGATCGGGGTGGGAGAAATACGGCGAATAGAAAATAGGCCAACCGTCGAGCTCCATGGTTGCGTCGTGGTACTCGACGATTTGTTGCTGTTTGTCGTGGACGACACGCGCGGCCTCGATCTGCCACACGGGCGGCTTCGATGGGTCCTTGGCGCACAACTCGCAAGGCGAATAAACGCCGCGCCGCATTTCCGTCCGGTTTCCTTCGACGCGGCGACCCGTGTTCGCCGCCAGGCGCGAGCCATCCGAAAGCAGAATACGGACGTCCTTGATGAAGCCTTCGCGCATGTCGTCATGCAATTCCATGTAATCGGAGAACATGATGTCGCCGCCTGGCTGCAACAGACTGACATGCCCGGACGCCGTAACTGTGTCGGTGCGCTGGTTGTAGGTGACGGTATCCGCCAAAAGGATCTGGTCGGCCTGATCGAGCTCGACGTGGCCACGCGCGACCGTGAGGCCGAGATCCTGGTCGTATTCCACCTGATCGGCTTGGAAGAGGATCGGTTTGTTTGGCGTATGCGCAGCACTTTGTGCAGCCGCTGGCGCCGCGGCCGCGACAAGCGCGGCGACGCCTACAAATCCGGCGAACGACTTCCCCCCACCCATGCCCTCAGCCGTCTTCGAGATGCAGCAGTAGGCTGACTCCGACAAGCCAGGATACCCCGGCTGGTGTCCAGGCCGCGAGCATCGTCGGAATGGTCGCCGACAGCCCAAGGGCGAATACGATATCCGACAAAAAATAGAGAAGGAACCCGCTGGCGATGCCCACGGCAATCATCAATGTCGCACCGCCGGCGCGGTGCATGCGCAAACTGAAGCTGGCGGCGATCAGGACCATGGCCGCCAGCAAGAGCGGCCTCGCCAACAGCGTGTCGAAATAAAGCTGATGACGCTGCGACGAGAAGCCCGAGACCTCGAGTAGGCGAATGAAGCCGGGCAGCTCCCAGAACGACATGGTTTCCGGCGGCGCGAAGCTGTCCTGGATCTTGGCCGGCGTCAGGTTGGTGGGGATGGTCAGCTCGGCGAATTGCCGCGGCTGGCTGTTCGGCGACCAATCAGTGCCATCGCGCACCGTCCAGACACCCGATCCGAGCGTCGCCTGCTCGGCGTCGATCCGACGCTCAAGACGCGTATCGTGTGCGAGGAAGAGGAACATGACATCGTGCAGCGCCCGTTGCGGCAGCACGAACCGCTCGGCGTGAACGATCGACGGATTGCCCCTGTTGTCGCTCTGGCGCAACCAAAGGCCGGTGCTCGACAGCGCGAATTGCGGGTTTCCGCCCAGCACACGGTTTTGCAGGGTTTCGTAGCTAGCCTGCGTGACCGACGCGATCGGGTTGAAGAGCGTGACCGAGAGAACGCCGATCAGGAATGCCCCCGCCAGCGGTGGCGCGACAAATTGCCAAGCCGAGATTCCCGAGGCACGCGCGACGACAAGCTCATGGCTCCGCGTCAGCCGCCAGAACACCATCATGGTGCCGAACAGGACGGCAAAGGGCAGAATTTGCTGCGCCATATAGGGCTGTTTGAGGAGCGCGAGTTTCAGCAGCACCAGCAACGTGACGTCGGCTTTGGTGCCGGCGCGTCGGATCAGCTCGACGTAGTCGAGCATGAACACGATCGCCATCATCGTCAGGAAGACGCCGAAGAACCAGATTAGGAACTGGCGCGCGATGTAACGGAAAAGCGTCTTCCAAGGTGACATAGCGGCTACCGGATTGCGCGCCGTGCGAAAGGTGCGGCCGGTAGCGGCGCAGTGGCCGAGCGCCAGCAAAGCCACAGCGTCGCGAGGAAGGGCCCGATGGCGTTGATGTAGATGAGTGGGATGACGGTCAGGGTGCTGCGCGCCAGATTGGTCAGGCCGACATCGACGATCTCCATCGCCAAGGCGGCGGCGACGGCAGTGAGAATGCGGCGCGCTTGACCGCGGCGATTGAATTCACCTGGCAGCAGGCACAGGATCGGAATGGCTGCCATCGACAACGCCATCAAGGGACCTGAGAGCCGCATGTTGAGCTCTACCATGAGCGCCCGGTTGTTGAGATTGTCGAGCAATTCGTCGAGATAGAGTTCATCTGGCTGACGGTCGCGCAACGTCGGCGCGTTCTGCATTTCTGACAGGTCGAGCGTGTAGCTTTTGAACGACAGCGACGACAGCTTGTCGGTGAGGCGGTCGAATATTTGACGCGTTCCGTTCACCATCAGGATGCGTGGCCCCTCCGGGGTTTCGACGAGCGCGCCGCGTTCGGCCGATATCGTGATGGGCTTGTCCTTGTCGCTGGTGTTCTCGATCAGCAGGCCAAGCAGATCGCCTTTGGCATCCCGTTCTTTGACATAGACCATCAACGTGTCCGACAGTGTGTTGAACACGCCTTCCTGAATAAGAGCCGTGGCGAACTTGTTGCGAATCTCGAATTGCAGATCCTTGAACGCGCGATTGGATGCCGGCAGGAAATAAAAGGCCATCGCATAGAGCGTGATCAAGGCGGCGGCGCCGATCAGTAACGCCGGCTTGGCGAGCGCCCACTGGCTCATGCCCGAGGCGCGCATAACCACGAGCTCGCTTTCGGCGATGAGCTTCGCATAGATGAAGATGACCGCCGTGAACACTGCGATCGGCAGAACGACGTCAACAAAACGCGGTAGGATCAAGACCGCAAGATAGAGAAAAAGTCCGATCGAAAGCCCGCGATTGACGATCAGGTCGACGAGGCGCAGTGACTGCAAAAGCCACACCGCCGCGCTGAAGATGACGCCGACCGAAAGCGTCACGATCAAGGCTTGGCGGAACACGTACCAGGTCATTCGATCCATGGCGCGCGATTATAGGTGCGACGCGCCTTCGACCATAGTGGGAATTGCCGCGTCCTGCGCGGTCAATTAGACGATTCGTCTCTCGGCGAAGCGACTTGCGGGCGGACCGACGGCATGGAAATCTCCGGGCGCGTGACGAATGGAGATGTGGTGTCGGATCGGGGCGGGATCGATTTGGCGGACATGCCGTTCCGCATCTTTGCCGCTGCGTTCATGGCCTTGCTGTTGGTCGCCTGCATTCCGCTGTTTCTGACTCCGCTGCCGCCGCTCGTCGACTACCCGAACCATCTTGCGCGCATGCATTTGCTCGCCGCGTTGAGCGGCTCGCCGACGCTGCGGCAATACTACGCGCTGGCGTGGCGACCGCTGCCCGATCTGGCGATGGACGTGCTCGTGCCGCCGCTGCTCGGCATGGTTTCGCTGTTGACCGCCGGAAAATTGTTTCTCGTCGCGACGTATTTTTCATCGACGGGTGGCGTCGCCGTGCTTCATCGCACGTTGCATGGACGCTGGTCGGCATGGCCGCTGACGGCGTTCTTGCTGATCTACAACCGATTGCTGCTGTGGGGCTTCGTCAATTTCCTGTTCGGTCTGGGCTTGGCGTTCTGGGTTCTCGCTGGCTGGGTTGCGTTGCGCGAACGCAGCGTCGCTGTGCGGCTGGGATTTGGCGTACTCGCCGCGCTGGCCGTCTATTTCGCGCATCTGATGGCGTTCGGTATCTTCGGCGCGATGGTTGTCGGCTACGAGGCTGGTCGGCTATGGCGCGACCGCGCCGCGCTGGGCGCCACTGCCGGCGCCGTGCTCGTGCTGCTCTTGTCTTTCCTGTCGGGCCTGGCGCTGTTCGCGATCGAGTTCGCACCGTTACACGCGGCGGCGGCGATCGGATCGGGCATTCATTTTGCGCGGCCGATCCGCAAACTCGATCTGCCCTTCAGTGTCTTCGACCTCTATAACCGACCGTTCGATATCGCCTGTTTCGCCTTGGCGGTGACCGGCGCCGCGTTTGCCTATTGGCGGGGGTGGTTGCGTGTCGCGTCGGCGGCTGCGGCGCCATTGATCGTTCTCGTATTGCTCTATGTCGTGATGCCCGACACGTTATTCGGCGCCACCGGAGCCGATCGCCGGATGCCGCTCGCCATCGCGTTGCTGTTGATCGGCGGCAGCGCCTGGCAGGCGCCATTTGCACGGCAAGGGCGGCTGTTTTTTTCCGCCACCTTCGCCTTGTTCGCGTTGCGATTGGGCGTCGTCGCCGCCACGTGGCAGGGCAGCGGTGCGCTTTACGTTGATCTGCTGGCGGGCCTCGACACGTTGCCGGTTGGCGCGCCCGTCGCGGTTGCGTTCGCAGATGCTGAAGTCAACGTCGAGGAGACGCCGCTGCTGCATTTTCCGGTCCTCGCAATCGCGCGCCGCGACGCTTTCGTGCCCACCTTGTTCACTTACGCCACGCAGCAACCGGTTGCGTTCACGCATGCGTATGGCGCGATCGCGGATCAGCTTTCGGCCGGTGCGTTGTGGCGTTTCTATATCGCTGGTGGCGCGCCTCTGCCGCCGGAGGTTGAGCGGGCATTGGCGCAGTGCCGCTATATCACCTTTGCTGGCCGACAGCCGTTTACATTGCGCGCCGGCAGCGGCTTGCAACCGGTTTTCATCTCGCCGCGCTTCCAGATCTACCGGCTACCCGGGACGCCGACATGAGCGCGTTGCTGGTGCCGAGCTTGGCTCAGCTTGTCGGTTGGGCCGCGGTCGGCTTTGCGGCGCTGATATTCATCGGCCTTGGCCGCTTGGTGAGTCGCGGCATCGCGTTACCCGAAATTGCTTTGGTCGCGGGATGGGGCGTCGCGTGTTGGGTTCTCACCATCTGGGGCGTGGTCCTGCCGGTGTCGTTGCGCATTCCGGCCGTCGCGCTGGTGGCGGCGGGGGTTTTCGGCCTGATCTGGCCACCAAGCCGACTGACGGCGGCGGACTGGCGCACGCTGGGGCGTGTTTTGTTGCTGTCACTGCCGCTGCTGGCCGTGATGGCGTCGGCGCGTCCGAGCCAACCCGATACGTTCCTCAATCTCCTTCCCAATGCCGCCTACCTGTTTGACCACGGCGTATTTCCCGCCGCCGGCAGGGCGGCGGCGCATTCGCTGCTGCCAGCCGCGCCTTACAATCTCCAATTCGTCGCGCTGATCGCCGGCTTGGTGACGCCGCAGTTTCCGTTCGTGGCGCTGGTCGCTTTCAACCTGGCGCTACAACTCGCCGCCGGATTGTTGCTTGCACGTCTGGTGGTCGGCAGCGACGATCAAGCAGAACCGCCGGCATGGAGCGTGGTCGCGTTCGGCTTGTTGCTTGCGACGGCGCTTAACCCAGGATTTGTCCCGCGTTATCACCTGTCGGGA
>Ga0126373_10002946_pt1 | contig 12613 bp, 14 predicted proteins | sample PanSoiMetPlot_11_FD_92545 | JGI IMG/M metagenome (GOLD analysis project Ga0126373, IMG submission 92545) | Tropical forest soil microbial communities from Panama - MetaG Plot_11 | ecosystem: Environmental > Terrestrial > Soil > Tropical forest > Bulk soil | place: Panama | collected 2016-02-17
GCATCGGGTTTTCCTCCCCCCTGTCCTGGCCGATCATCGCCGCCACATCGCACGCGCCATCTCGTTCGTTTTGACAGCACATATCGTAACGAGCAGCGCCGACGCGGCCGGTGGCCTGGCCGGCGCTGCAGTGGCCTCGCCACGGCTTGGGCGCGCTCGTCAGACACGCCGGTATCGCAGCACGGCGATCGGCGTGCACACCACGAGCAGCAACGCCGACCAGGCGAGCGCGAGGCCCACGTCGCTGGTGGATCCTGTCAGCAAGGCGCGGACCGCGTCCACCATCGGCGTGATCGGCTGGTACTTCGAGAAGGGCTGCAGCCAGCCGGGCATCGAAGTAGCCGGCACGTAGGCGCTCGAGATGAACGCGAAAATGAACGCGATCAGCGACATCCCCTGTGCGGCCTGGGCGTTGGGCGCGAACAGGCCCATCACGATGAAGACGACCGTGAACACGATCGCGTACACGACGCACAGGCCCAGCGCAGCAAGCCCCTGCTCCCAAGTGCCCGGCAGCCGGAACCCGAACAGGAAGCCAAAGCCCGCCGTGGCGACGATGGACCAGATGTTGGTCGCCGAGTCGGCCAGGGTCCGGCCGAGTACCAGTGAGTAGCGGGGCACCGGCAGCGACAGCAGCCGATCGGTGAACCCTTGAACCTTGTCCTCGGCGACAGCCACCGCGATGCCCCCACCGGTAAACAGGACGATCGAAGCGACATACGACGGCACCAGGAAGTCGACGTAGGTCGTCGCTCCCGCGTGGATGGCGCCGCCGAACACGTAGCGGAAGCAGAACAGGAAGAGTGCCGACTGCACAATCCCCATGAGGATGAGGCCAGGTGTCCTGATGTACTTGCGCAGTGCTCGAAGCGCGATCTGGCCGGAGGCGCTCGCGACACCCGGCGTGCGGCCTGGGCGGCTAATCGCGAGCGGCACCTGAAGCTGTGCTGCGGTCATCGCATGCTCCCCTTCACGAGGCCGGCTTCGGCCGGCGTGGCTGTTTCGTCTCCGGTCAGGGTGAGGAAGACCTCGTCCAGCGTCGGCCGTCGCAAGCCAACCTCATCGACCGCGACGCCGGCGTCCTCAAGGCCGCCGATGACTGCCGCCAGCGCGGCCGGACCGCCTGGTGCAAGCGCGCTGACGCGTCGCCCGCCCGCATCGAGCCGCGGCGGAGTCGCTGTGACGCGAATCAAGATGTGGCCTACCGCTTGCACGTTGGCCTCGTCGGTCACCACTACCTCGATGACGTCCTGGCCGATGCCTGCCTTCAGCTCACTAACCGTGCCGGACGCGATAACCCGTCCGTGGTCGATCACAACGGCGTGGTCAGCAAGTTCGTCGGCCTCGTCCAGATAGTGCGTGGTCAGCAGGATGTCGGTGCCCGCGGCAGCCAGGCCGCGCACCGCATCCCAGACCTCGCGCCGGCTAACTGGATCTAGCCCCGTCGTCGGCTCATCAAGTAGCAGCAGCCGAGGGCCCCCGACGAGACTCGCGCCGAGGTCAAGGCGACGGCGCTGGCCGCCCGAGTAGGTGCCGCTTCGGCGGTCGGCGACCTCATCGAGGCTGAGCTGGTCGATCACTGCTGCCGCCGCACGCCTGGCCCTAGCCCGGTCATGGCCGAACAGCCGCGCCGTCATCTCGAGATTCTCGCGGCCGGTCATCGTCGGTTCGACGGCGGCGAACTGACCGGCCAGGCCGATGTCCCGGCGGACCCGCACCCCGTCACGTTCGACGTCCTGGCCGCGTACCAGCAGCTCGCCGCTCGTCGGACGGACGAGCGTGGCTATCGTCCGGACAAAGGTGGTCTTACCGGCTCCGTTGGGACCGAGTATGGCCAGCACCTGGCCAGGCGGAGCAATGAGCTCCAGCCCGTCCAGCGCTGTCACCTTCCCGAATCGCACGGTCAGCCCGCGGGCCTCGAGCAGTGGCTCGCTCGATGGCAGTGTCGCGGCGCTCATCGGCTCGGGTCATCGATAGCAGGGAGCCGGCCTTCGCGCCGCGCCTGTCGCGCATCGGCAAGGTACTCACGGCTGCACATGGCGGACAGAATGGCGATCCCGCCGCGGTGCACGCGGACCTCGGCGTTGCGTAGCTCACCGGTCAGCACGATGCGCCTGCCACCCGCCGACGGCTTGCCGGTCCAGTCTTTGACACGACCACGTCCGACCCTGCGGACATCGCCGTGCTCGACGACCGCGCCGTCGCTCACCAGCAGCTTCACGATTGCGTGGTCGGCGTCGAGGCTGATCTCGATATCGCCGGCCGGGATCCGGGGCGACCGCAGGTCGATGACGATGGTGCCGCGCGACGTCCGAACGTCGAACTTGCGATGGTCTGTCCAGTGCCCGAGCTGCTTGACGACAGCTCCGTGAGCCCGGATGGCAACCGGCGGCTCGGCCGTCGTGCCGGTTATGACCGTTGCACTTGTGCTCATTTTTGGAGTGCTCCTCTAGTGCTCACTCTCGTCGGCCCGTCCAACGAGTAGTAACGTGAGGTGATAGTATCCGTATAACTAGTTGTAGCGCAACCTGATTCTAGAAGACTAGTCCTTAAGAAACTAACCAGCCTGGTCGATCCCTGGTTACTAGTGCGTGAGGAACTAGTAGGCTGGCGGTGTGGAGAACGAGTTCCGGTCCTCACCGCTGGCGCTGGCGGTGCTGAGCCTGTTGCATGCGGCGCCGCTGCATCCGTATGGGATGCAACGACTGCTCAAGCAGTGGGGCAAGGACCACGTAGTCAACGTCGGCCAGCGCGCCAACCTGTACAAGACGATCCGGCGGCTGGACCAGGCAGGGCTCATCTCGGTGCGGCAGACAGAGCGTGACCAGCAGTACCCGGAGCGGACTGTCTACGAATTGACCGACGCAGGTCGGCAGGCCACCCAGGACTGGATAGCCGACATGCTCGCCACGCCCCGGAACGAGTTCCCGCAATTCCCCGCGGCGTTGTCGTTCATCATGCTGCTCAGTCCGGCCGAAGCGGCTGACGTGCTGGACCAGCGCGCTGGCGCGCTGCGCCACCAACTTGCTGACCTCGAGGCCACCATGGCCGAGGTCGCGTTCCTGCCCCGGATTGTCTTGATGGACGACGACTACCAGCGGGCGATGTTCACTGCCGAGCTGACCTGGCTTGAATCGGTCATCGCAGAACTGCGCGACGGGTCATTGACGTGGAGTTACGAGGAGTTCGCCCAGCTGGCCGGCGGTATCCAGCCCAGCGGGGAGCAAGACCATGGCACTTCCGTCGTAACGCCGGGCTAGGCGCCTCGGCTCGTCACGGCATGTCGACATCACCAGCGGTCAGGTAGGCGACCGCGCGCCGTTCTGTCCCCAGACCGCGTTCCACCAGCGGACGCAGATGCGCGCTGAATGTTGCCAGCTCCGCCGGCGTGAACGCCTCGGCTAGCAGCACCCCGAGCGGCGGCTGGTGCGGGTTTCCCGACGACCGCAGGAAGGTGTCCCAGGCGATCGCCGGACGAGCGCGCCGAACCATCACCTCAAGGTCGAGCCGCACCTGGCCGAAGCCAGCCTGCTCGGCGAGCCGGACTAGGTCTCGATCATCGAAGGCCAGCATCGGGTCTGCTCCTGGCGGCTGATTCGCTGCGAGCCTGGCGCTGGCTTTCAGGGCGAGATCAGCTACCGGACCCACGTCGTAGCCGTAGAAAGTGCTTGCCGAGCATTCCTGCATCCGGTCATTGATCGGCTCGAAGATGCTGACGCGCCCACCCGGCCGAAGCACACGGCGGAACTCGGCGAATGCTGCGGCCTTGTCGGCCACATAGATCAGCACCGACCTCGTCGTCACGACATCAACAGATGCATCAGCGACGCCGGTGAGCCGGTCGGCCGACGCTTCCACGAAATCGCAGCGGCCTAGGTCCCCGGCGTCAAAGGCCGCCGCCCGGCAGTACTGCAGCACGTCGGCGGAGATGTCTGAGAAGATCACGCGTCCGTCGGGGCCCAGCCGGTCAAGCGCGCCGAAGGCGACAAGCCCGTCACCGGTGCCGACGTCGAGCAGCGTGTCCGCAGGGCCGAGAGACGCGCGGTCGAGCACCTTGTCACGCACCGGGTAGAGCGCCTGGCGCACTAGCTCCTGCTGGGCCGGATCGCCGCCGTACCGGACTTCACACAGCCAGCGATACCAGCGATCACGGGTCTCGGTCACTGCGGTCGCCCTCGTCGCCCGGGGGCCAGCGTCCGCCCCAGGTGACCTTTCTGGCCTGGCGGTATACGTCGCCCTTGCTCTTGCTTACTAGCTCACGCTTGCTTTTGCCATCGGCCAAGCAGAGATCGAGCAGCACCAGACCCTTGCGCTGCTGCGGCCGGCGCACGACCCGGCCCGATGATGAGGCCACGTCGATTCTGCTCTTCGTGCTGACCGCCGCAACGTAGCTGTACTTCTCATCCTCGTACGACAGCTCGACGCCTTTGGCCTGACGGTGGATTGCCGAGCGCTGGAGGCGGGCGCCGAAGTGACACCAGTCGCCTTCGACCGCGAGCGGGCAGTCGAGCTGATGGGGACACGGGGCCGCGACCACATATCCCGCCCCCAGCAGCTGCGCTCGGGCGGCAAGAATCCGTCGGTGCCCGGCCGGCGTACCGGGTTCCACGACGAGAACAACCGGCGCGGCCGACGCAGCGAGCGCGATCAGCGCCGACTGCTGTGTCGGCCCCAGCTCGCCAAGCACGTAGGCGGCAGTGGCCAAGTCCGCCGTTGCCTGCACCCCCGAGGGTGCCGCCGGGAGCCGCCACGATTGCCACGTTGCTGTGCGCAGGCTCGGCGCGGCTGCGGCCGCGAAGATCGCCTCGCCGAGCTTGATCGCCTCGGCGGACTGTTCCAGCAGCGTCATCGACATGATGGACGGTAGCTCGTCGGCGACAGCCCAGGCGGCGGCTCCGGTGCCCGCCCCGAGGTCCAGCAGTGTGGCAGGCGACCAGCCCGGCAGCGTCCGGCGCAGCTCGCGCACAGCCTGACTGGTCGCCGCCGCCGTGGCCGGCATCCGGTAGGCGGCGTACGCGGCGGCTTCGGTCTTGGCTGCCATGACGGGCGCGTCCGGTACCTCGCCCGAGCGGTACGCGGTCATCAGGCGCTGGACGCCGGCAGACAGGTTCGGAATGCCGGAACCGGCGATGCCAGACCGAATCGCCTCGGTCAGCGAGCCTGCACCGGAATCAGTCACGTGCCAAACGTAGCCTCGGCGAGGATCGTTAGGTCCTGTCACGCCGTTCTCGCGCGGTTCGTAGAACAGACGAGCGTGGCGATCAGAGCCACAAGGAAGGAGACGATCATGCGATACCTCTGCCTGCTGGTCGGCGAGCCAGGCATCGCCGCCCCCGAACCGGGCTCGGCCGAGTTCCTTCGCATGCTTGATGACTACGGGACCGCGACGACGGCCATGGCCGAGAGCGGGGTTCTGGTCGACAGCGCACCGCTCGACCTGCCGTCCAATGCGCGGTCCCTGCGGATGCGCGACGGCAGGCCGGTGGTGACCGACGGGCCGTTCATCGAGATCAAAGAGGTCGTCGGCGGATACTACGTGCTGGACTGCACGGACATGGACGAGGCACTTCGGTGGGCGGCAACCATTCCGGCAGCGCGGTACGGAGTGATCGAGGTGCGGCCGGTTATGGTCATCGCTGGCCAGGACTGAGGCCTACACGCCTGCGTCGATCCGGCCGTACGAGGCCAGGGTGCGCAGTGCCTGCAGGGTGACGATCCCGCGCCATTCTATGGTGGACGCCGCGCTCGGAGGCTCCCAGGTGATGGGCCAGCCGCCGTCGTCCTGCTGGTTCTTCAGCAGGCGGTCGAGGTGACCACCGATCTGGGCGTCGGTGAACAACAGGCTCCGCCACCGCGAGCCGGGCTCGGGCGCCAGGTGAAGCGGCGTCAGGCCGTACCCCTCTGCGTCCGGGTCGAGATGGAACATTGCGATGTCAGCGAAGTGAGCGGCGATCTCGCGGGCATGCCGGTCGGCCCGGTCGCGGTCGGGCACGTGCGCGAGGAAGATCATCACCTCCGACAGCGTGTGGGCGTCGCCTATGGTGCCGTCGGTCGCGAGCTGCTCCCAGCAGTACTCGGTAGCCTGGGCGCGCCACGGATGGTCGACCTCGAGCTGGTACATCAGTCCAGCCAGACCGGCAGTCGGGTTGAGGGCTGGCGCGTACGTCCAGTCTGTCCAGTGAGCCGCGCGCGGGAACTGCTCGATGACATCAAAGGCGGCCGGCACGGCGCCGCCTGCATTCGCCCGTGCGGCCGTCGCCGCCAGGAAGTCGCAGGCCCGTGTGATCATGGTCTGATCGACTGTGGCCGCGGCGGCCATCGCCTGGAAGGCGGTCTCGACGTCGATCGGGAGGCTAGCCGGGCAGCGCTTGTCTGGCTCCAGGGCGTGGCCGAATCCGCTGTCGTCGTTCTGGTACCCGCGCAGCGCATCAATCACATGCGTGCCGGATTGGCCGAGAAAGATCGTGGCGAACAGACGGCGCTCGAGCAGCCGCGCCTGGCTGAGAAGGAAGCGGTCTCCCGCTGCGAACAGGTTGTCCATACCTCGAGGCTACGGGCCGGCCTTGGCCGGGTCTTGAACAGAACGGCCATCTGCACGGTCCTGAGGGTCGCGTCAGCGGCCTGCCACGGCCTCAGATCGGTCATTGATCCGAGCCGGCCGTCTCCGTTAGCCGGCCGGAGGCGGCATTATGTACGCGTGCTGCTGCCGTGGGATCTCGCCGTCACTAAGCGCGGTCCCCGCCCATCCAGGGGGCCGGCCGCGTGAAGACGATCCTGCTCGCGGCCAGCATCGCGCTGCTGCTATCGCTGTTCGGCACCCCCCTGGCGATCAGGCTGTTCCGTCGTCGCGGATACGGCCAGGCGATCCGCGACGATGGCCCTGAGGCGCATCACACCAAGCGCGGAACGCCCACTATGGGGGGCACCGTCATCGTCATCGCCTCCGTGCTCGGGTACTTCGCCGGCCACATACTCACCGGCGACCCGCCATCACCGTCCGGACTGCTGGTCCTCGGCCTGATGGCCGGACTCGGGGTGGTTGGCTTCCTCGACGACTTCATCAAGATCTACAAGCAACGCAGCCTCGGCCTGCGTAGCGGCGCCAAGCTGACGGGCCAAGTCGTGGTGGGCGCCCTGTTCGCCGTGCTTGTCCTGCACTTTCCGGACAGGTACGACCTGACCCCGGCCGACGCGCGAATCTCGCTGCTACGCGACGTCGGACCCGCTCTCGCCGTGCTGCCGTTCGTGATCTGGATCGTGCTGCTGATCGCGGCCGCATCCAACGGCGTGAACCTCACCGATGGCCTCGACGGGCTCGCGGCCGGCTCGGCCGTCCTGGTGCTGGCTTCGTACGTGCTGATCGCCAACTGGCAACTACGAAATGACTGCGTCAGCGGACCGATAATCCCGCACTGCTACTCGATCGCGAGCCCGCTTGATCTCGCGGTGGTCGCGGCGGCCGCGCTCGGCGGCTGTCTCGGGTTCCTGTGGTGGAATGCGCCCCCAGCCCGGATCTTCATGGGAGATACGGGTTCGCTGGCCATCGGCGGCGTCCTCGCGGGGCTCGCGGTCACCACCAAGACGGCGCTGCTGCTGATCGTTCTGGGCGGCTTGTTCTGGATCATCACGGCCTCGGTGATCATCCAGGTTGGGTTCTTCAAGATGACGCGCCGCCGGGTGTTCCGGATGGCACCGCTCCAGCACCATTTCGAGCTGATCGGCTGGGCGGAAACGACGATCGTGATCCGTTTCTGGCTCATTACGGGGCTCTGCATCGCCCTCGGACTCGGCATTTTCTACGTGGAGTGGCTGCCGAGCTGAGACTCGGCTACTCCATGCGCTGGCGCGACGGACTCAGCGGGATTCGTAATCGCGTCCGCGATACGCCTGATGAAGTCCGCGATGGTCGCCATCGCGACGCGATGGAGCAGGGCGCGGTCCAGTCCAGCGCCCAGGCCGCCGAGGGGTGGCCGGTACGCGCCGTCGAGCCGCAGCTCACAGCCGTGCTCGCCAGCCGGGGACAGCGTTATATCGGCGTCGAGCGCAGGGAACAGGCCGCCACCGGTCCCGCTGGCTTCCCATCTGAGCGTCAGAACCGCCGTATCGCCTCGAGTTACAAGATCGCGATAGCGGACCTCGACCAGTTTCGAGAGGCCGGGCGCACTACCGACCGGACCGACCCGGACAACCATGAGTCCCTCGCCGTAGGCGTTCCGCGAGGCGGTCAGCAGCGTGTTCTCGTGAGCCAGGTTCGCCAGCCGGGCCCGGCCGACCGCAAAGCCGACTTCAAGCCGCACCGAGTCGCTGACGATCACCCAGCCATCCAACCCCGGCCACGGGCTGCCCGCCTAGAGGACTAAGGTCCTGGGCGATCGCCCAAACGACCCCGTTCCCCGGAAATAATCCTGCGAGCTCTGGATCATGCAGACCCGACGCCACCCGGTGCAGACGCTGAGATCACGCCGAGCGCGTTCTCGGCCGGGCTGCGCGGCAGATCGACGGACACGTCGAGGCCACCGTCCGGCCGACTGCGGGCCTTGATCACGCCACGGTGCGCTGCCGCGACCGAGCGGGCGATCGACAGCCCAAGACCGAGTCCCTCAGCGTCTGCCGTCCGTTCGGCCAGCCGGCGGAACGGCTCGAAAAGATCAGCCACGACAGTTTCCGGCACCTGCGCACCGCCGTTGCTCACCTCGACGAAGACGCGTTCGCCGCGGACTCCGGTCGAGACCCGGATCCATCCGCCGGGCACGTTGTGCCGCGCTGCGTTGTCGACCAGGTTGGCCACCATCCGCTCGATCAGGACCGGATCGCCTGCGGAGTTCGCCTCGAGGAGATCTGTATCCACCTGGAGCTGCCTGGACTTGATTACCGGCGCCGCGGCGTCCAGCGCGTCTTCCGCGATGACGCCGAGATCTACGTCGTCGCTGTGCCCGATGCCGGCGTCGCTGCGGGCGAGAGTGAGCAGCGCCTCAATGAGCCGTTCAGCCCGACTCGCGGCCTGCCGGACGTCGGCAGCCATCTGCTCGAGTTGATCGGCTGTGCGATCTGGCTTAGCCAGCGTCACGTCAATCGACGTTCGCATCAGGGTGAGGGGCGTGCGGAGTTCGTGCGAGGCGTTAGCGACGAACCGGCGCTGACTGCTGAACGCCGAATCAAGGCGCTCGAGCATCGCGTCGAACGTGTCGGCGAGTTCTTTGAGCTCATCGGGTGGTCCGGTCAATCCGATGCGCTCGGTCAGGTTCGCCTCCGAGGCCCGGCGCGCGGCTTCGGTGACTGAATGAACCGGCCGGAGCGCCCGTCCGGCGATGATCCAGCCGAGGATCGCCGAGACCAGAGCCATGATGCCGAGGGCCAGCAGGGAGTACAGGTAAAGGCTGTGCCGGTCCGCTTGGCGCTGGGATACCGCCGCAGCGGCTGCGGCCTCGTTGAAGCCTGCTTTGCACTTCGCGATGGTGCTCGGGCGGGTCGGGAACGGGGAGCTCAGTGCTCTAGCACACCTCGCCTTGAATTGAATGTTCTCCTCGGCGGCAATCTGCTTCCCCGACGGCGGCGCGTTGGTGTTGGTCTGCAGGCCGATGGTGATGGCCACGAGCAGGACGCCAGCGACGATGAACATGCCGGTATAGATCAGGGTGAGGCGCAGCCGGAGCGGTCGGCGCCCGGCGATCTGGCCGAGCGAGCTGAGGCTCACGACGGGTCGCTCATTCGGTAGCCGGCCCCGATCACGGTCTCGATGACCTGAGGGCTGCCGAGCTTTCGCCGGAGCCGGGTGACAGTTACCGACACGATGTTGCTAAACGGGTCCGCGTTGGCGTCCCACACGGCTTCCAGCAGGTCTTCCGCGCTGACCACGGCGCCGTCGGCCTCGAGCAGCGCCTGAAGTACGCCAAACTCCTTGCGGGTCAGCGCCACCGTCCGCCCGTCACGGCTCACTCGGCGACGTACCCGATCCATGACCAGCCCGTGCCGGGCGAGAACCGGAGGCGTCGACGGTGCTCGTCTTGCTAGCGCGCGCACCCTGGCAACAAGTTCTGCGAAAGCGAACGGCTTGGCTAGGTAATCGTCAGCGCCGAGGTCGAGCCCCGCTACCCGATCGTCGACGGCGCCAGCCGCCGTCAGCATCAGGATTCGCGCTTCGGCTGAACCCGCGACAAGACTCGCGCACACCGCGTCGCCATGCACCTTGGGCAGGTCGCGATCCAGCACAACCACGTCGTAGCGGGTGAACGACGTGACCTCCATGGCCTCGGATCCGTCGTAGGCGACGTCGACAGCCATGCCCTGGTCGCGGAGCCCCTCGGCGATCCGGTTCGCCAGCACTTTCTCATCTTCGACTACCAGCACACGCACGTGTTCATGGTGCCGCAGGACAGATGACATCCGGGTAACAGCAGATCGCTTCGTGTGCCGGGACAGGGCGGGCTGCTCCTGGCGGTCTCTTGGGTCAGCTGGCGATTACGGCTGGTAGGGCGGGCAGTGCGGCATCGCGGCCTGGCGGCAGATGGCCTCTGGCCGCCTTAAGCCCGCGATTCCTGTAGCGCGGGTGTCACCGGCCGCACCGTAAAACCTCTCCTGGGTGGCCGGCATGACTTCACAACGCCGGCCTGAAGGAGACAAAGGAGCCACCGATGGCAAGCAAAAGCCTCTGGCTCGTTGCGGCCGCAGCATTGGCGTCCTCCGCAATGCTCGCTGCCTGCGGCGGGTCGGGCGGAGGCGGGGCAACAGTACCGACGGTCGCGGCGACGACCAGCGGCAGCGCGGCCGGCGGCGGCGGCAATCAGAGCCGGGCCGGGGCTCTGCACGCGGCCGCTGCCTGCATCCGTGAGCATGGTATTCCGAACTACCAGGACCCCGTCCTCACGCCCAACGGCCAGGTGTACACGGACTCGAGGCCATTTGACAACGCGAGCGCCGCTGTCTCGACCGCGGTGCTGTCCGCATGCCAGACGCTGATCGTGCGAGCAGACTTTCATCCCGATTCCGAGCCGCCGGCGCCACCGCAACTTGTCCAGGCCGGAGTGCTCGCGGCCGAGTGCGAGCGACTCCACGGCCTGCCGAATGTGACCGATCCGACCGCGCAGTCGAACTACACGCCTGGTCACGGCTTTGGCTTGTCCGGCAACGAGGTGCCGGCCGGCGGCAAGCTGAGCCCCGGTTTCCAGGAGGCGCTACATGCGTGCCACCGGCAGCTTGACGCTGAGATCCGGGCGTCGACGCTGGGAAGTCTGGGCTCCGATGGCTGAGGCCCAGGTCAGCCCGGCCGAGATCCCAGCGCCCGGGTCCGGCGCCGCTGACGGGCCGCTTGCCGCGCCCGAGCGTGCTATCCGGCGGCGCCCTGACGGGCCCCGTGGAGAGCGGCGGGCTGAGAGGCGACGGGCCAGCGGGCGTCGCTGGCTGGCGTCGGCGGTTCTGGGAGTCGCCCTCGCAGCCGGCGGCGTGGCGGCCGGCGAGTCACTGCGGCACAACCCGCCCGGTTCCGGCGGGACCGTGCGGCTGGCCACGGCACCAGTGGTTCGAACCGATCTGGTCAACACCACGCAGATACCCGGGTCTCTCAGCTTCGCGGGAGCCTACGTACTCGACAACCAGCTCGCCGGAACCGCCTACACCGCGCTGCCGGCCCCTGGCCGCGTGGTGCGGCGCGGCCAGGAACTCTACGAAGTGGATGGAACCCCGGTCTACCTGTTCTATGGCGCCCGGCCGGAATGGCGCGCGCTGTCAGAAGGTGCTGTCGACGGACCCGACATCGCCCAGCTCGACCGCAATCTGATCGCGCTGGGATACGCCAGCAGCTCCGACCTGACTGTCAGCGACGTGTTCACCGGTGCGACCGCAGCCGCGGTTGAGCGCTGGCAATCGGCAACTGGCCAGCTGATCACCGGCGCAGTCGGACTCGGTCAGATCGCGTACGCACCAGGCCCGATCCGAATCGCGTCCACGTCGGTTGGCCTTGGCGCCAGCGCGCAGCCTGGCGCGGCGGTTATCGCGGCGACCTCGGCAGTCCCGGTCGTGCTCGCCGAGCTGCCCGTCGGGCAGGAGTACCTCGTGAAGCGGGGGGATCGAGTGAGAGTCACGATGCCGGACGGCGTTACCACGGCCGATGGCGTGGTTGTCGCTATCTCCGCTCAGGCGACTGCGAACTCGGATCAGCAAGGGAACGGGCCGCAGCCGCCGGGCGGGCCGCAAGCACCGCAGGCGCAGGGGTCCGCTGGTAGTCAGGCCACGGTCCAGGTCACGGTCAGGCTTCTCCACCCGAGTGTGGCCGGGAATCTGGATCAGGCACCGGTAACCGTCAACATCGTCAGCGGGGAGGCAGCTAACGTACTCGCGGTGCCCGTCAACGCCCTGGTGGCGCTCGCCGGCGGCGGCTACGCCGTCGCCGTCGTCCACGGATCGGCCAGCCACCTCGTCGCTGTGCAGACCGGGCTGATTACCAGCACGGAGGTTCAGGTCAGCGGTGCCGGGCTGAGCCCGGGCGAGCTCGTTCAGGTACCCGCGTCATGAGCGCCGTCATGCTGCTGACCGACGTGACGAAGACGTACCCGGGGACGCCACCGGTGCAGGCGCTGATCTCGGTCACCATGAGCATTGGCGCGGGCGAGCGGGTGGC
>Ga0126373_10002947_pt1 | contig 12610 bp, 8 predicted proteins | sample PanSoiMetPlot_11_FD_92545 | JGI IMG/M metagenome (GOLD analysis project Ga0126373, IMG submission 92545) | Tropical forest soil microbial communities from Panama - MetaG Plot_11 | ecosystem: Environmental > Terrestrial > Soil > Tropical forest > Bulk soil | place: Panama | collected 2016-02-17
AGATATACGCCGTATTCGCACGAAACGTGCTTTTTCCTTTTCACGAGCGATTAAAAGGGCACGTCACGATGCGGATGCTCGGGGAGATGGAAAGGGAACAGTGGATCCCAGATGATGAATTGCGGGAATTGCGAGCGCAGCGTCTCCGGCGGATCGTCAGCCACGCATTTCGTTCCGTTCCTTACTATTCGAACATAGCCCAAGTCCACGGGTTAAGCGCAGATCATTTTCGTACCGAAGCCGATTTGGGGCGCTTACCTTTGCTGAGCAAGGAACTTATCCGCGGCCGTCTCGAAGCGTTCAAGAGCTCTGATGCGCGCAACCTGCAATGCCTTACGACCGGAGGATCGACCGGATCTCCGCTAGCTTTTTATCTCGGCCCGACCCGCATCAGCAGTGACATCGCGGCACGCTGTCGCTCCGAAAGTTGGTGGGGAGTGGGGATTGGCGATCGCGAGTATGTTATTTGGGGATCGCCGCTTGAATTGACGAAACAGGACCGCTTGCGTGAGTTGCGTGATCGGGTGTTGCGAACCAAGTTACTATCGGCCTTTGAAATGAACGAGCAGACCATGGACCGGTTCATCGATGAGATCCTGGTTCATGGCTGCACTCGCGTATTCGGTTATCCAAGCTCGATCCATCTTTTGTGTGAGCATGCCCGCCGCAGGAACAAAGATCTGTCTAAGGCGGGCGTTCGCACAGTGTTTGTAACTGCTGAGTACCTGTGGGAACACTGGCGTCAAAACATCGCGGAAAGTTTTGGCTGCCCGGTAGCAAATGGATATGGCGGGCGCGACAGTGGTTTTATTGCGCATGAGTGCCCCGCCAGGGGAATGCACATAACTGCGGATCGCCTCATAGTTGAAATCGTCGATCACGACGGACAGCTTCTGCCTCGCGGACAATTGGGCGAAATCGTGGTAACACATCTTGATACTCCGGAAATGCCGTTCATTCGCTATCGCACTGGAGATATGGGTGCGCTCAGTGCGCGTACCTGTGCCTGCGGCCGCACCTTACCATTGCTGGAAAACATCGATGGTAGAAAATCAGACTTTATTGCGACTCCTGACGGCCGTCGTATGCATGGCTTGTCATTGATTTATGCTTTGCGCAAAATTGCCGGAATTGACCAGTTTCAGGTCGTACAAAAATCCCTCACTTTCTTTGAAGTAGCTCTGGTTACGAATGCGGCCTTCAGTCGTCAGAGTGAGGCTGAGATTAAACGCGAGTTTAGCCACCGCATCCGGGCAGAGGTGGATGTGACATTCCGCCACTGTGAAGAGATTCCTGTTACACCCAGCGGGAAGTATCGCTACGTTATCTCGCAAGTCGAGCAGGCTAGGAATGAATCAGAGGTAGGACTGGGTCACCGCCCGGTTCGAATTGGCCAGGCGTGAGGACGCCAAATCATGTGCGGCATTGCCGGACTATGGAACTACAAGACGGATGCTCCGATTGACCGCGAGAGGCTTACGCGGATCACACGCCTGCTTTCCCACCGAGGCCCCGACGGCGAGGGGTACTACTGGGGGCCAGGTCCCGGGCTGGGGCATCGTCGCCTCAGCATCATTGACCTTGAAGGCGGGCAGCAGCCGATGTGTAACGAGGACGGCACTGTATGGATTGTATTCAACGGCGAAATCTATAACTACCCGGAGTTGCGCAAAGAGTTGCTCGAGCGCGGCCATGCGTTCCGCAGCAAATCCGATACCGAGGCGATTATTCACCTGTACGAAGAGGTCGGCGAGGAGTGTTTTAGCAAACTTCGGGGCATGTTCGCGCTCGCCATATGGGACCAGCGGAATAAAAAACTCGTGTTAGCGCGCGATCGGATCGGTATCAAGCCGCTGTTTTATGGAGTTGGAAAAGAGGCAGTTGTCTTTGGATCCGAGTTGAAGTGTGTCCGCGAGTCGCGGCAGGTTTCCCTCAAGCCTGAACCCACCGCAATCGCCGATTTGTTTACGTATTTCTACATTCCCGGACCTAAAACGATTTATTGCGAGGCATTTTCCCTCGAGCCTGGCCACTACCTGTCGATTACCCGCGACGGCATCTTTAAGCGCAAGTATTGGGATCTTAAAGAAGATGCTCTAAGCCTCGCGCATGAAGACGACTGTGGCGAGCAGCTGTACGCTCTTTTGCGGGAGAGCGTTAATTGCCATTTGCTAAGTGATGTCCCTGTGGGAGCATTTCTGAGTGGAGGTGTTGATTCCGGGGCCGTCGTCGCTCTTATGAGCAATCTGGTAGCAGATCCTGTTTTTACCTGTTCCATCGGCTTTGAAGAGGCAAAATACAATGAGCTGCCGCATGCCCGTACGATCGCGAAATTGTTCCAGACCGATCATCGCGAGCATGTTGTCTCGCCCGAGCCAGCAAAGGTATTTAGTCAGCTATTTCGATATTACGATCAGCCATTTCCAGATCACTCGGCAATTCCTACTTATTACGTGTCACAGCTGGCGCGGCAGAACGTGAAAGTTGTGCTTTCGGGCGATGGAGGCGATGAGAATTTTGCAGGCTATGGGCGATACGCCAGGCAGTGTGAGTTGGAAAGGATTCGTCGCCATATCCCGAGGAGCCTGCTTGCACCATTCAATTCTGATGCAGGCGATCTGCAAGGAAGCTCAGTTGTGGCTAAAGTGCGCCGCCTGGCACATCAGCTCTCGATGGAAGCTCGAGAAGCATACTTGTACGCGATGACGATATCCGACCCTGCGATGTGCGCGAAGATTTTTTCCGCCGATCTGATGACGGAACTTCGCGACTATGATCCCCTCGACAGTTTCAGAGAGATCTATGACCGCGCGCCCGGGAGCGATCTCCTCTCGCGTATTTTGTACCTCGACCTTAAGACTTACCTGGTCGATGACATTCTCACCAAGGTAGATCGAGCAAGCATGGCAAACTCACTTGAGGTGCGAGTCCCGCTGCTCGACCATCGAGTTGTCGAATTTGCATATTCTCTCCCGGCCAGAATGAAGCTCCGTGGAGATCAGCGAAAGTACCTGTTGCGCAAGGTGGTGGCGCGCGATCTTCCGAGTGGGCATTTGAGCTTGCGGAAGAAGGGATTCTCTATCCCCGTCGACTCCTGGCTACGTAGTGAACTCAGGGAATGGGCTAGCGAGTCTCTCCTGGGTGATCGGACCAGTCCTTTTCTCGACCGACGGGGTGTCGAGCAGGTCTGGGATAGATTTCAGGCGGGTGACGATAGCCTGATTAATGTGGTTTCTGTTCTGTTGAGTTTCACGTTGTCGGCTCCGGTCTGGATGGAGGGCCGGTCGCCCAACTAGGCGGGGCACGTCCGAGCGGAAATAAAGCTGAAAGGAGAAGCTAGCAATTGCCGGCGAACACAATGATCACTATCGTATCTGGGATTCCTCGGTCTGGAACATCGTTGATGATGCAAATGCTCGCAGCTGGAGGCATGCCCGTCCTGAGTGACGGACTGAGGAATCCCGACCAGAACAATCCACGCGGGTATTACGAGTTTGAGTTGGTCAAGTCGCTTGGGCGAAATCCCGAGATTGTGGCGCAGGCCGAGGGCAAGGTCATCAAGGTAATTTCTTCGTTGCTGAATCACCTTCCCGCCGGGCGTGAGTACCGCGTTGTGTTCATGTTGCGGCCACTCGCCGAAGTGGTGGCATCCCAGAACCGGATGATGGAGCGATTGCATCAGACCGTTCCGCAGGTTGCTGAACGTGCCGTAACGGCCGCGTTTGAAACCCATTTGGCACAGGTGCGTGGCTGGCTAGCGAAGCAGAGTAATATTTTAGTGCTCTACGTTGATTATCCGTCTATATTGCAGGACCCGGTTGGCGAGGCGACTCGAGTGAGCATGTTTCTGGATCGAGACCTCGATGTTGACGGCATGGTCCGGCAGGTCGAACACGCACTCCACCGCGAGAGAGTGTCCGCATAAGGTGTCGCCGAGGGGTTCAACTAAACCCGGCAGGTATCTCGGCATCGCCACGACGGATTCCATCGCCTAATGTCTTGAGCTTGGCCAGCAAGTCTGGCGATACAAATGTCATGAGGTAGTAACGAAGAAAGCCTGCACTGTAAGGATAGTGATGAAGGGCTTGCGACAATAATTTTCGCGCCCTGGCGTGATCTTTTTCCAGCATGCACGCATAGGCCAGTGCGAAATAGGTTTTAGCCAGCCGTAGCTTAACTCGAGATCTTCCAAGTTCATTGAATACCTCAGGGTAGCGATCGAGAATTCTCCTGAGAACCAGAAACTCCCATGGAAGTCCTTCGTGCAGCCGCTTGCCCCATGTCCTAGTACCCTGATTGGGATGTTGCCGATACATAACTAGAGGTTCATCGACGTATCCGGCTTCATAGTGTCGGGTGACTCGCAAGAAGTACTCATAATCATCGCCCATTCGCAGGCCGATATCGAAGTCCCCCACGTGGTCTATGCACGCTTTACGCATGATGACCGCGCTGGTCTGAAACAGGGTCTCATCAAACATTTGAGGAAATATATACCCACTGGGCAACTGGAGATTTCGGGAAACCTTGACACTGTGCTCGATAATGCCACTCTCGTCGAAGGTCTTCATATCGGAATAAACCAGCCCGCATTGTGGATGATGTTCAAAATAGTCCATCTGGTGGGCTAACTTTTCCGGTACCCATAAATCGTCCGAATCGAGCAGAGCGACGAAATCGCCGGTTACCTGACGAAATCCTACGTTCCTTGCCGCCGGCGGGCCGGCATTTGCCTGCCAAATGTAGGTTATCTTGTCACCGTACCGAAGCAACCGCTCGCGGGTATCATCCACGGAGCCATCATCTACTACGATGATCTGATGCAGTGGACGTGTTTGTGCTAGCAGGCTATCGACAGCGTCACACACGTACGGTGCGGAGTTGTACGTTGGTATGATGGCGCTTACCTTGGCAAATGACATGCTACGGTTTCCCGTCTTTTCGAAACGCTTATGCGCATTCATTATCCAACCCGCTGCCACGCCAGCCTCAGGGCGCGTCTGAATGTGTGGGCCTCTTCCTTGTCGAGCAAAACCACGATACAAGCGGCAGCGCCGAACATCGTCAGCAAACCGAGTTTCAGGCCGACAGACAGAACGAGCGATGGAGTACGCACCATGGTCGATGCGCCATAGGTCGCCACTGCGAGGAGTATGAAAGCGGTGATTTGGCGCACTCTGAACGATATGGTGTAAACAGAATGAGCGAGTGCATAAGTGAGGCCAGCCATTATGAAGAAGCTCAGGCAAGTCGCCCAGGCGGCACCTTGCGCAGCATAATGAGGAATAAGAAGAATGTTTAAAAGGATATTTGTGGCGGCGCAGATCACTCCTATGAGTCCTAAACGGCTCGTTTTTTTAGCCACATAAAGACCGGTTTGACAGCAGTATGCAATCCCATAAAACACATAAGCCAAGGCAACTACTGGCGTTACCTTCCAGGCGTCGTGAAAAGCTGGTGCGGCGATAACCGAGATGACTTCTTTGATCGACAGCGAGAGAACCAAAGCGACGGCGCTAAGTAGAAGCGCAAAATAAGAGAACACCCGCGACATCACTTTAGCTGCATCTTCCCTCTTGGCCACCTCGTACATTCGCGCTCCCCAGATCATGATGAACGGCTGAATGACCAGAAAGCTGAGCATGAAGCCGAATTTGTATCCGAGCGCATACAGTCCGACAACGGACACCGTGCTGTAATGTTGCAGGAAGAAGCGATCGGCAAAGTTTAGCTCGAAGGCGGAAAGGCTAGTGAAGATCAGGGGTAGGCCGAAAGCCGCGAGGTTTCGGACTTTCTGCAGATCGAACGTCACCCCCACTTGTCGCACCACCATTGCCGCCAACCCGACCGTCACGACTGTGTTCGCGATCAAGCTGCCGTAAAGGATTCCCGCGAAGCCGGTCTTCAGAACCGCCAGGAAATAGATGTTTAAGCCCAACATCAAGGCGAGCGATGCTCCGTTGAGTAGCACGATGAGGGTCGACCGTTGCTGGGCTCTAAAATAACTCCACAGCACGCTGGCGATCGACGTTACAAAGAGATTGCACACAATGATCCAAATCAAGTGGTAGTAGACAGGGGACTTGAGAATCAGGGTAGAGATTTGTTTCGAAAAGAATATTCCCAAGACGGAAAGTACCGCGCAGCAACCAGCAGAAAAGATCAGCGCCGTAGCTACAAGAGAATGGCGGTCCCTGGGGTTGTCGTATTCGTAGTAATAACGGACGAGAGAGGCGTTCATCCAAACGCTAAGCAAGAGGCCTACTAATGCAGCACTTAGATCGAGCAACTCCAGCGTTCCGTAATCGCCTGTCGATAAGTAACGGGTATAGAAAGGAATGAGTAGAAAGCCGATTGCCTTGTTAAGCACGTTACCAAGGCCGTACACCGAGCCGTGCTTTAGTAATTGTTTTAGCTCGCCAAGCACAGGGATCTCGTGATCTCGACTAGTTAAGAGCCAGCCTGCTACTCCACGTATCCCAGTGCCCGAAGACGCTGTTCGATCATCTTGGCTTCCACTCCGTCGTACAGCGCGGGTGCTTGAGAGACACAGTTGTCAACGTGCTCGTAGTGAACGGCTTCAGGTTCGGAGAAGAGTTCCTCCAAAACGCGTCCGTCCATATCCGCAGGAACAGGGAGACCGAGGGCATGCAGAATGGTTGGCGCGAGATCAATGAGGTAAGGGCTAAGGTCTGGCACCGATGACCGCAGGCTCGCTCCTTTCATGAAGAGGACCCCATTGTGCCGATGTACGCCTTCGGGTGTCCCTTCCGGCAACATGCTGGATACCTTCGAGGAGAGCCCATAGCCTTCTTCGGGCAATAAAATCACGTCTGGAAGCAGGATGTCGCTCGTCGAATGGGGATAAATGTCAGTGCCGCACGCTACCTGCCGGTACAGTTTCCGGCCCGTGACGGGATGGGTCAAATTACTGAAGCGCTCGACCAAGTCGGTCACAATTGGCTGGTATTGATCTGGATCGACAATGCCGGCAGGACCGCGATCGCGGAGGTTTACAAACAGAAACGCGCATTCATAGGCGCCCACCGTCGCAACCCGGGTTCGCTTCCAATCAACCGGAAGCGCTTTTCCTCCAAAGGTGCCGGCAGCAAAGTCTGCCCACGAACCAAAGTTGCGCAACCGCTTGAATTCGAAAACCTGATCGAGACCGTGCTTGGCTTTCGCCAAGCCACGGTACATTTGGCGCAATGCGCCGTTCTTGTAGAACAAGTCGCGTATCGGCTTGGCCGTATCCCTCTCGGCTTCGCTGGATTCGTAGTAGTATCCCCATTGATTCAGGTAATAATTCGGATAGAGCTCTCCCTTGAAGTCTCCAAATCCGTGGTCTGAAAGGACGATCGCAATGGGATTGAGTGGCTCGACTTTGTGAAGCAGAGCGCCGACCTCGTCATCAAAACGTTGGTAGCATTCCCTCACACTCTGGACTCGCGAATCTTGATTCGATTCGTTGCGGGCTCCTTCGTCTATATATCCCCACAACTTGTGTTGAATCCAATCGGTTTGCTGGAAGTGGACCATAAAAACATCCCAGCGCTCGCGATCTAAAAGTTGCTGCGCCAAGCGGGATCCCTGTCGGCATCCACGAACCAAAAACTCAAGGAGGCGGTCAAAGTTACCTTCCACCTTCCCCGGCATGTAGTCGAATAACCAGTTATTGAGGTTGGTACGGTAGTCGGGAAACTCCTGGAGGATGCTCTGCTGCAACCCTTCAGGATAAGTAAAGTTGGACGGCGGGGAATCCCAGCCTGAAACCATAATTCCATCGATCGCGTATGGAGGAGTGGTATACGGCAGGTTGAGAACGATACAACGTTTACCTTTTTCGCTCAGAATCTGCCAGATTGTTTTGCTGCGAATGTCTCTTGCATTGGTAAGCTTGACACGATAGTCGGTGTGATCAAATTGAGTGAAGCCAAAGACACCGTGTTTGCCAGGAGTCTTGCCCGTCATGAAGGACGTCCAGGCTGGGGCGGTGACGGCAGGAATGACAGATTCTAACTCCGACGAAAACCCGGTTTCCATTAGCCGCTTCAGATTGGGGAGATAACCTTGACGCATGAAGGGCAGCAAGACGTCAAACGTCGCGCCGTCTAAGCTGATGATAAAGACCTTGCGCTGATTAACCGGCAAAGCGTTTCCTTTCTCGGTCACTTAATCCCAGAACTTACGACCCTGGGCATGGTTCCAGCAAGAGTGTGCGCCGGGCACACGTAACGGGGGTGAGTACCGCAGCAGTCGACAGCCTACCTGAAACGTATAAGGTGAAAGCGACCAGCGGGTTAAAAACGCGTTACAGATTCGGGCATAACTTTACGGCCAGAAGCGTCCAACGCCTTGCGAACGCTCGCCGGCCTGTGCGAGACTACCCTTCACTCACGCAGGCGTGGAGCATCCTTTTGGGAGTGCGAGATCTCTTTTTAATTGCCCTCTACGTAGTGGCAGTTCCCGCCTCATTTCTACAGCCTTTTGTGGGAGTTCTGTTTTGGGCCTGGATCAGCTATTTTAATCCTCAAGATTTCACCTGGGGTCTAGCGAGTCACATTCCGATCGGCTATCTGGTCGCGATCCCAACCGTGCTGGGCCTTGCTTTTACCAAGATCAAACAGGCACCGCCGCTCACTCTGCAAACGCTGCTCCTCGTTGTTCTATGGCTTTGGTTTTGTCTGACCACCGCTAACGTGTTTCTCTCAGCGGAACTGAAACACCACTCCGCTGATACGGTGGCGGCTCTGTGGCAGGTGAGCAAGACCTTCGCTATGTTTCTGATTGCGCTGATGCTGATAACGGACTTCCAACGCTTGCGCTGGTGGTATCTGGTGACGGGGGGAAGCTTTGCCCTATTTGCTCTGAAGATCGGACTATGGGGAGTAGCAACGGGAGGCGCATTCCGGGCTTATGGTCCAAGAAATTCCATGATTTATGACAATAACGACTTCGGCGTAGCCATGAACATGGCATTGCCGATGTTTATTGGCCTTGCCAAGACTGAACGCTCACGTTGGTTGGCCAGGTGTTTCAAAGCTGCCGTCCCGATGGGGATCATAGCCGTGATCCTGACGTATTCCCGAGGCGCTCTTTTGGGCCTGGTTGTGGTGTTGGCCGCCATGGTCATGAAATCGAGGCGCCGTTTGCCAGCCCTGATCGCTGCGCTGGTTTTGGCAGCGATCGTGTTTGTGGCGGCGCCTGGAAAATGGGTGGAGCGCATGCAGACGTTGCGAGACGTGAACCAAGACCAATCCGCCCAGGCCCGATTTCACTCTTGGACGTTCTCGTACCGGCTGGTGCGCAATCATCCGGTCTTGGGTGGAGGATTTCAAACCCACACGCCCGAGCTTTACCTGCGCTATAACATAAAGACCGATCACGTGCAGGGCCCGCACAGCATCTATTTCCAGGTGTTGGGCGAACATGGTTTTCCAGGATTGATGCTGTTCTTGCTGCTTGCCTTCTCGTCCTGGTGGAGTGGTGGAAAATTGGCTCGCCACTTCTTGCAACATTCGGAGTTCACCGGGTCCGAGGAGAGCCGCGAGCTCTACGAGTACGCGAAAATGGTTCAGCTGAGTCTTATTCCATTTCTGATCAGCGGGGCTTTTCTGGGTTTGGCGTACTTCGATCTTTATTATCAGCTGGTAGCCACCGTCGTCCTGTTGAAGAGCTTTGCGCAGAGGCTGGACTGGTCGCCTGTGACGGAAGAAGTCGCCGAAGAAAATTCTATCCCGGCTCTTGCCAACTGAATTTTCGATCCCGCGACGTTGATTTACCGAAGCGTCTTGAAATCGTCATCTGACTTTAATACTTCCGTCGCTTTCGTGCGCGAATTGAACCGTTAAACTCCTGACTGATCGATACTTCCCTGGTGTTCTCGCACAAAGCATGTGGTTCGACACGCCAGCATACGTGCTTTTTCTCATCCTCATTGTGGTCGCTTATTGGCAGCTGAACCACAAACGGCAAAATGTCTTCCTTCTGCTGGCCAGTTATTTCTTTTACGGGTGGTGGGACTATCGCTTTCTGCTGTTGATGATTGCGAGCACCATTCTCGATTTCTTTCTGGCGAACTCGATCCAGGGTTCTCAAACTCAGTCCAGACGGCGCAACCTGCTGATCGTCTCTGTGGTGATTAATTTTTCTATCCTCGGTGTATTTAAGTACTTCAACTTCTTCACGGATTCGTTCAATCACCTCCTAGGAGTCTTGGGCCTCGGTGCCTCCTTTCCCTGGCTGCGCATCATTCTTCCGCCAGGAATCTCGTTTTACACCTTTCAGGAGGTGGCGTACGTCACTGACGTTTATCGAGGGAAAATTCCGGCGTCTAAATCGTTCGTAGACTACGGCCTGTTCATCAGCCTCTTTCCACACCTGATCGCGGGTCCCATCCAAAGGCCCGGACACCTTCTTCCGCAAGTTCAACAGGAGCGCATCTTTCGCTCAGACCGTTTCTTCGACGGCGTTTTGCTGATTCTATCGGGCCTGTTTCGCAAGTGTGTGATTGCGGATAATTGCGCGCTGCTTGCAAACGCCGCATTCTCCGGCAGCCTTGGGCCGCGTAGCCTGCCCCTTCTCGCTATTGGGACCTACGCATTCGCGTGGCAGATTTATGGCGACTTCAGCGGATACAGTGACATTGCGCGAGGCAGTGCCCAGCTCCTGGGATTCCACTTTATGGTCAATTTCCGCCAGCCCTATCTGGCGAGTTCCTTCCGAGATTTTTGGCACCGCTGGCACATCAGCTTAAGCACCTGGCTTCGTGACTACCTGTACATTCCGCTAGGTGGTAGTCGAGAACCTGGTTATAAAACCTATCGCAACCTGCTTTGTACCATGATCCTGGGAGGACTATGGCATGGCGCAAATTGGACCTTCGTGGTTTGGGGAGGGCTGCATGGAACTGCTTTAGCCATCGAGCGGAAAATCGCTGACACCAAGCGGTTCGCAACCAACGCACTGTCGAAGTTCGGCGCGTGGCCAAAGAGATTTGCCCTGTTTCATGTAATTTGCCTCGGCTGGATCTTCTTTCGAGCTTCCTCGCTTCGGGAGGCTTTCGCATGGATCGGAGCGGCGGGACGCATAACCTGGCAGCCTGAATACGCCATGGCTGTGAAGTTCCTGATTCTCTTCGCGACCCCGCTGTTTTTACTCGACCTTTATCTAGAGCATAGTAACCAGGAATATTTCCTCCAGGAGCGAACCCCTTTAATCCGTGTTGCATGTGCTGCCTGTGTGCTTGCAGTCATCACCTTTTTCTCCGCGAACAAAGCCAATGCGTTTATCTACTTTCAGTTCTAAGGTGCCCAACACCGGGCACATTGGCCTTCTGCTGTCGATGTGCGCGCTGTTTTGCTGCGCTGTCGAGGTCGGCACATCGCTGTATTTTGGCACTGTGAGCCAGGTCGAAAGTAGGCGGCGTGTCGAGTATCGCGAGGCACTGGAGTTACGTCCCGGTGACCACGGCGCCAAAACAGTTTTGCTTGCCGGCAACTCCTTGCTGCTGCGCGGAGTCGATGTTTCACAACTGCAGCGTGCCACCCTGCCTGACCTTCAAATCCGCCGGTTCGTTATCGAAAACACCTTCTATCTCGATTGGTATTACGGCTTGCGCCGGCTTTTCAAGCAAGGCTCGCACCCGAACTTCGTGGCGCTTGTCCTCAGCCCATTTCAGCTCGCATCGGATTCGATGAATGGCGATTATTCCGTCCACTTGCTTGTGGATGGTGGCGATCTACCGGAGGTGGCCAAAGTGACCGGAGCGGATCGCAATCGAATCAGCTCCTTGATGCTTTCGCATTACAGCGAGTTCTATGGAACACGCAGTGAGATTCGATCATGGATCCTGGGCAGAATGGTCGGCGATGTATCTGACCTATTTCGACCGAGCGAGACTGTACTCAAGACACGAGAATTTCCGGAAGGAATCGTTGCCGAGCGGCTGCTTCAACTACAACAGCTGTGCGCCGCACAGGGCGTAGGTCTAATCCTCGTGCTTCCACCGGCTAAACGAGACTACGGTGTCAGTGCGGTTGTGCAGTTGTCAGCTCGCGACAACATAAAGATGCTTTTGCCCGTTGCGCCTGGCGCGTTGGCCAGCTCCGACTTCTCGGATAACGTCCACTTGAACAACCGAGGAGCAGAGAAGTTTACGCCTGCGTTGGCTGCTGGCCTGAAAGTGATAGTTGCGCAGGCAGGTGCCGAGCCCGTTGCCCTAGAGCGCATCTCTGCGGCGCGGCACAATCTCAAGGCGGTCAATGGTCTCGAACCGTGACCTCCGCGGGGATAACCGAGCTAACGAGAGACTTCTGTTGGAATCCTGCTGTTCCGTGCCATTGCATCAAAACACGCCGTCGATTGTATGAACGACTCAAATAGAAACAGGGCAATTCGCATCTGCAGGCTCGCTTTAGTCGCAATTTACCTCTGCCTGCCAGGTGTTGCCAGCAGCCAAACATGCGGTGCCGGCTGGTGCAATACCTTCCCGGTAGGCCACGTGCGTAAATCGCCTCCAATATCTGCCTTCTGGAACAAGCTCAACTATATTCCGGACGTTCACCGGTTCTTTCTGTACACCTCAGATGGCATTTATACGTTCTCAAAC